>Ga0307509_10000354_pt1 | contig 77001 bp, 63 predicted proteins | sample 10_EM_MG_FD_202245 | JGI IMG/M metagenome (GOLD analysis project Ga0307509, IMG submission 202245) | Populus trichocarpa ectomycorrhiza microbial communities from riparian zone in the Pacific Northwest, United States - 10_EM | ecosystem: Host-associated > Plants > Roots > Unclassified | place...
GAATGGTGGGGGAGGAGGGGGGGGATATGGTTTTGGTGGTGGTGGTGGTGGTGGTGGGGAGTTTTGTTTGGGGGTGAGGAGGGTGAGGGTTCATGATATGGGGGATGAGTGGGAGGAAGATGCGGGCAGGTGGGCAGATGTTAGGGGCATTGAGGAGAGGGGGAGTGCTATGCTTTGTAATTGATTGATTGTTACGGGAGAAGGGGGGATGGCGTTGTGATTCGTTTTTTTCTTTCCTTTTTCCCCCCTGCCAATATCCCGCTCCTCCAAACTAAGATGTTAATAAACTACGGGCCATCCCTTGAACTCACTCGCCTTGGAGAGCAGATAGATACCTTCGAGTGATATATTATGACCATTCACCATGCATCAAGTGACACTGTACAGCAGAGGTGAGTGGATTACCACATCCACATCCACTCCCCATATACCAGACAGATATTGCGTACCTCAAAAATGAAACGGGGAAAGAAAGAAAAACAGAAAACAGAAAAGCGCGGAAGAAATACCAACGAACGTTACGTATGAACCAAACAAGAGCGGGAAAAAACACAAAGCCTGCAGGGGATCAAAATAAAAGATCAATAAAGAAATCCCTTCCCTCATCTTTTTTTTTCCTTTTTGCTCCTTTTATCTTCTGAAAATCTCTGGACCGCCTTGCACAGATAAAATGGATTCCCGGTTCATCTATGACCTATCCCTCTCCCCCTCCTCCCCCTCCTCCCCCCTTCCCTAGGGGAGCAGGGCCAGTAAACCCCATCCTTCTACCTACCAAGACACACCGATAGAACAGGGCTAGAAATGACCAAGGATATAATATAAGGAACGAGTAGAAGCAGAAAGAAAAAAAAAAGAAGAAAGGGGGGGCAGGGAATAAAAAGGAACCAGCGAGGAGATATCTTTAGGGGACATTTGTAAACCCCCTCATGAATCAAGTAAATGACAGCCAGAAATTAAGATGAGAAAAAAAAGGAGAAAAATCAAACCAAATCAAGACTAGAACTTTGCACAAGTATACAGAAAGAGCTATGAAAGAGGATATACGACGGGAAAGAAGAGTACTAGGAAATGCTGTTGAGACAGATGAAAAACGAAGACAGAACCGACACCGCACCGCCATCAATGCGCCTCCGCTTGACATGATAGGATATATAAAACTCGGAAAAATCTCCCCTCTCAACCACTAACTCACGTGCATACCCGCTACCATTCCATACTTCAACCTCCTCTAACACGATCGATGAATTAACATCGCTATCTCACACCTTAAGGCATCATTAAAAGGATATTCTACCCGGTCGACGGATCGAAACTCCAAAGGAAACCCAGATAAAAGGAAAGAAAGAAAAGATTACCAACGCGCAAATAACAGGAAATGCCCAAACACTATGCCACGCGAAAAAACAAACCACATACGAAGGGATGACACTGGAATGAATGAATGAAAAGGATGCAAATGTAACTGATACAAAGTTAAAGGAGGTATGTAAAATAAAATAAGAGACCCAATTCCAGCCTATTAGGGTGGTAGCAGAGCTATGCAAAGCTTCCCCGGAAGGACGTGCCATCCACCATCTCCCTTCCAACCACCCGCCTCCCCTAACTTTTGACAGATAAAAATAACGCATGGCAAATGACCTCGTTCAGCTTCTAGGAAAAGATGTATGGTCGCCGTATAAAAATGTAGCTCCTAAGAAAAAGAAAAAAGCTTTTGAAACGCCTCGTTGCGCACGGTCGTTAGAAGAAATGCGTATAAACTTTAGACTCCTCGTGAACATCCATCTCCTACATAACCAGTTAGCACGTTCCCTACACACGAAATAACCATCACATTAATGCATACCATTTTGAATGTATTCAACTCCTCCTTGATCTGTTGAGCCAACATCGGAGTCAACCTGTTACATGTGGCAATCTCACCGCGTCTATCGTATTCCCCACTAGGCCAGGTATCGTGAAAGGTGATCCGTGGGCTAAAGCTAACATTATACTGGGACATTGAAGCAGGGGAGGTGGGGGCACTGTTGGAAGAACCAGCCGGGAATCGAGGTGAAGACATGAAGTAATCATTGCCTTCGATCTTGAGCGAATCTGACCTTTTCTTACTAGATGATGGCCGCTGGCTCTCAATGTTCGAGGGATCAAGAACCGAGCCATTAAGATCGACCGGTTTGGCCACCGGAGAAGAGGAACCGGAACCTTTACCGCTAATTAGCAATTAAACTCCAGATGTAGCGAATGACCTACGCTTCAAGATTCCCTTCCGTACGGCGGCCAGAATCTCGGCCCGATCCCTATCGGACCCAACCACACTCTTGCGAGCCGCGTCATCCCCAGCATTACTAGCGCCCCTAACATTTGGATCCAGCGTCCGATGTTGCCCAGTCTCCATTGAATTTCTATCTAGCTTAGGAAACCCTGTCCCACCGCCCGCCTGCTCGTGCGGATCAGCATTGACATTAACACTTATTGGCTCCGCTTCAGCATTGACCACCGACACCGGACCAGTACTAGGCAGGGAGGTGATTGGCGCACTGGCAGCAGAGACGCCAACAACCGATCTGGGCCTGAATAGCCCAACAAGCGAACGAGTAGATTTCTTCATCCCCTTGCCCATTTTCCTGATCATGATCGAAGCTGAGGATGCTGTCGACGACACCGAGATATTGTCGGTCGACCCGGTGAAAAAGTTCCCCTGACCATTATAGATGCCCTCGCCCAAACCAGCTTCCTCCTGGCGTTTTGCAATTCTTGCCTGCTCCGCCTCTTGTTCTTCGCGGAACCTCTCCTGCCGTATTCTCGCCCTCTCAGCAGACTCTTCACCCCTCAAACTATTGACAGCCGAAACCTTACGAAGTTCGGCTGCGCTACCGAATGAAAAGGCACGTCTGAGCCGATTCTTCATTCCTTTACGCGGCTCAGAGAAAACAGCAAGGCGTTCAGCCCCGAGATTTCCTGAAGACTGCGGGGCCGCATTGGTATTGGCTGCATCATCGGGTAGTTGTGGAGCAGAAGGTGAATCTGAGCTCATAGTTATTGGTTTGGAAAGAGGCGATGGTGCTGTGGTTCGCTTACTCAAATCGGTAGAGGAACCACGTGGAGGAACGTGGGCAAGATTGATCTCGTGTGGGGAGTTAGTCGGGCTCTGGCCAGGATTAGAGGTTGTCGAATGAATAGAGTCACGTTTGCTCTGTAGTACCCCGTTAGAATGAGGTTTAGAAACATAAAAGGGGGGGGTTATTACAGAGCTTGGGCGCGAAGAATTCCCAGAGGCAGAACTATCTGTGCTACCAGTTCTCCTATTACCCGGTCGGGGAATGGTAGAATTAGGGCCTGAAGCCCCAGCCTGTGACCTGTTAGAACCGCTAGCAGAGCCGCTGGCGGATCCTGGCCGAGAAAGCTGTACGTTTGTCTGAGGCGAGGATGACATCTCATTCCTCACAAAGTTTTGGAAACTTTCGGGACTGAATGCATCAGGGCCAACAGACCTCCGCCTATTTTGCATCTGTTGTAAATTCGAAATAGCAGACGGGCTTCGATAAGTATGAATATCGTCTACAGACTGACTCCTCAATTGTCCAGTGTAATCCCCAATAAAAGGTGCTTTTCCTACTCCGCCTGCATTTCCAACCGTCGGCGGTAGTGAAGGATTGCTGTTCGCCTTACCAGGCTGTGTATATATAGCAGCCACTGCACCCATTGTGGGCCCGCTTGGTTGAGCAGACCCGCCCCCAACTTGCCCTATATTGGAACTCGCTCGTCCGTTATTAGCACGACGATAGCGGTCGGGACTGGGTCGGCTAGTCGGGGACAAGATTGGTAGAGGTGACAGATTGGTCGATATCGTAGAAATGGGCCTTAGGCTAGGGCGACCATCAGTGTGTTCCTCTTTGGAGCGGATAACTGCGGATTGGGACTGTTGGTTTCGAAACGAGGGGTCTGAAGAAGCCGACGAAGAGGATGATACAGAATCTGACGCGGGGTACCGATTCCGTGAATCCAAGTGTCCGGCAGCAGCGGTAGGCGATGTTCTCTCACAGATCTTGGGGCTAGTCAAGGCTGGTTTCGTATTCGACAGCCCGGGTGTGCTTGTGAAAGCATAGGGGGCCACAGGCGCAGACGTGTAACCAGAGCGATAAGCACCACCACCACTATTGTTGCTACCAGTATTTGTATTTGGATAACCTCCCATATTTCGCGGCGTCAAATGATGATGTTGGGTAGGGTGAGCAGACTGGCTTGGAGTTCCTGCTTGTAAAGTGGTCGTGGAAGATTGAGGACGTGATTGCATCAAGGAGACCGGTGGGGAAGACTGTTGAGTTGGAAATGACTGGACGAGAGCTGCCATGTTGGAGCGGGCCCCGCCTCTGGTACTGGGGGCTGAATTCGACGTCGTTTTGGTGACGGCGATGTTTCCCCAATTTAACTAGATGTTAGAGTATTAGGCTTTGTTTTACCGTGACCGATGGCTTAAGGTGCAGTACAAAAAGCAGCGAAGTAAGCTAAAGTCTTCAGGAACGCCAAAAGTCAGTAAACGAATGTCTCAGGCGTGAAAGCCACCCCTTCTTTCACTTCCACGGTGAGACGGATCGCAGCGAAATGAGCTCTTCTCTAGTTTTTTTTTTTGCCTCTTCGCTCCTTTCCGCTATATTTCAAATTACGGTGAGCTCTCTGAGAGAATGAAGACTGACCTCTTTCCTTCCTTTCCTTCAGGAAATGACACTTTTGGCAATAATCAAGAGTTTCCAGCCCAGACCAAATTAAAGAATGTAAAAGAAAAATTGCTAACAAGAATCTAAAAAACGGAAATGATGCACTAGTAGTGACGATCGTCTAACAGTGCAGGGAAAAGTGCCAAATGCACTCGGCTGGGACAAGTTCGTCAAGTTGGGTGAAGAAGGGAGAGTATTGGATGGTGAGGAAGGAGGGCACTGAACGAGCGGTACTGTGCCGGCTGAATAGATTACCGGGGGGGAGGAGGGGACAACACCGTCGATAACCAATTGTGAAGAGAAGAAAGGTAGCTGGTTCTCAGGTGAGGTGGTAGTGCCTGAGGAAGAAGAGACGAGAAGAGAAAAGGACAGAGGTGGTGCTGGTGGTGCTGGTGGTGGTGGTGGTGGTGGTGGTGGAAGGAGGTGGAGGTGGTGGTTCGTGGTTTGGTCGCCGTTGTGGGTGCGTATGCAGCAGGGGAAGGGAACAGAGAAGGTGGAGGGGTGGGAAGGATGAATTGGGGTGTGATGATGTGTGGAGGCCGAGCGACCAGCAGCTGGATGAATTCAAGCAAATGAGGGAGGAAGAACAAAGGGTTAATTGACAGAAGAAGAGAAGAAGAGGAAAACACAGTCAACACGCCCACGAAAGGAGGAAAGGAAAGGAAACAGATGAATGAGTGAGAAGGCGAGAGAGGGAGTGGTAAGGGAATGGGTGGATAGGTGAAAGAGTGAGTGAGAGTGTGTGTGTGGGTGTAAGGAGGGAGAGGGGAGTGGCTCCTGAGAAGCGAGCGGTTGCAATCAATAGTAAGGTAAGCTAACCTGCAACAACAACAGCGCACGGTGCGAGTAAGTTAAAGGGGAATGAATACAGGAGGCCAAGCACAGCACAAGAACGGGCAAGCGAAGGACCGAAAGAGTAGGGGCACGGTCGAAGGCTAGAGTACTAGTACTAGAATGCTGGGGAGGAAAGGATAAAGGACACTATTTGTCGAAAGAAAAGGGAGACTCAAACGCTCTCTCTCTTCCACGGTACCCTCAAGAAAATTATTTTTTTGTTGTATCAATTAGTATGTACAGTACCTGATGTATGCACGATCAAGCCGGCGAGCAGGCTAAGAGAAGGAAGGCGGTCGGTTAGCCGTCGAAGCTGCGGGTGGCATAAGTTATGCTGGGCCCAGCAGGAGCTACTCCAAGAGAGGTGGAGCTTCTCGACCCAATTGCTCAATCAATTCCTCTTTTTGACCCCAACCACTTCACCCCATTTCACAAAGCCAACCCAAGAGCGTGGATCATTACCCATATATTATCAAGAACAAAAAGAAAGGAAAGAAAAAAAGAAAAAAAGAAAAAAAAAGAGAGTTACAGCAATGCCATAACATCGCAATGGGCATTTCCTTCCACCCAAGCACAATACAAAAATACAAAGTGAGTGCCACGCTGCATTGTGGAAACCTGTCCCTTTTGAAGGGATGATGAGCTAAACACGTTAAAAAAGGGCAACCCAAAAAAACGCAGGAGCCTCTGGCGTGGCCATTGACCCTACTGATTCTTCCAAATACATCCAAGTATTACATTCTATGCACCACGAGAAAGAAGAAAGAAAAACTTGAGATAATACTCCTTGGTGCCCAAGCAATGTGGAGCTCTGATACGCCGAACCGAAAAACGAGGAATATGTGAAGAGACGCGTCATATTTCTCCAAACCGACCGCAGCGGTATCGGACACTTCTCTCTTCCTTAACGTGTTGAATCATTGAATTATTGGTCCATGAAAAATGTTGCCATGCTACCATGGTATCGTGGTATCCTGAAACGTGAGCCAATTTGGTGTTTGTTTCCATGACGAGTGTAACTCAACAAACCCGCTTAATCAGTTCAGGGTCCACCTTCAGACTGCCCCCCTTATCGACTGGCTTTACGGAGCACCCCCGCGTTCAATAGAATACGGTAGCGGTAACTCACACACTCTTTCTACCGGACAGACAACTTCCCACCTCCTCTACTTCTTCATGATTGCCAAATCTAATAACTGCATTAACTTATCTAAATCTACCTTTAATACATTAAAAGGGCTCCGATGCCCACCAGAAACTCTGCCAAAGCGTAATGTACCGAACAGCGCTATACCGGTGCTACTCGTATAAGGGGGCCAGCGTCCTGTCGTGATACCGGCCTGTGCCGGGTGAAAAGGAGCTATGCCGTATACTAATTTATTGAACAAGACTTTGTGACAGTTCCTTTTACCCACAATATCAACACCAACACCATCACCCTCATCACCATCAACCCTTCGACATTTCTAGAACGCTACCTGATGTCTCGGTCGAGCTTCCGAGCCAAACTCAAGAGAAGTATGTCATTGCATTTGGCAGAGTCGGAATTCCTTGTAATGATCTTGTAATACTAGTACTGGCAGCAGAACATCCAAAGCGTTGGCACTATGCCACACAGCTCCTTCAACGAACGGGGCTAAACCGATGTCTCGTGCTAGCCATGGTTTGTTTCGATCATATGTTTTGACGGTACAGGCACTGTACTCGTGCGGTAATAATGTGCCTTCGGATCCCCCCCCCCATCTTGCTCTGCCGTTCACCACTTTAACCACTGCCTGGGATACCCCCCTTGTTCCTCCATCGAAGATCGCCCCTGCTGGGAAATCATTGGTATTCTCCCAGGCGTGAAGTATAGTACCTAACAGGGGGTATATTCTGTATTGGCACTCAGCTGCGCGCGGATTTTTTGCCATATATCTCTTTAATCCCTGTTTTCAGGTACTCCTGGCTTGGGACAGGCAGCGTGGAGTACTCGAGCACTGAGTACAGCAAGTGCAACCAAGGCCGGGGAGAAAATAGCGATCCTTTAAAGTGGCCCTTTTGTCTTACATCATCCCGGCACACCTGGGCTACAGCAAGCCCGAATGAGCCTACAATGGAATTCGTCATTCAAAGAGTAAATCGGTTTGCGAGAGGAGGGAAAGTATGAGATGAGGGAGAGGTACTTTAAAGGTTCAAGGGCTAATGCAACGAGCTGCCGGTCGAGTCCCGTAGAGAAGGTACCAAGAGGTTTTTCCTGCAAATGATGGAGTGTGAGCAAGTTTCCCCCGCATTTCCCCCTCAAGCTCTCGAACCCATGAATCAGTGGTGATTTCTGCCGGTGTTGAGATTGTGGGGAAAGGGTTCTCTCAATTCGTTTTTCCTGTTGGTTCTCCGTAGCACAAGGAAAAGAGAGAGGCTATTCCTCCCAGTGGGGAAATCCAAACGATCCCTGTTCAATTTGTTCAACCGGACAAGCATAACCCTCGTACAGGAGAGAGAGTGGTTACAAGTACCTGTACCCTATGTCACGTTGGCCCCAGAAATTATTTTTTCGAGGCTGGCGGCTCGCAGGTTATTCAATTGCTGTAAGATACTATAATTGCACGTAGGATACGATATGCTTGCGTGGACGAGCTAGGTGAGCTGGCTGGTGCGGATTGATTTCGGCAGCCCTCCTCCCGGCTTGGGGAGGCCTGTGTTCTGCTCTCCCATCACGACCTCTCTCGTTATGGGCCTCCTCTCTGCCTCCTACCGGTATTTTCTTTCTTGCCACTGCAGCGCAGCCGATGTGGTATTCGTACTCGAGCGCAGTAAGGCACTGCAACGAAGGTCAGAGGTCCACCTGCAATCCCGGCAAATGCCTTGACGACGCACAGCACGTACGAGTGCTCGAGTACCGTACTGTACATATGATCAACGCTGCTGTGCCGAGGCCACCGCGACTAACGATACGATAGGTTTGCTTTGACAAGAAGCAACGCTCTCGCATCGGAATTGAGAAGAGGAAACCATTTCAATACCATGCATTCTTGTGCATCTCTTTCGATCCCATCCTTGGCCGAGACATACCGTTTTCGAGGCGGTTCTGGACCGTGGTAGTGATTTGTTTGGCTGGAGGATGCCGGTTAGGTACATACATCTAGGATAAATATGATAATAATAATTATTATTATTATGATATTAAATACCATCCAAAAAGGTTTCGCATACCGTAGCAACAAACAGAAGAATACATACAGACTGTCAGCGGCCCTTTTATTCCTCAAATAACCCGAATAAATTTCGAAAAAAATCGTAGAAAGACCCGAAAAGAAATCGAAGCCTCCAGATATCATACCCCTCCAGTTACCTCCCACAATTTCTGCGGTGAGCTGAGTCCCAGGGCGGAATTCTTACTATCACAACCCACCACCCAAAAACCCCACTTTTAAGCAAGGCTGGATACACAGGACCCCTTTTCTGACGGCACAACAAACAAAAACTATCACAATAATAATAATAATAACTCAACAGCTCACTAGATCTGTCTTCGGTTTCTTCAGTTTATTTTTTTGAATTCTCCTTCATCGTTTTATAAAGGGCTAAGGGTGAGACGTATTTCCTGGGCCATAGCACCCAAGAGGTTTATTACCAAGCACACAGTATTGAAAAGGCTGACTCCAATTAAGAAACATTGTGATTGCTCGAGTGGTACTCGCTCAAGAAGGTTCGGTACCGAACCGTAGTACGATAGGCTGCAGTGCTAGCATCTAATAAGTTAATATCACGAGTATCCGAGCAGATAATCCTGCTTCCTGTCGGCTAATCGATTTTCCGCTTAAAAATCAGACCAGAGAAGGAATAATAAGCCCAGAACTAACGACCCTAACGGAGCCCCCCGATCCCACAGTCCAAAGACTCAATGTCTAGAAGAGAAACACTTGAAGAAGCTAGAGTGAATATATTGAAGCATACAGGAGATCACAGTCATCAAAGTCCGGGGCGGGGGATTCGACAAGAAAATGGAGATGATATATCTCCCTTCATCCCCTGGTTCGAAAAGGAAGAGCTATGTAAGAGAAAAATTATGGATGACGGCGGGTGCCAGCGGGTCCCTCGCCGCTCGCAAGGGTCCAGGTCTGCATCGCCCTTGATCCCTGTCCGCCCCCCACGCAACTGGCCATGAGCCGAGTGCTTTCCCGAGTAAACACCACACCACCACTCCCTGCCATCATATGATGCAGTAACCGAGCACAAGTACTCGAGTACACGGTACACGGCAGGGCGAACTCCGCGATGTTCGGTAGAGAGCATCCCCTTTATCATCGAGCGCGCGGGGTGACAAGAAGCAGGAACAATATCCCTCCCGCGAGGAAACTAGCTCTGTGCCGGCTATATTTCCCAGCAATTTGCAGATCGCTATCTCCGCCTATACGAGAAACAATATATGTATCCGCAGCCATTGTAAGAGCCTCAACTTAAAGCTGTAGGTATGCGCCTGTGCTGTAACTTACGTACCGTATGGCATCTGTTGAGCATTTTCCACCCCGGAGAAAGTGAGGAATCAGATTGTGTCCGGATAGGCAGTAACGGTACGGTACTCGAGCACAACATTGCTGTGGAGTGCAAATGCCTCGACAAGACGCCATAATGCAAACAAGATCACATTCAGCCAGATACCGTTTCCCCCGCCCCCTCCCACACATCTCCGCTTCAAACGGGCGGACTGCATACATATTGACGTGTGCTGATGCTGGTGGAGCTGCGTCAAACACATTTGCATTTAAGCCTTCCTTTTAACCATCATACTCCTTGTACCATAAGGGGCGAGGGGAAGAAGGGTTTTCAAGATAAAAAAGCTGCCGGGTTCTTCGCCGTACGGGATGGGTTCGGACGGGACCACTGCTCAGCACCCTCGACCGGTGCTTGCGCTCGAGTACGTCAGAGTTCTTGGCTTGATCGTTTCGCTTAACCCCTCAATTTGAACATCCAATTGGACCGCGTTTCTTATGTTTTGTTTTTCATCTTGGCAGATCCACGATAAGATCCACCTCTGATAAGATCTACTCCTTGGTGATATCGAGGAGAATCTCCCCTAAAATTAGCCTCTCATCATGAATAACTATGCGGGAGAAAACTATACCGTATATCGATATGGGAATAGTACGAGTACTGGTACCGTATTGGGAGCTAGGAGCTTCCACTCTAGCCTTGCCTACGAACTGGTGTGGTTTACCACCGGCCAAAAGATAGGAGAATAAGTAGATATGCTCCCCCCCTTTTTCGCGAGTGGGCAATTTCTCACTTGAATGCCACGAGTGACTGAACACAAGCGAAATTTGCTAGGTCGTTGAAATTCCCCCTCTTGGATAGGGGTGGAGAAATCACCGCAAACTAAGCCTCAGTTGAGACAAAAAAGAAAAAATACACAGCACCTTACTAAGAGAGGCAACTGCAACGTCCTAGCATATTTCTCCTGTCTTCAAGAAAACTTTCGGTATTTGTCCCAGGGACCCTGACGATATAGTTCAACTGTTTGGATTGAGATAGGGCTAAACCTCGGATCCTGGGGGATAGTGCTCGTCTGGCTATCCGGCAGAGCTGCCATGATCCGGCCTGAAAACCATCATTGCAGCTGTCGATGCCCGACTCACCGTCTCCTGCCCCCGGCAATTCAATTCCCACATGCTGTAGGGTATGGCAGGTAGGCAGCACTTTTTCTTTTTCTTTTTCTTTTCTTCCAAAAGTTGGTATCCGGGCCTAAGCTTTCTTATTTTTTCTTATTTTTTATTCTAAAAAATAGAAAAGACGTTACCGTCACAGCCCGCATGATATTGTGGTACACGCATCGCATCGTCCAGTCTCTCCAAGCCCGAAGACTCGTTACCTGAGTCCGGCCGGTTCAAGCTGGCTTCATGGATCCTGTGATCGTTGGGAGACGGTTAATTCCCCTTTTCACCACTATGGTTGTTTTGCATGGAACCTCACCTCCTTCCTTCCTTACCTCGATAACATGGCAAATTATAGTTTTTTTTTGCAGTAAAGTATAACATCAAGCTGCCGCATGACCTGCTAGCAGGTATGATGCAGTGAACTAAGACTATCTTCTTGTTATCTTTGCCCCGTGTGTAACCTACGCCGGACTAACCTAAGTCTTATTATAGAAACTTCCCCTTTCTCAACCACCAACTCTTCCCCCTAGCTACCAGGTCTGTCACAATTTTTACGTACATTACAATACCTAGGTCGGCTGCTTCTTTCCCCCCGGAGCGCCGGCAGCTCAGTCAAAATCAAAACATTGAGAGCGCAGAAGAGGTAAGGTGGAAAAACACCGTGTCATCACGAAACTTTGTGATGCAAGAATTTATGCGTCTGCTACTGGTTATGAGTTGGGTTATGCTACTATCATATTTCGGACTTTCTTCCAGCTGGTTTAACACCCAAAATACCCCCACTTACCAAAAAAATTAAAAAAATATCGTGCAACGCACGGTTGTCCACGTTTTCTATAAATACTCAGGGCAGGGGTTCTCGGGACTTCTGTTAATACTAATCCTTCACCCGGGCCGGTACACTCGGAAAACATGGGAAAAGGAAAAGGGTATTATTTATATCAGTCGCCGCCGTTTTTTGCATTGGCCAGTTTCCCCCCAATATCAGCCGAACACCGCTGTTTTTCCCCCAATACCGGTATCTCTTCTGCCGTGGGCCCAATGAAGAGTATGATACAGGTGACGCCGATCACGACGGGCGTTTGGTTAGATGTGTCTACGGCAGACGATAGTTTCATATGCACGGGTTTCGGATGCCCGGATCGAACGATTTACATGATGATGGTGCAGAGCGTCGCCGGCGCGGCCTTGTTAGGATGTTTTTATTTTTATCATTGCCTAGGCTGTCAGCTTCCGTGTCATAGTCTATCACTCGGATGCATGACGGGACGGGACGGAGGCAGTGGAAAAATGCCCCCGGGGTGTTAGAAGTTGGGAAAGCAATATAAGGGAGGTGCGCGGCGAGGGATTCCGAAAACTGGAATTTCAGATGCTCTTCCTTCTCGTTACGCCGACTGGAGATTAGTGGGAAATATTCTAGGGCTGCTTGTGTCGTATTTTCCTTGCTAATCGAGCGCGTTCCAGGGGGTGGGGATAATTGGGGCCTGCGCCTTATACTGTGAACTTCCGCCTGTCGCCTATCTCCGATATCGGCGGTTTTCACATGAGGTTCTGCGTAGTGTCGAAACAGGACATTCTCCCTTGATAGGCTTGGTTTCTCGGACTCTCGACCGAGCAACATGGTCTATCACTCGAAATAACAATTCTCGGCACCTTGAAATCTTTGAAAAGGCTTTATGGTCAGATGGGAAGGCCGTAGCTTGGTATAAGTCGGCTCCCTTCCCATTGCCCTAAGAACCTAATGTATAAAAAGTGCTGGAATGGTCTGTGCCTCATTTCTCTATTCTACAATCGAGTGGAACTATGGGAAGACGGTGGGTTGGGGATTTACTGTCGGCTCGGGTAAGTTATAACCACAATGAAAGACGATTCTTTGATACGTTGATGTCTAGCTCGATGAAAGCACGAACCGATTCACGTCACTGGAACTCTAGGGAGCCTAGGGTAAACTTTGAAGATCGATTTAGACGAACATGGGCGCTCAGGGCCTGTCGAATCCGCCTTCTCACGGGCGATCTTAGGACACTACCACTTCTCCTCAGGATCTTTCTTAAACTCCAAGTAATCCTCCAACCTGAAGAACGAAATCTCCGTCTCGTGTTCTACCCCCGCAATCAGCAATCCACCTCTATGTTTTGATCCAAGCATAATCACTAGTGCAGTAGAGCGAACTCACCACACCCATATCCCTCCAATGTCCTCCCGTCATCCCCAAAAATCAACTCGTCCCCTTCATCCTCCATATTAATGATCAAATTATTGGTCTTCGTCCCATGCGCTTTAGTATACAACTTTAACGTATCTATTCCTCTCTCCCTCGTTCGACATTAGCCCTCTCCCATCTGCTCCTGCAGTGTGATATGGCGAACCAAGACTTCCAACAACCCCCTTATAAGCTTTCCATCCACCGCTGCCACCGCCGCCAGCGGAAGATAGGATCTCGCTGCGCACACGCTCTTTCAGGGCGCCGGAAGTGAGGGTTGTTAAGTCGAGGTTGTGCAGAACGAGGTTTCTTGCCGTGCGGTAGGGGAAGTTTTTGATTACACGGATGGTGAGGGTTGCGGAGGTTACTGTGGGAGGGAGATTTTCGATGGTTAGCGTTTGGAAGTATGGGAGGGGGGGGGGACGTACGCGGACGGGTCAGGAGGTCGGAGGACATGGTTTGGTTGGGGGTGGTGGTGGTGAGTAGTGGTCGTTGAGAGCGGTGTATGTAGAGACGAGGAATGGTGGGGTAATTGCCTAGCGGAGAGGTCAAGAAGGCGGGGTCGACTTTTCCTTTCTCGCGGGGCGGAGGGTCTTATTCTCTGCAGGTTTGTTGTGGCCTCGTACGCACCGTTGCGGCTCCGGACCTATACCTGGGTGGCGGTATTTCTCCTCTTTTGTTTGTTCCCGTTTCGGGTGTTGCCGTCGACAACCTCTTTCCCATCAAATGCGGATGCGACAACAAAAAAAAAACGTTCTGGACGAGAATAGGGTACGGTAGGCGCACTGGAATCAAGGACGTTATGCCCTCTTTCTTTTTTCCTATTACCCATTTTAGCCGGTTGCTTGGATGTTGTTAGTTGCAGTATTGCCCCGGCAACCAGACTTCAACCCACTGCCAAGTCTGCTTCAGGCAAGGCACAAGCAGACAAACAGGCACACTAGCACCCCCTTCCTTCAGCCGAGACAGGGGTTATGCCAGAAAAAAAATGGTTATTTTAGTTTGTTCCCTAGAAAATAAAGATTGAGCTCAAATTACAACTAAAATGAGCCTCCCTCTTTTTTCTTCTCTCTCTCACAGAAATTCTAGGTTCTAGGTGTATAATAGCCATGCTCGCGTGTTTGCGGGATTATGGTAGTAGATACTTGAAAGAATTTCGGTTCTATCATAGCTGAGATGATGGGACGGATTAATTCGCCTAATGGGATGGATACTTATGATTTATGATTTGCCATTAGGATATTATGATAGGCTGTGAAATTGATACCCGAGTACCGTACCGGAAAGTTGGATTCGTTTAGCTGTCGTTTCAGAAGTAAGGTTCAGCTAGGAGTTCTTCCTTTCTTTCCAAGCGAGCGGAAGTAAGCTCAAGTTGGAGCAAGCGCTTCTTTCTCGAAAGATAGTTTCGTCAAGTCGCAGCGTTTGATATCGTAGAGTTTGCGTCAGGCATTTTTGCTCACTCGCTCGCTCATTCATCGTCCCGTTTACTTGGCAAAGGGGTTAAGTTACCATAGTTGGTGGTGTTTGGGCGGGAAGGGGGGGGTTTTTTTTTTGGCTCAAACCTTTTCTTGCGAATGTATGGTAACGGTATGTACTGTACGTACGGTAGGGTACATACCTGTGCAAGCGCTAATCTGCAGTTCGCTGCCAATGGAAAGATCGGATATTGTGATTTTCAAGATGCAATTGAACGGAATGGGATCCTATATCTGATTCCGGAGATGGGGCAAAACGGTTTAAGGGGGGGGGGGGGTGTTTTCTTGCTAGATCGGCTTTTTTCCTCCTCTTTTTTCTTGCCGATAATGGGCTCTTACGTAGTGTAGCTAGCTGCAAGCTAAGATGGAGAGTGCTATTAAAAGTTTGATACCTTGTGCTCTTCAGGTTGGAGAGAGGGCGATGTTGGGTTTCTTGTGATATACTTTTGAGTTGCTGCAATGCGCATACTAGCTAACTCATGTGCCATTGCGATCATTACGACTTGGGTTACATGTAATACTAAGAAGGTTGATATTGCCTTCGAATGTCAATCACCTCATTCAAGAAGCAAGGTAAGGTTTGCGTTACAGGAACTGATCCAGAAATTCCTTTTCATAAACCTTCCAACATTGCTGTCATATGCTTGTAGGCTTTCTGCCTTCCATTCCCTATCAGCTGTTCAAGTGTGTGTTTATCGTCCCTCTAGGTGGGAAAAAAGGCCTGATTACCGCCCCGGGCACTTGTACCTTCTTTTTTACTTGTACCTTGTCATCGTACCATACGGCACAGCTGTACGAGTACTCGTGCAGGCGAAGTGAAGGTACAAGTACCTACCACTGCTGGTGTTTCCTTTTGCTTGACTAGCAGTGGTGAAAAAAGAAAGTTGTGGTCACTCATTCCCGAGCCCCCCCTAGCTTCATTTCCCGGTGTGGTCGCTTTCTGCGCAACCGTACCCCAGAAAGACAGACAGAACACCTGAATTAGGTGGATCCCACAAACATCGTCCCTTTTTTCTTTTTTCTCTCTTCTTCTCATCTTTGCTTCCTTCTTCCTTTTCACTCTCGTCGTCCACGGGATACATGCACACGTATTACCGTCTTTCTTACACCTCATGTGCTCCACGCTCTGCCTCTGAATTTGCTGCTGTTCACGAGAAACGCAGCACTCTCAACACCAAAAAAGTCCATAGCCCACGGCCCCGACAGGAGGTCGGATTCAGGAAGCAAAGCCGCCACCCTTTCCTCTACGCAATTTGTACCAGTGATTGTACCGAGTACAATCCATCCTCAACTGAAGGATTGGCCCTTATCCACCTGAGGCCCGTGAATTACCTCCTTTTCGTTTACCGTACGGTGCCGTTGTTGCTATTGCAACGGACCACGGTTGATTGATCGGTTTTCCCGCTGTTGGAGTGGTTGGTAGGGAAAACAATAAGTGATATTGACGTTTTTTTCTTGATTATTTTTTTCCCCCTTCTTCCTATGCTAGAAAGGAAGCTAGTTTGACGAGAATTGTGTAAATCTTACCATACCACGACTTGCATTTGGATAGGAGATTTTTCTCTCTTTTACCGTGGAGCTTCTTTTAAACCCCTCTAAAGTGACAGCATCTGGCACGGACCTTCACCAGATAACCCCTCTCCTCATCTAACCTCGTTCACCACGGAAAGCACCACTCGAGACCCACCGGATTCTTGCACCGAGTTTTGCACGGTGGTATTGGGAGCCGAATAACTCTGGGGTGGTTGGGTTGATTACGTGCTAGGGTGTGAACAGGGCTCATCACGACGGGCACCTCGTCTCCTTGCCAGCCAGTGAGGGGGATTGTATAATTATGCACCAAAGCGGTATCAATTGGAATATGAATCCGCAGCAACGAGGTTTCACGTAAGTTTTTCCCCTCGCCCACTTACACCCAAGCCTTGCATTGCTTGGATTTTTCCTCGTTGCCATCACCCTATTCCGTACAATTTTTTGCAAGAGGACGAAAGGAACTATGGGTGAACAAACAGCTGATATTCCCTTCCGGCTCTCTAGAAACTCTAATAATGTACCCGCATCGTCACCCGCACCATCCTTGCGGAGAAGCACTTCGTCTACTCTAGAGACGAATCGTCGTTCATCCTTGCAGAGCAGACAGCAGTTCTCCCCTCAGCTCAAATGGCACAATACCTTGCAGCAGGACTTCACCGCGCAGAAAGGCCAGACTGGACACTCGGAAAAGAATCTGTCGCCCCCTGTCAACGTTCGAAAGCGTCATTCTGGTTCCTTCGACAAGATCGATGCCATTATCCTCTCACGTGCTGATAGAATCCCGGAAGCCGACTCTTTATCTCCGGTCGAGCCCTCGCAAAGCCTCAGTTCGAGCCCATTGCCATCACCTTCCAAGCGTCAACGAGCTCTTGGTACGAGCGCCAAGACCCCTACGAAACCAAATCAGCTTAGTGGACAATCTGGGGGCGTAAAAAGCTCGGGCTCAGGTATGCAAACGCCCCCACCGAGCAGTACTGCTACGGCCCGAAAGCGGGGGAGACCCCAAAAGAAGAAGTCATTTCAGAACTCTATCACCTCTACCACTCAGGTTTTATCGCCTCCGCATACCAGCCCTGCCAAGGCAAGCGACGGGGACGGGCGGAGCTTGCGTGATAGAGGTAACCTACAGATACCGGTTCCCGACATACGTTTCCCTTCATCAGTGCCAGATACCTTTGACGAGTATCTTTCGAGAGAGGATGCCTGGAGTGGTGGATTGGATTACACCAATGGGATGGGGGTTGTCAGCACTGAGGGGGAATCGTCGGATGCTTATGATTGGTCTTCTATGCGCGCCAACGTATCTGACGTATCCATTGATGGCTTGGATGTATTTGGCCCACTTGTGCGGGATGGCCAATCATCTCCTTTATACGATGACCCCTCGGACTCGGTCCATTTTTCGTTCCCTGACTTTGACGATGATCTTTTGGAGAAATCTATCCTTCCCCTCGACGTTGATCCAAACCTTATATTCTCCTCCGCTGCTACGAGTGTGGCATCGTCTATGCGTACTGATGATATTAGAGAAACTGTGATATTGGGGGCGGCGTCGCAGCCATATCAGCATCAGCATCTACAACACCTTAGGGAACAAGAATTGGAGCTTCAATGGCAGAGAATGCAGAAAGAGAGGCTGATGAAGGAAAGGAGACGACAAGAGCGAGCGGTAACTGCTTCGGGAGGGCGCGGTGGTGGTGGTAGCCAGAGGTCGTTGTTGAAACATAGCATGAGCGATAGCCTGCTCTCCCGCCCAATTCGAAGGCCAACGGCAAAGGCTGCGGACTTTGATGCAGCTGTTACTAGGAATAGTGTTGCTAGTACGAGGAAGGCTGGATTGGAGAAGCGGAACGCTACACCACCGCTGGTGCCTCCACCAAGGTCTGTGAGGAAGGAGCATACTGGGAGGACGCCTCGGGGCCAGGGGCCGGCCACGGTTAAAGTGCCAAAGATGAGGACGGAGGTAACACTTGCGATATCTCCAGGTGGGCGGGCAAAGATGGAAACTACTATCGTCTATGAAAGTTCGGATACGGAGGTGGATGAAGTACAGACTTGGGATTCATTCGAAGAGAGCGATTCTTCTTTTGATGATGAGCCGAGGGGTCTTGGGCCGGACGGGAAGGAATATATTGTTTACCGTGAACGGAATCGTTTAGGGCCTGTCCTTGAGGGCGGGAATGCTTTGCAAAGACGCAGCAGCACGGTTTTCGAGAAACCTGCCTATACAGGACCACCTCCCAGAACACCGACTCGACGTTCACCTATAAAACCTGTAAAGTTAGCATCATCAACAGGGAAGAAAGGGTTTATGGGGTTTGCGGCCAGCACTGCGGCTGCTGCGACGGCTACTTCAGGAAGATTGGATTCTTCTCCGAGGTTGCCTACTCCACTGAGATCCAGTCCACCTGCCAGCATTGGTCGTTATCTGGGAGAGAGTGTGCGGAGGGCCAGTGGGTCCAGTTTCAGCAGTTCAAGGATATCTGTATTGGGAACACCCACCTTGGGGTCCATGCATGAAGTCAGCGATGAGTCGGAGGCCGAAACCGTGGTGGACGGCACTGACGTTGTCAACTTGGCCGAGGATGAGGAAGACGATGGGGATGCTATGGTAGCATTGAAAAAAGTCATGCTGGGGCGCAGGAGAAGTGAAGGTAAGATAGGCCTGAGGGAAAATTACGTTTTTCACAACTAATCAAAGTGCGGTAATAGCTTCTCTTGATCAGACTCCAACCAAAGCTAGACCAGGCAGCGCGGTGAAGCCGAAATTCTTCTCGTCTGGTAGTAGCACTACAAGCCAAGGCCAGCGTTCGGTTACCAGACATAGCCAGATTCACCCTGGGCTGTTGTTACGGACATCAACAGTCAAGAAGAAGCTTTTCGTGGATCAGGCTGCTATAGGCAATTCCATCGTTCGTCCTCGCCGTAAAATGGCTGATGGAGGGTTCCCAGAAGCAAGCCCTTCACTACTAGCAGCACCTGGCTCGGGCCGTTTGGCACCGATCAAACAACGTTCTAGGTCTGGCAGCCGGGAGGAGGATATTATCGCCGAAGAGGACTCGACGCGCTGTGTATGCAAAAAGACGAAGGAACAGGGAGGGACTACGATGGTTCAATGGTAAGCTTCTCACCTTTCCCGCTCTGTTTAGTATCCGCGTCTAACGATCAAATTAGCGACTCCTGCAACAACTGGCTGCACATGAAGTGTATAGGATACAATCGCAAGACCCTACCGAAAGTATTTGTCTGCGGCTTTTGTGCCGCCCCTACTCCACAAGCCAAGAACCGAGCTGCCAGAAGAGTGGCACCTACCATGCCCTCAAACGGAGGAGACTTGTCACCACAATCAAGGAGCAGCCGGGGCTGCAGAGTCTCGAGGCAATGATCTATATATACTTGTCTATTTTTCTTTTCTGTATCCCCGAGGCAAACCTAGATTTACTGCGTTTCTCAACACCGGCGTTATGAATTCGCTGAACTTTTTGGGGATTGGAGATTTGTTTGAGTGCTTGGTCGACCGGTGGCTCCTTTGAGGGTTGTTGTGGTTGCTATGGAGGCTTGCCATACTCCCAGGGCACCGAGGGAAAATTGGCGGAATATCGCCAGAAACATTGTTGTAATTGTTATCACGAAGCAGGGGGTGTTTGAGTGGTTTTCTTGTGGTTTTTCCTATTCCTTTTCCTATCCTTGCTCTTTTGGAGATACTGTAATTGGGGTTTTCGGATGCGAGGGGTACAGTAGTATTTATACTTATACCAGTTTTGAGCTTTGGGTGGCGGTCACGATACGGACTCCGCTTGTTTCCATGTGGAGCTCGTCTTTCAATTTTATGTTCTTTTATTTCCATTTTCACCTATTCAATTTCCTTTTCTCGGGGGGTTTTCGGCGATACTCACGAAGGTGGTACATACGGAGGTTATCACAAGACAAGATAACGGGCACTGGCGCGCAATTTCGGAATCAGGGACGGAAGAAATTGTACATTTTTTCCACGAGGGGCAGTGGCTGTTGGGGGTTCGGTTCATTCATCATGTATATTGTAGCTTACGGTACCTCTATTCCATTCCCGCATTGCAGTATCATAGGTAGTTTTGTGTTATGGTGTTTTGTTTGCTTTGGAATTTATGTTTTTGCTTTTTTATTGATTTGTTAAACTTGGTTCTCATTTATTGATTGGTTTAATCAATTGAGAAGAAGACCGAATTTATTGATGGGTGTGGGGCAAGTTTACAGGGTTGTTTAATCCGGGATAGGTTCCGGGTGGGAAGTTGATATATTATACTGCCGGGGGGTGGTTTGCTTTTACTGGCGGACTGGGCCGGGCCGGGGGGAGACCGGGGACTGAATTGGGTGTTTGGTGAGATGGTGTTGTGTAGGCGTGAAGTCTTCCACTGTCTGGTTGGATATGATATGACGTGGTCATGGGAGGTCACTCGGATGCTGGGGATCAGGTTCTAGATTGGTTTAGATTTAGAAATGCTACAGATTGGGAAAAATTGCGGTTTTGATAAACTTTGCGTTTTGTGCTGCTGAAACTGCGTGTGAGAACTACGTTGGTCTAATGGCGTCTTGTCTGTCTTGGGAGAGAATGCTGTATTGTTTGGTCGGGTAGATGATTAAATTTTGGTATTATAATTCTTGATATTCGTACAGAAGTGAGTTACCTGTGATCGGTCCTGCGATTTAAGGTAGGCTGTGTCGGAGTGTGTATATTTGTCTAAATGACGGAGGTTTCCCAGGAGGGAAGAGTTGTTATCCTGGCCTCCGTAAATGTTCTCCCAATCGTGAAAGCTTCTATACGCGCTGCTTCTGCCCCGTTTTAGACACAATTCCAGATGGTATGTGTGACTCTCAAATTATGTGGAATGTCAGAGCTCTCATCAATTTCCTCAAGTCCCAGACTCACCTTCACCTTTCTCTGGAAATTAACTTACCCTCGGAGGTGTATGTGCACCCGCCATGCTCTCACCCCGCTGGAGTTCATACCCCCTGACAAGCTCCCTTAGCATCCGCCCATCCATCCACCGAGGAACCCGGGAAGCGAGCATATGCACAACCACCTCCGTCGGCAGAACCACAGCCCCACTATCACACCCAGTCCCCCACGCCCTGGCAAAGAGCTCACCCCGCCCAGGCACCACGCCGACCATGCATCCAAAGATGAGGAACTCCACCAACTGCCCCACCTCCCCCGCGTAGGGCGAGAAAACATTATGCCGCGGGTGCTCCGGGTACTCCGCAAACCCCTCGGGCATGAGTTCCCAGCGCAGTTTTCTGGGAGTCAGGTAGTTCCTATTATTCGGCGCGTTGATCTGCGTGTTCAAGTAGTGGGCCAACTCGTGGAAGAGGGTCACGTAGATTTGGTAGATCAGGTGGACGGGGGGTGGGGATTTTTTTTTACCTTTACCTTTACCTTTACCTTCCCGCTGTGACTGCTCTATGGCGTCGAGTTGGTCGCCGTTGATGTCGATGGAGTTTGGGTCGCGGTTCCTGTCGTGCTCGCCGCAGACGAGTAGGTTCTTGGTTGGGCTGGTGTGGCGGACGAAGATCTTGGGGAATCCCTTTGAGATCCACTGGATTAGGTGGGCGACTTCTTCCTCCGTGGCTGGTGGTTCCTTTTCCACGTCGTCCGGGCTGGGGTCTTGGAAGCGGCCGCGGGTGGCGCGGGTGATGATTGCGTATTTGAAGATGACTTCGGGTTGGAGGACGGTGTCTTGGACTCGGTGGACGAGTTTGGAGATGTAGCTGTTTGGGTTTTCCAGCTGGGGCTCGTGTGTCTCGGAGCAGTTTCGGAGGTCGTATACTGAGGGGCGGATTACTGTTTCCGGCGGCACGGGTATTCGGGGGTAGGGGCCTACGAGGAGGGGGAAGTTACCGGAGTAGTATATCAGTGACTCCACCGGGTCGTCGAGATACGCAGGGGCGGGGGGGCCAGGGTTTGCCGCCCCCATTTTTCTGAGAGTTTCCAGGACATCCGGAGCCCCGAGCGGCTCTGCCATTATGAGCTGGGAAAGCGCTGTGTTTTCCCCCGGTAAATTGTCCTTCTCTCCATCGATGAATTCCCCTGGACTCCCTTCTGGGACCGGAAACGTCTCTTGTCCCGCAAGCCTCTCCCCCTTGATCCCCTCCAACTCTTCAGGAGTAAGACTACTCACCTCTGGAAGACTATGAGGTGGGGATACCGGCCCCATGTACGGCAGGAACTGCGGACACGACTCAACTATGGCCGCAGGAAGCCCCCGTATCCGATTCCGAACCTCCTCCAAGATATTCCTTGCGTCGACTCGATGGCGGTGCGTCCGGAGGCTACTTATCTCCTCGAGAAAGCCCCAGATGTTTCTAGTGATATCTTTAGCGGCATTCCACTCCTCTTTAGAAAGGCTGCTGCTAGCCGGGGGCTGACTGGCCTGGGAAAAGGTCCTTTTCATCGCCGTGAGGGATGTGGTTATTCCGTTGGGCTTGCGGAATGATAGTTTGAAGGCTTTGAAGGTTTTGTTTAGGAGGGATTGGTCTTTCACGAATGGTTTCTCGTCCTGCTCGGTTTGCATTGTCGATTGGGTGGGCGGTACTTGCTGTGGGTTGGCTGGCGCTGGTGTGCTATTCTGGAGGGGGGGGTTTCGGGGTGGCTGGGTTTGGCGTGGGCGTTGTTGGGATTTCTCGACTGTCTACTTGCTCGAATGGGCGTGATGAAAGTAGCGTTGTTGAAAAACTTTGGTCTGGATTCATTTCAAATAGCTAGTCTAGGAAATCGAGTAGCTAGTACATGCTAGCCACACCTTTTAGGATGGGTGGAGAAGTGGGGGGGGGGGGGGGGGGCGCGCCCCCCCCCCCCCCGCAATTCTCCGGAGTCCATCTAGAGCACGCTATTGGTCTGTGGATTCTTAGGTACTGTATTCAAGTACTTTGGTTGGAGCCTCCTTTGGGTGTATAGCAGCGGTGGGTCTTTCTCGGGGGGAATTGTTTTTCTCCATCGTAGCCTGTTTGGAGAACTGGGAATTTTTCAAGAGGAGTAAAAGAAGTGGGGTATAAAAGAGGGAAAGGTTTCTTAGTTTAGTATTTTCTATGAGAATTTTGACGGTGGGCTAAATAGGAGGAATGGGGGGGGGGGGGGGGGGCACGGAATTGTGATGGCTGCTAGAATCCAGCGTACTTTATTATTATATGAGAACTAATTGAGGCTTCTGGCCACCCTTGATAACTTAGAAAATCGTTCCTTAGAGCAGACTACAGAGTGCGATTGAGTTGAACATGGTATATCACTCGGTGGGCTTTTCTCGTTTGGGTAAAACTCGAGCTAGTTAGGAGGAATCGGGAAGATATTTCTGCTGATCTCGTGCGGGTCTCCGTGGCGGTGGGGGTTATGTTTTTGGAGTTTACGGATGCGCTTGAGGGGCCAGAGAAAGAGAGAGAAATATGGACGTTGGTATAAAGTTTGGAATAGGGTGGGAATGTTTGTTGAATTAATATTGCTGAAATAAGTAGGTAAATAGAATGTAGGTTTTATCGGTGTTTGGGAGGATATCGAATATGGGTATGATAGCTGAGTTGGGGATTGAAGACCTTGGTTTTCTCATGAGGTCTGGTATGTCAGATTACTATCCTATCGGGTCCTACCTTTTCGTATTCGGGGATACTTGGCATGGCGGTTTACGCGAATATTGAGCTCAAGACCTAAAATCCGCAACCTGTTTTCCATAGTATGCCCCACCCTCATTCTATAGATCGTTGGCCTTTAGAGACCCGTAATACGACGGGCCACCCGGGGGAACAGGTTGCCATAACCATGCGAGTTGAGAGAAATGCCTACACCTACTCAGCTACCCCGGAGCAAAGGAGTTCGTGTCGAAGCGAAGCGTCATTGTCCTCCAGGGCTTACATTCTCCTGAAGAGTTACTCCTGTGAGGGGAGCTCGAACCTGGACTTCTTGGGAAGTCTAAGTGCCCCCGGACCGGGTTTTTATCGCCGATCTGTTGTTCCCAGCGATATTTGTTGCCTTCTGGAATAGAGAGCGTATTTCAAAGGCTGTGAAGAGATATGCTTCTCTCCGAGATATCATACTCACTTAAAGGCAGGCCTTATGCACGAGCGATAGTAGAAGTTTTTCTTTATAATCTACTTCTGAGGGCCTCTATCCCCCCCTGAAAACGCCTACACGACCGAGTTCACCTCTTCTCCTTCACCTTGGAACTCGTATCGGATGGCCCCGTGACCGCACAATTACCTGTCGTCTTGTCCACTGGGGTGGTCCTTTCCGAGCTGGTGGTAACCCTCTGATGGAATACACGGGTGTACCTATTTTTCTGTCTGGATCAAGTGCACACGCCAACAATAGTCTCTCTGGAGCCCAAGGTAGTACTCGAAGCCCTGCCGCCTGCACCACCATGTGTGATGACGCTGGTGCTGTAGTGTCCTACCAAAATCCTATCCACACGGTCCTCCCGGACAGCATAAACGTTATAGTAGTCGGCTTGGTAGACCTTGTTGACAACGCAGGGATATCATTATAAGTGTAAGTTTGAGCTCGGGGTAATATTCAGAGCGGCTCTGGATCATAGACGTATGGCCCACGCAAGCGTTTGCAAGCGTTTGCAAGCGCGTAATAGGAGAGCACTATAATACTACGGTAGGGAATCCGTATAGTGGCCAGAATTTTCCGTCGCTCTCACCCCCATCCTCCCCAACCAGAAGGGGCAAACCAACTGTTTTAAGAAAGGAGAGAAGTTAAAAAAATTCTTGTTTAATTTTTGTTCTGCTGCCCCGCCGATCGCAGATCCTACCCTTACGGGTAGGGTCTAGAGTCGGATTCTACCACCTCGCAGCAGGTCTGATTTGCGCTACAGCCTTATTGAAGGCTTAAGGTATTCAGTCTCCCAGTTCCTGTAGGGTAGGATTCCTTAAATCCCCTACCCTACGTGACGGATAGTTCGATAATAACTCATTTTGAGAGGAATCGAACTCCTGGGCTCCCGCTAAGTGCACAGGAGGTTATTAGTTTCTTGACATGTTAACCACTGCGCCAGCTAGGCATTTCACATCATATCGATACTGGAACTTCTACTTATCCAGATGTCTTTGACCCCCCCCCTGAAGTTAGACTTTCAGCGAAGCAACATGCAGCACCCCACACCTGATTCCATTTTTCTCCTTCTGTATATTTCCTTTCTTCTCTTCAGCTTGGCTTGCTAAGAATGCATCATCGCTGCCGGATGTAGGAGTTGGGACAGAACGAAGAAATCTGGTTAGACGGACTACCATAGGATCAGATCAAACTTTTTGATAAGCTGTGCAGCACATAAGTAGATAGTACCCACAGCTTACGATAACCTCGTTCCGGACATCATGTGTCAACCATCGAACAATACCACGCTTCCACCACAACGAAAAACGAGTGATTCACCATGACAGCTTGGCTCACACGGCCTATAATAATTATCACCTATTATTATTCCAGCCATATCCCAATTTAAATCGTTTTTTTTGAAGCCTTATATGAGCAGAGTCTTATCCCCCCCCTTTCAATCCCTAAACACGAAATCCACCAAAAAGTAGCGATCACACCTTGTGTCTCGAAATGAGTATGTTTTCCATAGCAAAGCCATCCATTCCGACCCCCCTCGCGCACACCCTACTCCAAGGAGAGCCTAATAACTCGCATCATCACACCCGAAGAGTTCATATGATGTCCCCCGTGCAGGCTTCCAGCAGCGGGTGGTAATCGCAATTTACTCGCGGCCCACGTGAGAGTCCCGGAAAGTGGATAATGGTCGCTCAACGGGATGCTAGTGGTCGGATACAAGATGACCCTAGCTCGTTCGTCATCCCGTTTAGGCTCTGTGTCAGTGCTGGCTTTGGTGAACCGGGGGGGAGGTATAGGGATCACTAGATAAAATCCTAGTGGTGAATTGAATGAGGAATGTTAGACTAAATGTCAAGCGCTGCTCGCCTTTCTGTGACGTGCCTCTTGGTCAATCTGTCACTGCGATGGGCTGTTGGTTTGCAGTTTCTCCTCTCGGTCATCCGTGGTCCAATTATACGCCATTTCTGTCGGAGAACTCGAAAACCTAGTTATGCAAAACAAGCTGCCTAAATAATGATATCGGAAGGAAGTGTAGAGTTTGCTCGATTGCTCACGATTGTTAGAGATGTAGTGAAAAACTGAGAGGCTATTCGTGGCGCTCTTCGTGGAATGGTTGCATTTGAAGTCAGACTAGCAGCCCACTGAGGAGTTTGGTTTAGGGGTTGGAGAGACGGTTGTACGGTGCCCGGACCTGTAAACACTGGCAATCCTTTAGGCTCCGTTTGGCACACCCTGGGGTTTGGAATTTGCGTCTGCACCTAGACGATAGGGTCTGGAAACATGCTATCAGACACGCTAGGATCCAGGTGTAGACTCTGGCTGTCCTTTAATCGTTTGTATATCGGACGAAAAACTGTCAGGATACGGAGAGGAAGAATTCTCTGATGGTATGGTATGATAAGTTTGTGAATTTTTTTCTTTAGGCTTTAGACACCAGCTTGCGAGAATCCTATGGAATTAGTTTAGGTACATACAAGGCTGGGGCTCAATCTGTTGTGTGTGGAATCGCTAGGTTCTGGTAGAGAGCCTAAATCAAACTCATCCTATCGCTGTCCATGCCCTCCAATCTTGCAGTCCTTCTGTTCTGAGACCAGCTCTGTGGATCTGTTTTGGTGGGTTATGAATAAGTCACAGTTTTTAATAGCTCGGGACATTGAGTAAAAGTATTGCCATACACGAAGATGCAATGAATGTTCCCCTAACGGACAAGTTCCCGAGCTAAAGCCCCTATAAAATCCCACCCGCACGTCATGGGGCATATCAGAGAGTTACCCTCCCGGTTATCCCCCCCCCGCTTAGTCATCTATTCAACAATTCGCTCTCTTTTCGGAGAGCCCCATCCGGCCTTGCAAACTCTGAATTGAGCCACGAGCAGAGGAATTCAAAAGGTGATTGAGGAGCGAATTCTTCTAAGACCCTCCCTACTTCTAAGACCACTCATAAGTATGATAGAAATGTAAAATGGTTGTGCCCGCAAATTTGAATTTCGGGAAGGAAATGCAAGGATAACATCAAACCGACCTTCCAGAAATGTTCGATCTCATAGAGCTCATTGATAACCCAGATTGTGACCTGGGGAGTGGAGGTAGAGGCTTGTATTTCCTAGTTTGTTCCGGGCTTTTGAAATCTTTTTCGGTTAAGGACTGAATGGCTTCGGGAGTACCGATTGGTCCAGACAAATTCGGCAGTCCAGATGGTGGTACGGGCTTTCGTGGAACTTTGAATGTTGGGGGTGCGTCTGAGGTTTGAAGTATGCGAACAGGACGGGGTATGAGGGGAGAGGGTAGGGGGAGATTTGTAGAAGGAGATGGTGTATTGAGGTGTGGTGGCGGCGAGTTTGGCATTAGAGGAGAATCCGGAAATCCACACATTTCTATGACCCTCTCTCTCCCAAGTGCTAGTTTTTGAGTCATGGTCATAAGCAGTTCCTCCCCTTCGGTACTTGGTACAAACGTTAATTTGTGTCCTGGATGCGGTTCTTCATAAGGACTTTCTTGCAGTGTTTGAACTGGGCCCGGAGGGCATTGAGGAACTTGTGGATGTGCCAGGGCCTGAAGACTGCTATTAGGAAGCACACATTTCGAAGCTTGTCTGCTGCGGTGTCTTGGTGGTGTTGTTTTTGCACTAGATGTTATCGATAGTAATTCGTTCTTGCCCATCGATCTTATTTGGGCTTCCTCTTTCGGATTTAGGGCTCTTTGGCTTGCTCTGGTTGGATCAACACTGCCCATTCCCTGATGTTCCTGACGGAGCCTATAACCAGGACTCGAGTTTCTTGGTGTGGTTTGACTCGAAGTTGGGGGGCTCCGCGCTGGAATATTTGTTTTTGTTTCCAAAGCAGTCGGCAGGGGTGGGTCCCGCATCGGGGGTCTCTCTAGTTGGAGGGACTGCGCAGCATCCAAATTTTCATTCCGCTTTCGGGGGACATTGACTTTGTCCGGATAGCCAACCTCATATCCACTTCTTCCATTTGAAATATATTCATTATACGAATCGGAGAGTCCTATCGTCAGCTGGGAAAGCACTGGATCGCCGGTCGCAGCGTCATCTATTTCGCCATCCTCACTCAGGTAGAATAGTGTTGGAATTCTTGGGTTGTACTGCATCCTGAATAGAGGGTGGTTTTCCTTATTTTTGCCAGCAGGGTCTGGTGGAAGATTGAACTCTGATATCTTCTCTTTAATCCCCTGGAGAAGTTCTGGATGTGTGAATATGGGTTTTTGTGTTGGAATAGCCAGCGCTGTTGAAGCAGTTTTTTGAGGTGAAAGAACCTCAGGGTATACTGGTGCAAGAGTGCTCTGATTATCGTTTTCCCACCTGCTGGGTTTTGTGGAGGAGGAAGAGAAGAGGTATTTTCTCGGAGCTGCTCTGATTGCGCCCCACATTGTGTGTTAGTAGAGATCGTGTATGGTGGTATATTAAGAAGAGTGAAGAACTTATGTGCGATGGGTGTTAGCTAAGTCTGAGATTGACGATAGCTTTATAGTTAGATCGTACCTTGTGAAATAGAAATAACCACGGTTTCTAACTTCCTGAAAGTAACATAGAAAATTTAGGAACCTTTCATGGAGGTTAAGGTATAGTATTGGAATGTAGCTATCACCTACCACTCCTACGGAATGGTGGAGTGTAGGATGCCCAATCCGGAGGGACTTTGGTACTAAATTGTGCGTTCTTGGATATAAAGCATTTTCTTGGCGGGTTTAGAACACTTTTCGGCGTTCTATTAACTGCGATCACGCCGCTTCTCCTTTGTTCCTGACTAGAGGAGTGTGAGGGAACAGTGCTAATATGGAGCGAGGGGGAAATTTTAATGTCAGCAAACCTGGATCACAGGCACTCACTCGGTAGCCCAGAATAGGGAGGGTTGGATAATCATCATCTAGCCTGCCACAGGTTCCATCGGATAGGTGTCGGAGTATGACATCTGCAAGATTTCATGTATTTAAGAGACCTGTCTATCCCCCTAGGGTTTAGGAGGGTCTTTTCTGCCCTCACTCGTGTACTTTTACCTCCTCACTATCTGACTTTCCAACAGGAATTAGGCTGATAGCGCCGGTATACTCTCTGCCGAGGGTAGGGCTAAATTTACCCTTTAATGCACGCATTTATGCCAAGCCAGGTCCCCTAGATTCCGCCTCCACAAGATCCTCGGAAACTCCTCTTTTCCACTGCTCGAGTGTTCCCGTTCCCCCTACAGCAACGAGCTATGCCACCACCACCCCTCCCCCCGCGCCCCAAGACCCCGCGGATAATCCTCTACCACCAAACCCACTACACATCTTCCAAAGAATACGTTTCTATCCTCCCGCTCCTCACCGAAAACACCGGCACCACACATGTAATCCTCGCTGCAATTCACCTCAACGACCCGCCCGGTCATATCCATCTAAACGAGACACCTCCAGACGACCCGATATTCGAGACGCTCTGGGATGAAGTGCTTGTGCTGCAAGACTCCGGCATCAAGGTCCTCGGCATGCTCGGCGGTGCAGCGCGCGGCTCCTTCGAACGCCTGGACGGTAGTGAGGAGACCTTCGAAGCGTACTACTGCCCACTCCGCGACATGATACACAAACACAAACTCGACGGGCTGGACCTCGACGTCGAGGAAGAGATGTCGCTTGAGGGAATTATCCGGCTGATCGATAGGCTTAAGGCGGACTTTGGACAGGAATTCTTGGTCACGCTTGCACCCGTTGCTACCGGGTTGGTTAATCAGAGGCATATTTCCGGATTTGATTACCGGATGTTGGAAGTTCTGCGTGGGGGCATGATCGATTGGTATAATGTCCAATTTTACTGTGGGTGGGGGAGTATGGCGGATTCCAAGTGCTATGATTTGATCATTGCGATGGGATGGCCGCCGGAGAAGGTTGTTGCCGGAGTTGTTACTAATGCCGCTAATGGGAGCGGGTGGGTGGAAATTGATGTGCTAGTTGCGGTGTTTATGGGGCTTGCGCAGAAGTATCCCGGATTTGGAGGGGTGATGGGGTGGGAGTATTTCAATGCTATGCCTGGTGGACTGGGGAAGCCGTGGGAGTGGGCAGAGAATATGGCGAGTGCAATGGCCATGGGGAGGGCGTGATAAAGCGGAGGCGGGTACCTTCGATGTTCTTTCCATACAATCGCTTAAGGCCTCTCTGTCATAGGGCAGAATAGTTTCGCTTTGGGGCTGTCATTGTCTCTCCTCTTTTTTTATAGTATTGGTTGCGTGCTGTAGGATGGCTGGAACTGAGGGGAAGGCGTGACGACGGTTCATTTTGGGCATAGCCATTGTAGCTCAATAGATTGATCTCGCTATCATCTGGGGTTCAAGTTTGGGGCTAGGACATTCGGGGGTAAATCTCATATAGGTATAATAGGTCTTGCTTTTTAAGATATTATTATAGAAATGATTATTCTGCTTTATCTAATACACAAAACGCCAAAGCGTAGATCTACATGCTCATCTAAATCTAAGCTCTCATCTGCCCGCAAGCTTCACCTTCTGTTCCCATGCCTGTCCCCGGTACTTCAATCCCTTTCACGATACCCAACCCGCTCTCAATAGATTACTCGGGCTTCCCTGTAGCCAATTGGGTACCTGCCGCTGTATCTAGTTTCTGCTTCTTCCTCTCACCAATTTCTTGGTTCTGGGCACCTTTTCTGACTTTCAGGGCTCCCTTCTGCATTGCCTCCTCGGGCAATGGTCGGTAGTAAGGCTGACAGCGGTACCATGGCACTAGCCTATTAAATTTGACACCATCGATCTCGACCATTACACCCTCCGCGCCTTGCTCGAGCGGAGTGTCAGGGCCGACCCATCGGCCATTCTCATCTACCTGCTCTGGATTTTGGCTTAACTCATTCTTGATTATTTTCTCAACCTCCATTAAACAAGCCTCATAGGCTTCCAAAACATCCCCACTCTCGCTTGCTCGGGCGGAACTTTTTGCAAGCATCGCCCTAACGTCCGTATGTTTTGGCAACAGCGCATGCCAAAGTTTGAATAAGTGTGGCTTTATCGCAGTTATCGAGGGATCTTGTAATAAGAGCTTCTGTCCCTTCTCTTTGAGTCCCGGTAACACCTCCTTTCGTACAATATCCAGATACTCCCTCCCCACAGTGTCCATTCTCGGGAATCTCTTCTCCCAATCATTGTCCGCTTGAAAGATGGCCGGGTTGTAGAGATTTCCCTCCGCACTCATTACACCATCCGCACCCGTGACATCTAAGCAACGCTGAACATCTTCATGCCAGAGGATATTACCGTTTGCGAATAAAACAACCTCTTTTGGAAGGTTATCTCGGATATACCGTATGACGCTCCAATCCGCCATTCCGGTGTTATGCCCCTTCTGGTCCCTTGTCCGGCCATGAACAGTCAAAACCTGTGCTCCAGCATCAATCACCATTCGTGCGTACTCCAAACTACGTTCCCTTGTTTCCAAAATTCGGATCTTTGCTGTAACCGGGACCTCAAGATCTTTGTGTAATTTGGATACCAAGCTACGGATAAGCCCCCAATCCTCCTGCAGGAAGGCCCCGTATTTCCCTTTCCGGGCGATACCCTGTGGGCAGCCGAGGTTAAGGTCTACGCCATCGCAATGTGGCGCTACATGCTGCGCAGCGGAAAATAAATCCTCGGGAGTGTTCGAGCAGAATTGGACGAAAAGTGGACGGTCAGACTCTGAGCCATCGAGGGGTGGGTAGAAAGATTGGGATCGGTATGCGGGAGTCGTAGCGAACAGGCGGGAATGGAGCATGGGGGTGTAGCAGAGGGTGCTTGACGGCGAATGGCGGCGGGAGAGAAGTCGCCATGCCTGCATTTGTTAGTAGGTTAAGTAGGAAGACGGGGTTAACGAACCAGTTCTGATTGCTCGACCATGGGAGCTACTATCGTCTTTGGAGAGCCCAGGGAGTTATAGAAATCTCTCCCTGTCAGCTTGGGCTTCGGTTTTGGTGGGGCGCCCGATGCCATTGGTGGGGTTATGGTGGGGTTAAAGGTCGTTGAAGAAAGAGGGTAAAGCAGGAAGGTAGTAAAACTACAGGAAAAGCTGGGAATACGCCGGGAAGAGGCGGAAGAAATAAAGGGCTTCAGCTTGAATGGTGGTGATGTTGTTTGGAGGTTCGAGGGTTGTTTGGGGTGTTCGGGGTGTTCGGGGGTGAGGCGTGAAAAATGGTGTAAGATTACAGTGCAGTGAGGTAGATGATGGTTGTGCTAGATCATGTCCGAATTAAGTTTGGTGCCGGCGCTGTGCATGAGGCTCTTGTGGCTGAGAGCTGCAAGTTTCCTCATCACCGGAGAAATCAGCGCTCCGGCAATGTATTGTTATTATTACAAACGCATCCACTTCTTTCTCACTTTGTTCTTTTCTTTCTTCGCGACACTCGCTCAACTCCAAAATTTCCTCCGATTTCCTCCGTTTACAATAACTTCTGTTTAATGTATCATCTCGCAAAAGACCTCTACTTTCATGTTACTAGCAAAGAGGAGTACTCTGTTCTGTAAGATCCCCACCTCCGGCGCTTGGATGCCCCGCCAAACAACTGACCACCAACAACTTTCAACCAGCCTCCTGGGACTGGACAATGCTGGGAAAACGGTGTGCTACGTTTTCTACCCTCTAAGCTCCTTCAGAAGCTCCAGATGACACTCACTAATCCTACATAGACACTTCTCGAAAAGATAAAATCAATCTACCTACAACACGGCCCACCCCCGCCAAAAGAGGGCGGAACAATCCCCACGGTTGGCCAGAATGTTTCCATAATCCCTCTAACCTCTCCAACCATCTACCTCAAGCTCTGGGACATTGGTGGTCAATCTACCCTACGCTCCCTCTGGAAAAGCTACTACTCATCCGCCCATGCAATCGTTTTTGTCATTGACAGTACAGACGTCCCGCGTATAGAAAACGAGGTTATCGAAGTACTGAAGGAGGTTGTGGAGCACGAAGAGACAGAGGGTGTTCCTGTGCTGGTATTGGCCAACAAGCAGGACCGCGAGGAGAGCTTGGAGATAGCACAGTTGAAAGAGGTTGTCAACCCTATTGTGGTCAAGTTAGGAGCTAGGGATAGTCGTGTTCTGCCTGTTTCCGCTCTGGAGGGGTGAGAGTTGGATTTTTACCATGGATTTATGTATTCACTGACACCTTGTTGTAGGACTGGTGTTAAGGAAGCCGTGGAATGGTTAAAGACGAGGGTTATGTGGAATAAGGAGTCTCGACCTCCTACTATGCGCTGATATTGTAGCATGCCTTCCGGATGGGTTGATCATATCCTTTTCGTTTTGAAATTTTCTTTTTTCTCGGGTGGGATCTTATACGGTTGGGAAGAGGAGTACTAATGGATTTATTTTCTGTTCATGGCGCTATTGGAGGTTTGGTTTTGATTTTGCTACGCTCGAGCCGTCAGTCTTCAGCCGAAGATTTCTAGGGAGTCGGAGCGTCGTCTGTCACTATTCAGGTGTATACTATACCAACAAGTGCGCTCCATGGCGATTTATTGTTTAGATGAAATGAGCGACAGCCTCTGTTTCCCTAGATCAGTTACTGGATTTTACGCGGGAATAGTACCCAGAAGATGGCAAAAATCAAGTTTGGGCCAGGGCTAACGAATTAGGCACTCCGTGGAGGAAGTATTATTCCTTGATCCCCCACCGCTCCCCCTACCCAGAGTACTCTCTTCCCCTTCACAACTCCGGAATAACAAATCTGCAGCATACCCAATGCAACTGCTTATGCACTTCTAAGTTGCCGTGAACGCATCGTCCAACAATGCCACAGGTAGTGCAGAGATACCTGCTCCCCCGCAGCAATAGATAGTGTGGCTATGGAGGCATATTTTGGTGGGTTTATTGGCCTGGCTTTGACAAGGATATCTCCAAAGCAGAACAGCAGTATGTGGACGAGTGAAAGGAGGCGTGAGAACAACTTATTCGAGAGGGCATCATAATGGTTGAGGGTTCATGCACGAGAGCTTGTGAAGGTAGCCCTATAACCCAAGGCTTAATCAAGTATCGTATGCCCTTGTTTTTCTTTAAGCTAGTGCTATGCTGGATGACTTTTTGCCGACTTAGGGTCTACCTTTAGGAACTCCTCCCACGTAGGAGTTAGCTTCTGTCAACATCCGTGAATAAGGAACCCCCGGCGACAACCTCCCCCATGAACGGAGTTCATCATACATTGTGCTGAGTACATCTCCCCCACCCGTCTACCTTTTCGGTCTATGCTTGTCCTTATTTTACCCCCCTGCGTTTGTGTGTCTGTCTTCATTTACCTTTACCATCTCGTTGTTTCTGCGCCGGTAAGGGAGACTCTTCGACTCTCCCCTTCCCTTATCAAAGGCAGACAGACCCCCCAGCCGGTTCTAGCCATTGAATTGCTGATACGAATTATCTGTAACGCTATAGTATTTTCGCAGTTCAACTAAACTCAATATCTCGAGGTCTCCTATACCCTCTTTTCACGTCAGCATGCTCGGAAAGCCGCCTCTGTTTTCTACCAGACTAACAACTTCAGGACACAACTCACATTTCAACATTTTAGCCATCAAAGTTTTTCTCAGGTCTTAAACTGAGGCTACACAACACTTTTTCTAGCATAGAAGACTATTCAAGATGTCATTGCGTAGGCTGGGCGTCTCGAGGAAAGTATGTGTAACCAGTGCCATTCATTTGCGATCCATTTCCGTACTCCAGCGCACATCTCATAACTCAGGATCAAAAGCGTGGTGGTATTGGAGACTAGGCTAACATCTCATTTATCAAGGGTGATGAAAACGCCAAGTATCCTGAGCTAGACTCTGGCCTCTTTGATCAACTCGGGCCACCAAGCCATAATTCCCATATTTATCCTGCTCCACCCAAGGTTACAGGGATAGAGAATATAGAGGAGAAGCTTGAGCCTCCTTCCCCGCCATTTGCCCAAGGTAGGATATCAAGCAGAATACGCGCGATGTTCTCCGGGGACCACGCAATCCCAAGAGCGCCAGCGGCCCGCCGGGTACTCCATCGTGGGCCAATTGCCGCAACGTCAGACGGTGTCGTTCCTTACCTGGAGCCTCACGAGCCCGCAAAAAAAGAATACCCAAACGAAAAACGCTTGCCTCCCATTACTCCTCCTGCTAGTCCAAGCCCGGGTCGTCGCTATCCGTGGGAGCCTAAAAGGAGACCTCCCCCATCACCTCTGGTGGAGACGCTGCATATCGTACCGCCTCCTCCAATAAGGTTCCCTCAATTTAAATTGAACTCCTGGGAGCGAGAAGATCATGTTAGTAATGGTCTGGATTTATATGAGCCAGTTTCATCTCGCTTTAGCGACCTCGATAGATCTTGCTTTTACCCACAGGATAGTGATGGTACATGGAGCTCACAGGACGGATCGAGCCCTTGTTTATCTCATAAGAGAAGCGGATTAGTTCGCACTCTTGATGCGAGGAAATATCCGCAGGTGGTGGAAGTCTCCCACTCGTACCCTGATGGACAAGTCGCGGAACTATGCGTCTTGCCGAGCCACACGCCCTCACCAGAAATAAACCCGCCAGTCTTTCAAGTCAACCCCACAGTGGACAAGGCGACAGATTCCTGGCTCAGTGATGGAGAGGAGTCCGAGGCGGGTGATCCTCGAGACCCCCCGAGCCCCGAAGTGAGCCAGGAGGAAGTGGATGGTAGTTTATTACATGAATCCCGTATTAAAGTGCTAACCTTGCCCCGCCCGCATCAGGGCCCAGAAATTCATTTGGGTGCTCGGCGTGAGCGCGGTAGTCAACTCCTGCCACCAGCCAGACATCTCCCAGCGCACCAAAGATCTACCAGCAGGGTGACAGTAGTGTCGCCATTGTTTGGCCCTGAAGCTGTCACAGCTGCCGCGCCCCTCTTGGGCACAGGTAAAAATGTAGAACTGGGAGATTCTATGAAACTGGCTCTCACCCGGCCAGTGACTCATTATAGAGATCTAACTACCGCAGGAGATAAATCCTTCACCTGGCGAGAGGGAGCTCGCTCCGGGGCCTCCCGGCTGCACAAAGGTGCGGAAAATATCAAGGGAAAGTCTACTAACCATCCCGGAGAGCTCAGAAGCGGAGTCGAAGAGGCGGGAAGCCATGACACCCCCTCCAGGTATCCTTCTAATAGCGACGAACTAAGTGTCACTTACTCCCAAGCGCGGCTAACATCCCAAAGCGCAAGCATGGAAATTACCGAAGACCCCCATATAGACTCTCCTATGGCCACGGTCTCCCAACCGCACCGCCAAATTGCCCTTATTAGCGAGCACTGGGCCCCCGGTAACAGATCCCCCGCAGCTACAACTTCAGCCAGTCCAAACTCCCATAGCAACATTATCAAGTCGCTAGCAACTCCCACACGCATAAAATCCGCCCCCCAATCTTCACCAGGACCCCAGAGAGAAGGTACCTCAAAACGTGCGTCCAGCCTAGAACCGCCGGGTGTACAAAATTCCGCTGGCACACGCTCTTTTAGGATTAAAGGAGCCGGCCCATGGCTCGCGAAGCACTTGCCACAGAAAAAACCTGCCAATCCGTTCCCCCCGGAGGCCCCTGTGCCAGAGGTGAAGAAACCACAGGTTCCCGACCCCGATGAGAATTTCGAGAAGCTTCTACAGGCGAGAGCCAAGGAGGAGGAGGCCTCGCACCGCCCCGGCAGGAAGAGGAAGCATTTGGGTGGGATTTGGGAGAAGCGGGGGGATCGCTAGGTGGATATTCCCCACCCCACCTTTTCTAACGACCAGGGATAGCGTTGGATTATTAGCTATGTTTTCGGATTTTGCTTGCGCAGATTGTGGGATATGCGCCATACGAACTCTTCATCACATGATAAACAGGTATTTACAGGTTTCTTTTTCGCCCAGAGCGGGTTTGCAGAGAGTTTTAAGGAGATGGGGATAGGTTGAAAAGGATGGATGAGCAAGCTAGCGCGCGATGATTGCGTTTGAGTTTAAGTTAACAGTTGCGTTGGGCATTCATGTATCATATCTCATGGACTCGAATATGAAAATCTGTCTTAAGCCTTCACCCCCCCCGCAATATGGGCGCTATTCTGTTGTGTGTTTTTGCTGTATTCTTTCGCTTCTTTATCTTCCCTTCGCTATCCAGTCACTTTTAACCTAGGAAGTCCTTTTACTTGGTCGAGCTTTGCGTGTCATACGGCGGCTTAACTGGCCATCCTTTTTTTCTTTCTTTTTTTCCCCTTCCGCAGCAAGAATATAACACTTCAACAAGCAAACAGAAGACATGATCTGGCGCCTGCGTAGCCTAACGGATTGATGGTGTAAGATATTGAAGGATGGCCTCGCTCCCTCACCCCGTTCCACTCCCATAAACCCAATCCGTTAGCGGGCCCGTTGTTTTATTCTTCACAAGCATTGATAGGGTAATATTCTACAAGTGGCTTAAGAACTAAAACCTCGCCCAAGGACGTTGAAAATTGCCTTTGTCGGTAACTTAAGGCCCGGCTCTTTTTGCCTTAAGCTAGGACTGAGGCGGCTAGTCTCGGCAGTGCTGCCCCCATCCAATAGAGGGAATTTTGGACGTCTTTATCCCACTCCTACTACGGTCAATCTACTTAAAGACACTTAGCTAGCGCGAAGTTCAACCCTTATGGTATGCATATTACTATGTGATCACGACTTCGCACTCGATCTTGGCATTTGCCATGCTTAGTTGTGCTACCGGACAAGGGGCGGAATTTGGCAGGCCGTTAGTGAAAATCTGACGAGAGAATTTGCCGTAAAGACTCCGATACAAGTACAAGGCTGGTGTGCCATGTCGTTGTGATTGCCTCTCGTGGTAAAGCGCTGTGTATTTTTCTTTTTCTTTTCTCGCCCCAGCTGTGGGGTGAGTTTTCTGTGACTCTCTCACCCCTGCCCCAGAGGGGGAAATTTCAACGACATACAGGTATCAGGCAAGGAGTATCGTAACATGAGACATCCAAATCACCATACTAAATCTTGCCAGTCACCTGTACCAGGATGGCCCCTGTGTTCGGATACTTGTAACCTGATTTTCATTCTTCTGACTACAATCCACAGGCTCAAGGCCCGTATCCTTCTTGCCTGATACTTGTAGCACACCAGCCTTGTATTCAAGTTTTCACGGTACTGGCCTAAGGATAAGAAGAATGAATTCTTCAGCTCATTCAGCCCACTTAGCTCAGCTTGCTTCTTTGGGACCCTGGGTGTAGTACAGTAAGTTACCTTCCACTACGGGGTTTTTGTATGATACTGTATGCGATTGATCCCAATGACGTTGAACGCCATCACTTCATTCGTGCCCGGGTTAAAGATTTTTTAGAAACAGTGTTATGCATTTTAGATGCTCGACACTTATCGTATTTGTTTACCGTATTTATTTTTAAAAAATTGTCACAAAGCCCGTAGTAAGAAAAGCTGTGAAATAATACTGGCATGATAATATTATGATAGCTTAAAAACTCCTTTTAAATTTTTTGGTGTAATTTTACCCCTGTCCCCAATCGAGGGCACAGCAAACTACCAGCCCCTCCGTCAAACAACCTCGTGCCAAGGAATTAAATATTACTACAATAGCTGAAAACCCAGAAAGAGAAGAGAAGAGAAGAAAACAGAACCAGCCACATTTGTAGACTAATCAAACGTCAATGAAAGAGGTTACAAAAAACCGTGTTTGTATGTTGGCTCGAGTAGAGTGGATTAGATGAGAAAAGAAATTTATAATACTAATGATTAGTGGGGGGTATTACTGTCACCGAGGACTGCAAAAAATTATGACTAGAATGGAGAAGGCGGTAGGAAATGTTTGGCAAAGATAGGAAGGGCTCAAAATAGCCTCTCAGAGGGGGGGGGGGGGGAGAAAAGAGGAAGGAGGGCGGAATAAGCTCATAAGCGAGGGGAGCAGAGCTCCCCCCCCCCGGGCTTATAGACTTGTATCTGGTAGCTGTGTGCGTACCGGAACCCCGACTTAAAAACTCCCATACGACTTTTTCCTAAGTCCAGAATCTAGCTGCGGGGGGTCGATATCTGAAGCGACGTAACTGTTCCAGCCAGCACAAGTATCATTCCAAGCCCCGGCCGGGTTGAACCTCCTCAATAGGTCATCCTTCCTTTCGAGAAACTGTAGCAGGAAGCCTCCGCTAACATGCCAGGCGATATGGCAGTGCAGGAGCCAGATGCCCGGGTTATCCGTCTCGAAGGCGATGACAAGGTGCCCGGCAGCAGGCAGCATGGCGACGTCGCGGCGAGGAGGGTTGGTCCAAGTCGCGTTGACCGTGGAGGCGTTGAAATTTCCAGTACCTTGGGCGATGAGGTAGAAGTCGTGGCCGTGGAGGTGGATGGGGTGTGAGACGGGAAAGTTAGTCTGGATGACAATGTAGTACCATGGGTTCCTGCCATCGACTTCCAAGACATGGTAGCTTTCAGGGGGTGTTTGCCCGTTGTAGGCCTGAAGAAGGGTGGGGTTCCCCAAATCCACCTTCCCAGAGACACCGTTAAGCTGCCAGAATAGTCTGTTGTTGGCCACAGCTACGGTGACGTTGGCCTGCTGGGAGACACCCAAGTCTGTTCGCGGGACGTCTAGAGCGACAACTGGGACGAGCTTGTCCTTCGACTCATCGTCGCAGCTTGACGCTTGTGTGGGACCGCTAGTAGTGGGATCTGTGTTTGCTGCGCCGGAGTACCGAACTATCCCCTTAATGTTTGCTGCATTGGGATTAGCAGCACTGCAGGAAGTTTGTGCGGTTGCGCGGAGCCAGTAGTTATCCACGGGTTGGTTCGCCTCGATGATAACTTCATACCGCTGGCCGATCCCAATAGAAACGACATCTGTCTGGTACGGCTGGATAGGGACGAAATCTGCGGAGATAACGGTCATAGTGTGATTATCCAAAGAAATCTTGAAAAAGGTATCCGTAGCCATATTGATGAACCTCACGAGGTACTTCTTCCGTTGTTCGAATCCCGTGAGGAAGCGTTTCCCACCGCCGATGCAGTTAGGGTCTGTGCTTTGCGAACAGTCGAATACGTTCGTGCCATTAATAAGTCCGTTTACCGCTGGCTGAGGAGCATTTAGGGGTATGTTTTGCCAGAGCGAAAATACAGTGTCATGGTACCAGTCGTCCAGCATGATTGGCCCCAGGTCTTCGTCGTAGTCTGCGCTTGCCGGCCCATTGATTACAAGTGCACCAGCGGTGCCGTCAGAGTATTGTAGGGAGAAGTGAGAGTGGTACCAGGTGGTCCCGTACTGGCTTGCATGCCATTCGTAGGTTAGGCTGTGGCCTGGTGCGACGGGGCCTGTGGATTTGTTAGCGACTATATCTAGAGACTAGTGGAGGGCTAACTAACATTGAGTGATTCCGTTAGCACCATCTTGCTCGGTAGTGCCCAATTGTCGGACCCCGTGCCAGTGGACGCTCGTTCTGAGAGATTATTAGCCGCCACTGTTCATATATGGTTCTTTTCAGGAGGGAGGTAGCATACCCGTTGTACTGCAAGGTGTTTGTAACATGAATCCGAAAGGTATCACCCCAATCTACAAATGTCAGTATGACTGAGGAGAGGATGCATAGCACAGCGACACCATAAAGGGTCATTCTCACCGGCATAAAGCGTCGGGCCGGGGAATGTCCCATTGAAGGTCAACATAGTACGATTGTATCCATCAACAGCGAAAGTCGAGTTCTCGACTCTCAGCCAGTACTAATTGGCACCCAAAAGTTAGGAATTGACTGTCGTGTTGTTTTTTCCTTTTTAGTAGAGGGATGTTGGTTGTTTTCTTGTATCCCCTTACCTCACGAATCCTCCCCGTGCGCGGGAAGTCAGTATAATAATTGGTGTTGATATTCCTTCCCCCATCCCAGCAGTTCCTGCTCTGAGGGCCATTAACGCACTCCCGAGTCTGTCTGGGAAGCAATTCTGCAGCCAAAACATCAGTAGTAGGCGCATTGAACGAGGAAGGAAGCGCGGAAGCAACAGTCGCAAGAATTGCAGCCCCAAGGCTGGCGCTGGTGAGCATTTTCATGGGAGAAACCTGGAGACTAAGAGGAGGAAGAAGAAGGATGGGGTGGAGAGTGGGGGCTTGGGGCGGCGCGGTTGGGGAACTGGTAAAGAGCGGATAGGAGCCACTGAAAGCCCGAAGAGGATACTGTCGCCTATAGAAGCTACGGGAGAAGGAACGAGTATCGAGGAGGTGAGGTTTATATAAATTTTTGGAGTCAAATGATCCACTCTTGAGACCACCGCTGCTCCACCACAACGGGGGGTAGGAGACATCCGAAAAAATGCGAAGCCGGTGTCTGGGGAAGGGCTATACTACTCCCTGTAGAAATTGTCCCTCCGGGGGAGGGGCAGGTGGAGGAACGAGGGGGTCGGGGTCTCCGCCGCTGGGGTTGGTAGCAAGCTTGCTATCACGGGTCGGGTAGCACTGGCATTCTCCATACTATGCACAAACAGAAAAACGTCAGTTACTTACTTAGCTGGTAAACCAAATACTGTACTCGAGTAGTTGACGACTGAACGGCTAAGCCCCCTAACCTCCTCCCACAAACAAAGTCCACCTCCCCCCCCTCTCTAGCTATGTTAGGAAGTCTCAGATGGTATCGAAATACGTACTCGTACACCTGACCCCTGCCTCGCTTCATTTCATTATAGCTGAAGGTAATAGAAAACCTCCAGTGAAACTGGTTAGCCTGGTGGTACCTTCCTTGCCTTGTGAACGTAATATCGTATATTGAACCCTACTACTACCAACGTATGATATTCACACGTTTTTGGAAGCGTTAGTAGCAGCTGATACTAGGCATAGATCAGGGGTTTGGAGAACTCCCGGGTCGGGGCCCTTCAAGTAGTGGCATCCTCAGATGTTATCGTGACCCCCCAGTACTTATCCTGCAAAGAGGGTTGTTCTCCTTGTTCTCCTTGTTTCTTATGTAACGGCTACTACGGCACTCGTACAGCGAGACAAGGCGGAAAATGGGAAAGGGTTTTTGGACTCTTACAACGACCCGGCACGGACAATAAGCCGTTGACGTTATCCCGATGGAGGTAGGAGTTACACAGTGGCTCATCGGGTGAGTTCAAGATTATCCCTTTTGCCCTAAGGCCGATTGACACCATCATAGACACCCCTTTTCAAAACCCACCGGGTCCTGACGCGCACTCTGTTAGATTGATAGATCCCTCTGCGGGGTATCGTGTATGTCAGATAGTACTATAGCACCTCTAAACATTGGAGGGATGGAAAAAAATGAAATTCAGCGCAGCCAAGAATGAGAAAAACCAGCACGTGGTGTTGAGGCACTAGCCACAGGTCAACCGAGTGGTAAAACCGGAGGGGACTTCTCGTTTCTTGGCCTCTCCCCCGTCTCATTGTTTCATTTCCCGAAGGCACAGGATTATAGTTTTCCCGTATATTCATACCGCTTGGACCCGTGCTTAATGCCCCAACAGAGATTTAACCAAAGAGGTAGAACCTATAATAGTACAGTACACCAGGGATCATACAGAAAACGTTCGTTAGAGGTCAAGTCATCACCCTCAGATATCAGATGAATAGGGGTCTACCATATTTTTGTTTTTAGTGAAGAGGAGAAAGGGGAAGGAAATGTAAACAAAAGAAAAAAGTACTGCCGATATTGCTATTGCACGGTAGTTCTCTACCTTCCTTCTTTCCATCCTTCTCCTTAATACTTTTGCCCGCACCACGGAACTCCCCCCTGATGTCCCTCCTGTAGTAGGTGGTGACCCAATAAATGGTTTGCCGGTCTCCCGGTGAGGATTTATGATCATTCGACGGGATCCGGTGTTGTGCCGGCCAACCTGCCCGCACCCAAAGTTCCTAGAAAGTCCGGATTACTGAATTATCAGCAGCATTCGAGAAATAGAGCTCTAGAACCAATTCGTCTGGTAATTTTGTCAAGAATTCCTTTATAAAGGCTCTGATAACCTCTAGGTTATTTTTTTATCCTTTTAACGAACCCAAAACCAGCGGCGGGAGTCGTATTTCATTAAATGTTTTTTCTTCTAATAGAGATGTTCAACATCTTGGGCTCCCGCCCTAACCGCAACAACCTCCTGTACCCGAGTATGACCTGAGGTGAAAACAAAAGGATAGGCTGGTCATAATCTGTTATTTAAATAATTATGCTAGAGGGAGTTGTATTATACTTTCTTAGGGAGGGACTGTTCCCAATTGAGATTTTGGATCGAGTTGGCTTCCCTTTCTAGAGGCATACCACTACTGCATAGTGCCAACGGTGAAGTTAGTGAACAATTAACCCAGGCCAACCTGCAAAATAACCTCTGGGCACATTCCCTGGCACTCTCACTCGCTTTGCATTCCGCTGAATCCTTTTTCTAGTTATTCCCGGTTTGCGCCGTGGGATGAGCGGCTCAAAGAGTTTTTTCACCTTTCCTTCCCCTCTTCTTTCCCTTTTTTCCTCACCTTGCTTTCTTGAAATAACGGTCCCTCACGCCAAAAACCACTTCCTTCTGATATGTTTTGAGTCTCGCCTGTAGCTTGATGTCATCCCCGGCCGTGGGTGGAGGGGGTAGCTCGGGGGAGGGGTCGCTTACCTTCTGGTTGTTACGGCAAAATCTCGTATAATCTACTGTTAGACCGGGGGTTGGAATTGCGGCATCCGTCTACGATAAGTTTGGTTTGATAAGTCACTAGAATTGCGAGTACAAGCACTAGGTAAGGTGTTTCCGTACTCGTACAAGGTGAGGATAGTAGGGGTGTCTAAGACATTGGATAGGAAAATAGCAACATGTTACTGTAGCACACTGACTTGCTGTTCCGTGTTTCTGCCTCTCCTACCACCTCTACCGTAAAGGACTTACTTGGCAACCCTCGCATGAAAACATCTTGCCTGGTGCTTGTACCTCGTACCAGTTCATGAGACCCAACGCACGCTCAGCACGCTCAGCCTCTACCGTATGAGGAAAACGCTGATCCTTCGCAGGGGTCTTTGTCTGAGGACGGAGATTAGGGATCAGGTAGGGATGATGGTTTACTCATAGTTGAACGACATTTGTAAACAGGAGAAGCCGGATTCTAGCGGTAGCGGTAAGCCGTGTTCATGAAGGTCGTTCAATTACGAGTAGGGCACTGTATCACACGTACTCGCTCGCCAGGGAATCTGCGGTAGCATAGAGACTGATCAGGGAGAGGTGGGTAAAATTGGTGTTGAGCCAGAGCACTACCGGCACTTGCACTCGTACCCGTGCCTATGGTCGGTAGATCGAGAGGTGTGATCCATATTTTTGTGGAAATCAGATTCGTGCTGGGCGAGCTGCTCACGTGTCCTTGGCTCTGCAAGCACGAACACGTCCCAGTACCGCATTTACTCCAGCGATTCGCTATCTCCGGTGCTTCTTTAATCTCCGGATTCAGAGACAAAAACTCTGAGAAGGGTTGGTGCCTTCCTGTCGCGGTATAAGATCAGCATTCAAGATGTGTTGGATCTTATTAACTAGTGTGCTCAATTCTGCTACCCTGTCAAACTAAACCTATCCTGGGCTGACCGGGCTAGCGAATCGCAGGAGTAGGTGCAGGTACAGTACCCGGGAATAGTTGTTTTCGTACAATACAAGATAGGGATTGTTTTGCAGGTTAACCTAAATTAACTGTGGGAAAACATATTCCCGGGTACTTGTACGGTGGTCCTGCTTTTACAAAATAATATTGTTATGGTGTAAATCCTGAGGGGTGACCCTGTCAATCTCCAACCTATTAATACCTTGGATTGCCAAGCCTTGATTCACTGAAAAATGTGAGCTTAGCTGTGCCCAACTTGGCCCTAGGATGGAGGGAGCTCAAATGAGCACCGATACCGATATCAGTATCAGTGCTCCGCTACGTTCCGAAGAATCATGTCTAAGTCGTTCGTTTGTTTCTGGGATGCTATTCATGCTCCCAGTCGGGCTTTTGGTCCTCCTTGCTAATCTTTCACGTGGTACAAGAACCCACTACTCGCCAAGATCGGCAGTCTGTCCCCAACCTTTACCTATCCAAGGAACCACTCACCACTCTGCACATCGCTTGTGGGAATTGCCGTGCTGCAGCCCGCCGTTACACCTGGGGCGGGGCGGGCTTTGATTTTAGCGAGTATCTATCTGCCCGCGACGTGGATAAAACATTTAGTAGGGTTAGGGTAAACGCCTGGGGATGCTCATTCCCACCCTGAGTTGCGCCCCTGGCAAGGCGCAAGGCCTTCTCGAGACTTGTAAATTCCCTTGAGCATCGCTGAGCTCAAATTGGCCATAAAGTAGAAGGCAGTTTGTGCGGCAGGAGCATTGATGCCGGTACCTCAGTATCTAAAATGCTTCAGTTTTCTGACTATCATATCTTTCAAAAAAGGAGAAATCTACTATGCTCAAAAAACTCGCACAGAACTAAGTATCTGTGCACAATGCCCAACAGTATGAGACTCATGCTCACAATAAGCCTTCCTTGCTCACATTTGTATAATAAGAAGAAACTGTACTCAAGTACATGTACCATGTTCACTCATTCCACCTAGATAGAAACTTAAGTGAGATCAAGGAAAATGGTTACTTGAACTTACGGAGGCACAGCGTGCAAATTTTGTAGGTTACACAGGGGGTGAGGGTGTCAGTCTCGTTTGTGGAACCTACAGAACTTACAAGCTGCACCTCCGCAGTTTTGTATTTCCACGCATATATGGTGTCATTCAGAGACAGATGCAGGTATCAATAGTCAATAAGCGGGGGGATTAACACGGTACAGTTTCTTGTCCCTCTCTCTAGAAAACTTCAAGCTGCTCCTTTGGCCAGTGGCTTCATTATGAATTGGATTCCTAAATTTGTGGCGCGGAGCCTGTAACTGGAGTTGAGGAGGGTAATATGATGGTAATACGAGTTAAGCTTTATCATACCCAGTATTATACCAGGGCAGGTAGAACCAATCACAACAAGTCCTACCCCCAGATAGCCAACCCTATCATTTACCCCATGACACTGCCCTTACAGCTGTAACAACATACAGAACCGCCCTCTCAGTCTTATCATACTTCTGTTATTGAGAAGCTGATTACAAACTCCCGGCCATACCAAACACCCCTACACAACACGGCGGCCCGACCGACCCTGGAGCAAGCTTCAGAGCATGGGCTTTAGCCATCAAAAGTATATGGGATTATCATATGATTGGCATGGGATCCGTTTGCTACACACCATAACTTATATAGCCATCTATAACTTTCACCAAGTCTAAAACAATGGGAACCTAGGCTTGGCATAAAATTAGGCTTAATGTATACTATACTATTTGAGGACCTAAGGCTTTTTGTCTTTTCTTGCTATATTAAAATTTGATATTTTGGGTTGCTTTAGATTTGGTGAACGTGATGGTAATTATTCTTTCTCTCTATCACAGGTACAGTAATCTAATACCTGCTAAAGAGACTTGTATTCCTCCTTTTCTATAGAATCATTGAATTTTCATTGCTTAAGGTGTAAGGATATTGCATGTTGTTCTGTCTATAGCCATATATTATACCTCAAAAACTAATATAATTAAGAATCGTACTAGGATGTTGGAGTCACCTGGTCTAACAAGGTCTCTCTCCTATTTTCTTTCCACTTCACTTTGTCCCAACTGAGGGCTGGAAAGGACTCTTCCCCTGTGTTTTCTTCCCCCGTTCAAGGGTTGAAATTCTAGGCTCCCTAGGTCATCTGCCATTATTCAAGTTTTACGGTAGGTAGCTAGAATAGCGAGCTTACACCAGTAACTCCTAAATGCGCCAGAAATATTTTTCCTTGATATTCACAAGCATCATCTGTACGGCACACTTGATTCTGGTCTGCTTACTGCCAGCCCCAGTCAGCCCCGATCTGCCCATCCATCAATCCGGCGGCTGCATTTCCCTGCTCTCCTCTCCACCTAGTTCCGCCAATCCCCTGGCCCGCCCAAACGGGGGAACTATGCTTCCGTCTCCTGATCACTTGCTTGACACAGACAAGAAGCCCCCGGAAATAAGCATTAAATGACAACATGGAATACGCCTTCCCTTGCTTCCGAGAACCTCTCGCCCGGGAACGGTACACGAGCATAGGGCCCATCCACCCCACTTCAGCCCCCCCCTGGCACTCCCTCACTAACAAACAGACATCTACCCCCGACGTTAGGGGTAATGCTTGCAAAATTAGACACTGCATACTCGACACATGTGAACGCACGCATGTGAAGCCCTCTCGATTTAATCGTAAGTCGTGAGGAGGGTCTGGTTGCGCGACTGTGTGCCCTGTGGGTTGCTGCCGGACCGACCGGAGGCCGATAGGGAGGGCAGGGGGGAAGTTGGGATCGGAGAAAATGTTTTGCTTTGAACATGAAGCTATGGGTTGTAGGGGCTCCTTCCAGAGATGGATGGGCTATGGGTTTAGGGGAAGGATGGAATGGAGGGGTGTTGGTTAGCTTAGGTACCATATCTAGTTGCTAGCTCATAGTATGATAAGAGCTAAGGCGCAGATTGACGGCTACGCAGTGAGATGATGTCTGCTTCCTCGTCTGCGAGAGGGCAATTCTGTGCTGGGGGCTCAACACTGTATAAACTCTGGAACTGGTTAGGCATAGAGGGATATAGGTAGAGGATATTAACTGTTTAAGCCAACTAGTGAAAAAAAAAAGTGGAGGTTACAATAGCAATTGTTGGGCCCATCAAGCCCCCGCAGATATCCAGACAACTTAGATAAGTATGGGCTGACCGAAAAGATGCCAGACCAAGCTGGGCACTGCTGTCCCAGCCATGCACCATACTCGGGGGTGGGTATGATACGGTGGTACAGCGTGTAAGTTTTGTAGGTTCCACAAACCAGGGCTGCCGTCCTTACCCCCTGTGTAACATACAAAACCTACATGCTGTACCTCCGTAAGTCGGGCGCAATGCTACTGGTAGGCTTGGCGGCTTTAGGCCTTGTTTTTGGCCCGGGTAACCAGACCCTTATCCTAATTTCAGGATTTACACCCACGCCCGATTCACCCCCGTCCCCCCATACCCCCTTTATGGCTCGATCAACAGCTGCAAGCCTGACAGGTATCGTTACTCAGTTATGAATACGGGCCTTTTAAATACAAGCAATGGTAAAAGCAGACCGGTAATCCTGTGGGTCCCTGGGTCTGCCTGTAGGGGGAGAATACCACCAGAAGGAAGAAGTTGCAAAGTGAGCCATACTTTTATCCTTCACTTGTTATAATCATGAGAAATCACTCATATTTCCTAGTTTGCGTTGATTTCCACACGGATTCCCTACCCGTTCGGGAAGTACGCCCGACTTATGGTCATCCCCGAGCAACAGATAACCTGCATACAAAACCATGCATAAAAAGTTCTCCTTCTCCGAGTTTGCGCAGTAGTATAGTAGTAGGGTATAAAGAGGGATGTATTGCGGCAAAGCGACCGAAGTATAATAATATTATGACCTCGTGGAATGATAAGAATGAAGAGGGTAGCAGACTCCGGGGATTTGGCGTCGCGTCTATCGTAGCCCTTGGTTCGGGAATAGTTAGGCTTAGGTATCCATAGGCTAATGGGTTTCGGATATTGCCTGCTTTAGAGGCTAATAGTAGGGTATCTTCGCTGTGAAGCTCGGACTCGCGGAGGGCATTTCGCGTCGGGAAAGATGACTCTGGTATCCAAGGATCTGGTCTGTAGAACAATCGGGGTGTAGATGGAAATTGAAACCTGTGCTGCAATTGAGGGAAATGGCCGTGGACTAGAGCGCTCTAGGTTCAAATCTTAGGAAGGGCGATGTGGAAAGGATTCACAATGACTACCGCCTAGTTTTTCTAGAAGGACACAAGCGTAAGAGCTAGGCATTAGAAACATTCACAGCTTTGAAATGCCCTCAGACAAAACTCACAAAGACCCCCTTGAAAGATGCGACCGGAGAGCTGTGAGAAAAAACTATTCAAGCATTTCTACAAGTGTTGCGGCCCTGTCGGTCAAGGATATAGGTTCGGTCAAATAATGTCCGTTTTCCTCTCCTCAGCTTTTCTCTACTCACAAATTCGCCTCAGACAAAAGAAAAAGGTAGTAGGGGTTGTTAGGTGTATAAAGCGGAGTGATATCTTGTGATTTCGCACTCACTGCTACCCCAAAGCCCCATAAATGGTGAGAGATTATACCGACAGTCAACAGGACATCCAGTTCTTTGATCTTGATATGTTCTACAGGTGAGAGGTAGAGCTTCTTCACGGGTACCTGTTCCTTTCTCTTTTCATCCTATTGTATAGTTTGTCCTCTCTCACCAAGTCCTCCATTCTCCTTAGACACCTCTATTCGGAACAGCAATAACTAGAAAGCACACACTAGTATCTAGGGGGTTTGCGACTCATACCCCTTGATATTTCTTACGTTATTTGTACTACAGTGCTGTAACTCTTTCTCAAAAACAAAACATTACATGGGGAGTTAAGCATCCAGAACCCGGAGCGGTGTGTAGAACAGCAATGATTGAAGTTTGAGCCAGGGCTTACCCTAGAGGGGGGCCCTCTTTTTCGACACTCCGGGCAGCTGGGTGGAAGCGGGGTAGCTCACCCGCTTTGGGGGTAAGTTTCTCTAAACTACATATTTTTGGAAAATAAATCGATACAAGACAGGCCCAGATAGTGGACCAAGTGCGCTGATCCCCTCACTCACCATTATCCTCAAGCCTTTTAGGATAACTTGCCAACTAAAGATGCCGCAGGTTTCCGTAGAAGCCCACGCAAGACGTGAGCTGGCAAGCCGGAATTTCCAGGCACTCATTTAAAGGTCAACTCCAGGGGGATCCCAAGAGAGCTATTAGGCCATCCCCCCCACTCATAGACTGCGCTCCTAGGGATTCCGTCACCTATAAGATACCCCTGCCATTCAGCAGCACGTCTGATTTAATGGCGGAGACCTGGCAGGAGAGCCGTACCTTACAGCAGATCATCTAATTATCCCTGTTTGTCACCCACCTCAGCATTTATGTTTGTCCGTGGGAGAAGCCTACTCCGTTTCACTAAACTGAGGGCCTGAAAGAATCGGCTATCTTGGAAGGGAGGGGGGCCGTGAGTACCATTGTTGTCACATCTGGGGTATGGCGAGGGAGGTCCCACGATGATGGTATAGCAACTCGCAGGCGCCAGTGTTCCAAAATCAAGTCAAGCAAAATCAACCGGGTTTTCTCGTAGAATTCTCGATATTCGGGGCAAAGATGAAAATTCCTCTTTCTAAGGCTTGAGCTAATTTGTAAAGTCTGTGTGGTATTAGGGTTATTGGCCATCTTTGAGGTCGGTTTAACCAACCCCCCAACTCACGCTCACCATGTTGAAAATAACTGACGCATACGGGCACCACTGTGGCCTCGGAGCGCAGACACATCCCGCACCAAGTGCTGCTATTTCCAACACCCCAAGCCTAATGCTTCCCGAGTGATAAAACATGAAGCTCATCCCCCCCCCCATTTTTTTTTTAATATTATTACCTACCTTCCTCAACAAAATTAGCCTAGATTAAAACCCAATGAGGCAAAGATGAGTTATATAACTCCCAGCACACGAGCACAGCCCACCCCCGCCCCAACCAAGACTTGCTTAGTAGCCGCTGTAAACCTCGAAACCCAGGGGGAGTCATTTAACCCCTGTAAGTCATCCGCTATCCACCTAAACCCTAACATTCCGACCGCCCCAACAATACTTCCAGGTAAAAGAACTACTCCCACCTCCCTGTGGGTTCATTAAAAATTGGAAACTAGAAAGTGATAACGCCGGGATTATGCGATTGGGGGATCATGCCATCTGGAAAGAGTAACGATGGTATTTACAACAGAAACCCTGAGCAGTGCAGTTTCTTTGCGGTGTCGAGGAGTATAGCCGGAGAGAATCTAAGATTCGGAGGAGGTTTCTCGCAAATAACAAAAGGACTCGTATAAATCGCGTCACAAGGTTCTAATTGCCCTTTTTGACCGGTAATATCACGAGGCTGTTCTTGCATATCATGCTTAGTAGTCCTGCCCTCAATCTCGGTTGCCCCCCGAGGACCTTTATTTCCCAGTTTTCCCCCCCAATATAATCCTGTCGATCACTAGAGAATACTGATGATCACTTTTCGCGATTTTGACTGGCCCTGAGTATAGGACCGCACGAATTTTATGGCGTTGCAGCACAGGCTCAGTAAACGGCCCCCCTTCCGTTCTGCCCCGAAGCAAGGCCGCAAATCCACTACAGATTGCCATTGGCTGGCTCTCGTGGAGAGCTAGTCGAGCAGACTCGTGCGATGATAAGGTTGTGCATGAGGCTGTTTTGCTACGCTAGGTTCCGGGTCGGGGTTTCGTGCGACTTGGTGGTGGGATGGGATGGGGAAGCGGCGGTGTGGCGTGGTGGGGGTCCCGCAGCCTGAGGAGTGGGGCATGACCACACCTTGAAACGCGGGGAGAACTTGGCGAGCAGCACTTCAGCCGACCTGTGACCCCCCCTGAAAAAGCTAGACACAATTCTCTAGAACGAGGTCACAAGTATGACAATGCATATTAGGACACTTCTGTTTCGCGCTCATTTGCATATAGTACCCTTATTTGCCAGTGGTTAGGATCCGAGCAATGCATAAATTTACAATTAACCAATAGGAACACTTCATGAAAATAAGGTTGTGAATTGTGAAAGGGGCTAGGGTTTTACCTGTGGAGAGGATAAAAAGGTATGTAGAAGAGGGACAATCTATCTGAGCCAACCCCCAGCCAAATCGAGAGGCGGGAGGGGAGCTTAAATAGGCAAATCAACTACAGGAAATAATAATAAAACCCATGCGAACTGACTAGAAGGCTCCTCCAGGAGATATCGAAATACTCGACTCTCTCCCTGGATACTCCTGAACCTTTTTGAACTTGTAATCGGAGCAGAAGATCTCGTCAGTATCTGACGTTTCCGAACTAATGACGCCATAGCCCATACCCGTCCCTTCACTCCGTGATGTTCGCACTGTTTCCCTCCAAAGATTGCGCAACCGAACATTTCTTCCGATATGCGACCGAGGAACCCTGGTCCTTAGCTTATATCTAAATTTTCCTAAGATAGGAAACAAAGAGAAGCAGCAGAGCTGGGCAGAGCGAATGGTGCAGGGTAGGTGTTAGAAATGGTGCACAAAAGGTGATGAAGAGTATGAAAATACGTAGGCCCCAGCAGCGGAATAGTTGATTAATTGACCCATCTCAAGACACAATAACAGACACAGCTCTCATATAGCCACCCTTCTCGCACATACCCAGTGTACGCAAACTAGTGACAAGGAAGACGATGCTAGGCTAACCTGGGGGGGCTTAAAACAGCGGAGAAGACAATAGAGTAGCATATCTCAACAAAGAGGGCCGTGAGGTCCTCCGAGTGAGCGCTTGTGATTACCAGCTGGAAAAAAATCACATTCAAAATAGCGACCGCCATCATACTCACCCATATATCTAGAATAAATAAAAAAGCTCAAGTAGTGAGCTGCGGGTGAGTAAGTAAATTTGTAAGTCACCCCCGGCCCCTAAATGCTACTCGCTTGGAATTAGATCGTGGTTATTTTTTTAAATAAGTATTGTCTAATTGGGGGTAACCTAAATAGTAACGTTTTGTTTCGTTTTACCTTGTTTTAGTCCACAATTAGAAGCCAGTATCCAGAGCCCAACATAGAGAGAAATCTTCTAGGAAGACCCTCTTTTCCCGGATGAACTTAAATCGGCTGGCACTCCCCTCCAGAGCCATAATTAACATCCTTTAGGTAGTTCCTGACACTAAATTTACCGAAATTAGTGGGGCCGAGCCGTGTTGATGTTAGCAGCAGCAAATAGTATGCTCACGGCATTCATTATGTAATCCATTAGGAATGTATAATAGATGTTTATGTAGGATTTTAGAGCATCATAAATAGAAAAAAAATGACTATTAAATAACAAGGCACCCCTCTTAAAAGATGGAATAGGTGAGAACAAACAAACGAAAAGCAAAAATCTATGATATGAGATGACACCTGTAAATGCAACCCAGCCTATCAACTAAATTAAATCATATTCCACCCGCCCGGAAACGGCGAATTCCCCCTCCTCATATTCTGCACTCTCTCGCTCCCCAATCTCCCCCTCCCGGCACTCCCCGCTCCCATGACGGTAGTCATATCACTAACAGCGCTAATGGTACTCTCCTGTCTTCCTCCATCCGCCCCTCTAGCGCTGCCCCTATCGCTGAGGGCGCTGACAGTGCTAACACTGCCAACACTCAACATTCTCTCCATATCCCTATGAGCTCCTCTCGAGGGGGGATGATTCTCTGGCTCAAAATTCCCTCTAAGCGGATGTACTTCCCTGCGCACTTCTATAGGCGCCCCAATCGTGATTTCGCCGCTCCGGGGCGCCGGGTGTACGCGCTGTGGGAAAGTAGGAGAATTCCTTCCTCTGCCCACGCCCTCTCCTAATTCTTGCCCCTGCTCATCCTTCTTCCTACCAAATACGCGGCTAAAAATCGACGACGCCGCACTCCCCCCGTCACCATCTCCATCCGTGCTACCGCCCCCAGAGCCATACAAAACCAGCCAAACAATTCCCAAAAAACCCACTGCCTCGAAGAAAACCGCAGCCCAGGCAACAGCAATTCCGCTCCCGCCCTTCCGTGCACTTATCACGCCGCCTCTCCCCCCATGCACGCTATCTAGAACGGCAAAGGCCACAAGGCCAGACTGGTAGAATAGGACCGCTGAGAATACCCCTATGACCATGGCTGATAGCCCGACGCCCAGGTACACCCGTTCCAGAATCACCAAGCGGGTTCCGGTGAGGGGTGTCACGAACGCGAGCGTTATCGTTGTGATTAGGAGTAGGCCAAGGCAGATGATTGTTAGGATGGGTGGGAGCGGGGAGAGTGTTTTCTGGAGCGCCCTTGAGAGGGCGTGCAAGGGAGGTGGGAGTGGGCTGGAGGAATTAGCTGTGGTGCGGTGGGAGGTGCAGTACCACTGGGTTTCTGGGGTGTAGGTGCACAGGCCGAAGTATGAGATTAGGATTCTGGCATCAGAGGGAGGTGTGGGGGCGCGGGGGCGGAGTATCTGGTGGATTGTGGGGTTGTTGGTGTGTTCTGCTCTTGGGATTACCAGAGGCGGTCTCTTGCCCTTCCCGGCTGGTGGGTGGGCATTCACTGCTCTCCGGCGTTCGGAATTGCGCTCAGGCCCATGCGTTGACCTATCAACCTCCCCCAGCCCAGTAGCACCAGTAGCCTCAGCGCCATCCCTGACAGCCAATACCCGGCGCCCGCCCTCCCCACTCGCTGATGTGGCCCATGCGCCCGCCACCAAGCCCCTCCTAGTGACTTCCACTACAGCATCCTCCGTGAGAGGTTCCCTAGACATGCTCGTCGCCACCGGGGTACTCGGTCTCGCAGTTATCTTGGGTGGAGTGGTAGCGACCTGGTTCTGTGTCTTGTCACTAAGGACTTCACTGGCTGGCGCTGTGGTTGCTGTTGAGGCAGCTGTTGTAGCTGACTCGGTCCATTTTAGCTCGACGTTGTAGAGAGCGCGGACGCCGGAGGTTTCACTGGTTGAGCCCGAGAGGAGGAAGGCTTTTGCATGTTAGCTAGAGAAGCCTGTAGGGATGGGGGGAGGTTGCCTGTTAATATGAGGGCCATGAGTAAGCAGAAAGAAGTAGCCAGTCGGCCCCATGCTGTTACGAACACCATTCTCGATGTCCTATAAGTTTCTTGTATATTCTTCTGAGGTAAAGCCGCAGTGACGGTGGCAATGAGTATATCCTTTTGCACTTTGTTCAGTCCTTTTCAATTTTTATTTTTTTTCCTTTTCGAAACTCAGCTCATGGGGATTATTCCTATATATGTTTTTTTCTTCCCGTTTGTTCATGATAAGTTGCACATCTTGAAATTGAAAAGTCTTTCGCCTTCAAGACAGGCTTTCTATCGGTATTTCATGCTTGTTCAGTTACTATGAACTGATTTCAAGTATGATAGTATGCTCACTTGTTGTGAGTTTCTCCTTCTCAAGATGTGAAATGTTGTAGTTTAGGTTAGTAGAGTTGGGGTAGTTGGTGACGGTGCGCTACTGCAGTTCTATTTTTCTCTATATATAGTAAAGAGTAAAATTGTGCCTATCAATGAAACATTGTTTCGTTTGTCAACTTCTTTGTGCAGCACGTGTTCCGAGAATCGGTGCTATAGGAGAGTAACCTCAAAGCTCATAGGATGATAGCAGCATCACCGCTCCAGAGCAGCAAGCTCAGAGCCTCAAGCTTTGTCAATCACGCGCTTCAGTTGCGTATCGTAGCTGACCACAAATCTCGGGCACTTCGGTCGTCTCCCACCTGGTGCTTTTTGTGAAAGCCGTTCCAAGAGTGGTGGTCCGGTGATTGGGTCATTCGGGTCTCACGCTGGGCGTGCTTACAGCTTCGTAAACAGTATGATACACTCGTAGCATATCGACGCCGAAGAACTGAAAACCCCCCAAAAAAACTAGCTTCCGGTACTATACTCGAGAATCAATAGTTCATTTCCGGCCATCAGGGCCGGCCTCCGAAAACCGTAGAAACGGCCAAGTCTGAGGCCCTCTATTGAGCCGCCAGATTTGCTTTCAAGTGTGGTCTATACCGACAGTAGAATGTTTGTGCATATTAGAGAAGGGTGTTTCGTTGTGTTTGTCAAACAGGTGTTTGTGCAACCCAGCTCCGTCTGTGATGTACTGTAGTAGCCGAAAAAGAAGGTGCAGTGTCCCTAAAGGTAGGTAAAGGACTCGTGCATGGCACGAGAACCCCAGTACTGTCTCCGTGACCTTAAGCAATAAACAAGCCAAAACTTCGAATTCATAATAAATAGGGAATGAAATAATAACCCCGTAATTTGAACACGTTAACCCTTATAATAGCTATCATCTCAGAAACCAAACAACGTGCGCCATTATATGTGGACTGAAGCGGCTCTCGCACACTAGAAGTTGACTAAGGTTTTGGGGCAATCTGGACTTTTTCTTTCCCGCTACATAGTGCAGCGCCCATACCCGGCTCAGAGCAAGGGGGGAGTCAAGTATGCAGTATGGTACAGTATACCCCCCCCCCGAGACCAACCACCACAAAGGCCAAGGCCTTTTTCCCTTCCTCTTCTTCCTATTAGCTACTTTCTGGAACACTGCTTACACTGCTTTCTTTGGCCTAGCCTACCCCACCAGATGTCCAACCAAGCAGCCGGCACTTTGGCTGACTTAGATCAGGTTTCTTGGAGGAAAGTCGCAAGTTATCTATAGTTGAACTAAGGTGGTACTAGTACCGAACGCGATGCTACTTGTGCATTGATCATGTGGTCTCTGTGAACATTACCTCCTCAAGTGCTGAAAAAGTGGAAAATTCTGTGCCGCCTCTGTTTTTGATAGTATTTGAGACATATGCTTGCAATAACACGTCAAGGGACATTTAGAATTACCCGAAAGTTTTTGGAGTAACCTTTGCGAGGAAATCTTTAAATACTCTCAGTCTATCTAACACTCCCTCCGATCATTCATTGATACAGTGTCTTTACCCCAAGTTACCGACTTACCATGGTTTGCATACTTTCTAGGGAAGTGACAGGAGCGGCACAAAATTTCCTCGCACCCCAGCAGCCCAGGGCACAGGGCACAGGAAAAGCCGTTCCATCGGCGTTGCTGATGAAACACGTAGTTTTTCCTTATAAACTCACTGACACTGTACCCAAGTACAAGAGATCGGTCCGACATGACAGAACATACCGCAGTTGTTCCCAGACCAACTACAAAGCCTTGAAGTTTAAGCCTCTCTTCAGCTGGAAAAATCTGGCCGCTTGGGGGGCTCTCTTTTTTTTTTTGTTGCTCAAATACTTCCCTAACTTGATAACCTACTTGTACCCACCTGTCTCAGACAGCCAAGCTCAGGTTGCTCCAGCTCTTTCACACCTCCAATCTGACATCCTCAAAGGCGTCACCGGCACTTGTATCACGAGAGGTTCGGTTGAAATCGGTTACCGAACTGATCGACCGATGGTAACACCTCCAAAAAAATCGACATCTGAAATCAATTGGCTCAGCCTATGAAGGCCAAGGATCATATCAGCTACAGGTGGGAGCTGCCGTACGATCATTACCACGAACACACGAAGTGGAAAGTAAACTTTCCGCGCCATCTCCAAGAACACTGGCCAGACTAGCGAAGTTCAAACAAACTCTCACCTCCCTTGCTTTGTTCTCGCCCCCCACGCGAGGTTGTCTTTCCCCACGTTGCAACCCCCTCAAACTATTTTACTGTCGCTCCTGCTCCGGGATACAGTGAGCCAAGCTGACAGGCCCCCTTCCCCCAAGACCCGGTTGAAGAGAAGGGCAGAATTGCCCGCGGAATGAGGCTGCGAATCAGAGCGAGTGACTACCTTATGACGGGTGATGAGGCTTTTGGTACGAAATAATGACCTTTTCCTCATAAATCGTGTGACCATACCTGTTTTACCATTATTACTATAACCCATAATGCCGATTGCAGTAGGATCGTGGATTGATTCCTAGTATGGAGCATACCACATCAGTACATGCTTCAAAGGCTTTTTATTGTGAGAAAAGAAAACATGTATGGGGCGAGCGGCGAACGGGCCGCGGAGGGTCCTAAAAGTGCACTTTACCCAACCTGCTGCTGCAGCTCGAGAAAGTCTTAACATCAATTAATCGCTGGATGGGAGTCTCGGCGTACGCGGTGGCAGACGCGGTATTTTATCATATTGATGTATACCAAGCGCTCCCCCCCCCCTCCCAGGAAACACCACGCATTGATTAACGCTGAACAAGCTTGATACGGCACCGCAGAGTTAAGATGTATAACCTTTCATTCTTTCTCCCTCTATTCCCTCGGCGAGCGGAAACCTCGGCCGCGAAATAGCACGGTAGCTTATTGTCACGGCATTCCCAAGGCTACCTAGAAAGGCGCGCTAACAGAGAGAAATAATTGGCCAAAACAAGCAGCGATGCCCCCTTTCCCCCGGAAATTACTCGAGCAGTAGTTTATCGTAGACAAGACCGAGCCCCCCACGGCAAAGCTTGGACGAAGCTTTGACCTGCGAGCGAAGAGAAGGGGAATAATTCCCAAGAGTTCTTGAAACACCCTACCGGTAGTTCATATTAGTCTAATACCGGTACCGGTAAGTGATACCGGTAGCTATCATAGCTACACTGCGTGGGCCACGCCATCGCGCGAAGGACGAGACACAGGAATGTCGGAGGCTCCCCCAGCTGGGGCACAGTAGCGAGATAGTTCCAGAAGTTGCTTCCTGAGGGATAGTCCAGCCTGCCGTAATCCCCCGAAAGAGCTTCTGACCGGATAGATACAAACTCCAGCTGCTGTTACGGATGTTACTACCAGACAAACCCTCTCTTTTCCAATCCAATCCGATTCGAGGATAGGCACATATCGTTGCTACTCGCCATGGTGTTTCCTACCGTACTCGATACCACCTTACATATTTCATGCTGGACATTTTGAGTTCAGCGGGCCTCAAGTCCGGCTTGCAGGCGAAAATAAGTTAGCTAAAGTGGTGCAGCCAATCCAGAGAGCAGACCCCACTGGGAAAAACGGCGTTCCGACGAAATCCAGATCACGCGACCCTATCTTCTTGATAGAGTGTCTTGGCACATTCGTGGGAGGACTTCGAGTGGGGAAGGATTTTGCTGATTGGGCACGGTTGAAGAGACGAAATGCCTGGTGTCACCCGCGTCATTGAGGCTCGGCGGGGGGTATTCTCAAAACTATTCCCTTTCTCTTCGGATTTCCCCTTCTCTGGATTGATCACAAACCACGTTGCACTTTTACCGCCTCCCCACGGCGACCCGGAGCGTTTCAGGCAGGCTATTGGTGGGCTGCGGATTGTCCCACTTGCCCTGCCTAGGAGTGAGAGCTATACGGTAGTCCCGCTCGGGTTAGACTAAGGCTAAAGTATGTTTGACAAAGCTGGTGATTGGGTGGAAACTAACTTCATGCCGGTTGAGCATGTCTCTCTCCCAACGGATTTTCCATTAGGAGCGCATCTCGGGGGACTTGTTCTAGAGCCTTTCTCCCTCATGTCGTGCAATGGGGTTTTTGCTTTGTTCGTGCTTCTGCTCGCTACGTTGTACGCGCATTTTGGATTTTCTTGCGGTCCGCAGTATGATATGTGAACTGCAAATATCCCCGAAATACGGTGCTGCCTCAAACCAATTTATGATAGGTGGATATGATATAGGCTCTGCAAGGCCGGTGCCAGAGGAATTGATTTGAACATTCTTGATACATCATTTGTGTTGCTTCAAGTCACAAACAAGTTTCTGCATCTACCGTACCAGGTAGTGTAATGGTAATAATGCGGGGTATTTATCACGAAAAGCAATGATATATCATACGGAATTTTATAAATTTATCCCCGAAAATATGCAGTGGGCGGGCAGACGGATGAGAGATGCGCCGATAGTTTGTAGGATGCCAGTGCTGTGGGTTTAAGCAAAAACGGGCGAATGAAACCAAAAGCACCACGAGTGATCGCCACTTTCCATCCAGAGAAGCTCGACTCAGTCGTGATCCGTTGGCTGATACTTGCTTGTCCTGTAGAGTGCTCGCCACTGCGGCATACTTATCGTTCAAGTACCGATGCCATAGAAACCTTGCAAACCATAGTAAGGCGAACTTAGTGGATAAAGCAAAAGCAATAGACCATAATCCTTCTACCAATGTTTATGAGATTCCGAGGATATCGTGCCATGGTACTTCCAAGGAAATAAATCAGCACTGATCCTGACGTCCTGTGTGGTTGTTCACACCAGCCATGCAGTTGGACGAGCAGGGATGGGGGCATCCTTCCCAAACACCCAATGGTATTTCCCACTCGGCACCTAGCGGTCTAATAAACTAAGCGACAACAAACCGTCCCTCCAAGAAAATAGTAATTGTGCTTGCTCATCGTCAGTGCTCGACAGACTATAAAATCCCACCCATCTCGCGAGCCCTCCGGTTCTTTCACCATCTTCACCTCTCTCTGCCACCGGCATTCTTCCACTCACCCCTGCATTCCCCTGACATTTTTTCATCATTTCTCAGCGCTTCTCAATCCCACAAACCTTCAACCTCTGTTCACCCTTCTGCTCTATTGAATGGTCAACCCCAATTCTCTTTCCGCTCCTCTCCCCTCAACCTCCCCAACCGCCCTACAGCACGGCTCCGGCATCACCCACTCCGCTGCGGAGGAAGGCTGTGATGATCCCCCACCTATATTTTCGCCTCCTGTCGGTAACGCGGCAGGAGGCGCCCCTTCTCACCATCCGGATACAGGTCCGGCAAACAATGACCGGAACAATATCTCAAGTTCTGGCCCCTACATGACTACCCGTAGTGAACCTGGCCGCCCCCAGATCACTACTACTGAGAGCTTTCAGGGCAGCCGTGTCTACGATTATGGCTCATCACCAGTTGGTTCTGGCGGGATTCCCTCGCCACACACAGCTGCTCAGAGCCCGGTTTATGGTGACACGAGAAGCGGACAGAGTTCTACGACAGCTGTTGATACACTCGTCGGGGATGAATCCACCCTAGCTGACGAGGTAGCACCGCATGCAGCCACTCCATGCGCTCTTGCTTCGCTCTATGGTGTTGATATGAGCTCCGGATTGAGCACGAAGGTAGCAGCGGAGAGATTGTCTCGAGATGGGCCAAACAAGCTGACCGATACCGGGGGCATTACCTGGTGGAGTGTGCTTGTAAGGCAAATTTCGAACAGTTTGACATTGGTAAGATTCAGTTCCCAAAGCCTAAAGGGCATTCCCTGTTTCTCTCTTCTGCTATTTTCACCCCAATTGGGGTCTCGAGCTTCTGAAATACACTTCTCTGTCTCTTGAAGCCACCGAGATTTGTTTTCATCCTGTATTTAGCCCAACCCCCCGGAGAAGAAACTAATCCGAGAGCCTCGATTTCCCTAACCTACTCCCTTCCCCACACCCGAGCAGCTTATTAATGCATTTTATGCGCGGGAAATTGGTCATCATTGATTGGAAAGAGTGGGTGAAAATAAATAAGATTGAGCATTCATTTATTTCTGTCAGCCACAGGGGCTTGCCTTCGAGCTGGCCAAAAAAAAAATGTCTTGCGCCCATCATGTCTTTTTTGAAGGGAAATTGCCCATCGGCGCGTTGGGAGAGCTGTGTTGCGCCGAGCAGTGTATACTCATGATTTTTTCTTTCTATCTTTTTCATTCATTAGAGAGAGGACAAAATCCAAACTCATGAATCACTTCTACATTTGTTGCGTGTTGTTTGATTTGTTTCTTTCCAACCGGAGGTGGAAACGAGATCAATCGAGAGTGTGCTCTCCTCGTCTAAGATCATACGGAAATTCCGGTGCCCAACCAACAACACAACAGCTTTGCTAACGCATGGTTATCTGATGGGTCTAGGTTCTTGTGATTGCCATGGCAGCTTCTTACGGAATGCTCGACTTTATCGAGGGATCCGTTATCACCGCTGTCATTATTTTAAACATTGTCATTGGGTTCGCTCAGGATTATCGCGCAGAGAAAACTATGCAATCCCTCCATTCCCTTTCGGCCCCCATTGCAACAGTCGTCCGTAACAATGGGCGCATCGAAAAAGTTAAAGCCGAAGAAATTGTTGCTGGTGATATTGTCCGTGTATCCGTTGGTGATGTCGTCCCGGCAGATCTCAGGCTTTTCGAAGGAATGAATTTCGAAACGAATGAAGCTCTTCTTACCGGAGAGAGTTTGCCAATTACCAAAACCCCACTTTTGACCCTCCCCCACGCCGATTACCCATTGGGAGATCGTACCAATATGGCCTATTCTTCCTCCACTGTCACTAAGGGACGTGCTGTCGGAATTGTCGTGGCAACTGGAATGAACTCGGAGGTTGGAAGAATTGCCGAGTTACTTCGTGGGAAGAAACAAGATATGAGTGAATCATTCATTGCGAGAATCTGGGGCAACGTTAAGAGGACCATGAAAAACGTCCTCGGTCTAGTCGGAACCCCGTTACAGGTCAAGTTGAGTAAATTTGCCCTGCTCTTGTTCGGCCTTGCTATATTGTTGGCTATAATCGTCTTTTCTGCAAACAAGGTAGCGATGTCCCTTCCCCGTGGGCCAAGAACCTGTATTAACGTGAGGATCATAGTGGAAAATCAGTGATGAAGTCCTGATCTACGGAATTTGTGTTGCTGTGGCCGTCATTCCCGAATCTCTTATCGCAGTCCTCACAATCACAATGGCTGTCGGTACTAAGACTATGGCTAAGGGACACGTTATTGTGCGAAAGATGCAAGCCTTGGAAGCTGTTGGCGGTGTCACAAATATCTGCTCAGATAAGACTGGTACACTCACGCAAGGAAAGATGATTGCTCGTAAGGCGTTTATTCCTGGATTGGAGGATGTCGTCAGTATCCAGGATACCTCATCTCCGTTTGACCCTACTAGTGGGACCGCGACAATCGGAAACACGATTGTCGATGGGGGCATGGTTGAGGAATCAAAACCCTTGGAGCAATTCCTGGACGCTATTGCCCTATGCAACTTGTCTGTTGTGCGTAGAAATGATGATTTGTCTATGTCTTCCGAAAAGCCTACTGAGAACTGGTCCGCGTCAGGAGAACCTACCGAAATTGCATTACAAGTTCTTGCTATGAGATTCGGACATGGAAAACCCTCTCTTATTGATAGCGGAAACTGGGATCTCTTGGCTGAGCATCCTTTCGATTCTACCCTTAAACGCATGACCGTTATCTATAAGAATATACACACCAACACCATCGAGGCATTTATGAAGGGAGCCGGAGAAGTCGTCGTTCCAACTCTCAACATCCCAGAGAAGCAGAAAGACGCAATCTTGAACAGAGTCGAACGACTTGCTGGAGAGGGACTTCGTGTTCTTTGTGTGGCACGGAAGACTATTCCCCCCGGCGGAAAGTTCGATACCAGCAACCGTGCTGATGTGGAATCGCAGATGAACTTCCTTGGGCTAGTTGGCCTCTATGACCCACCGAGACCTGAAACCTTCGAGGCCGTCCGCAAGTGTAAGGTTGCCGGCGTTAAGGTCCACATGCTGACCGGAGATCATATTCGAACTGCAACAGCGATCGCTCACGAGGTAGGAATTATTTCTCCTGCTATGCCTGCCGCCCAGGCCGCTACGATGGTTATGACCGCTGGTCAATTCGATGCCCTTAGCGAAGATGAGATTGATAAGCTAGAGGCTCTGCCTTTGGTGATCGCTCGTTGTTCTCCTGCTACTAAAGTCAGGATGGTTGAAGCTTTGCATAGGCGTCGTGCCTTCTGCGTCATGACTGGTGACGGTGTCAATGATTCTCCTGCGCTGAAGCGAGCCGATGTTGGAATTGCGATGGGTCTTAGCGGTAGTGATGTCGCTAAAGACGCCAGCGACCTCGTTTTAACCGACGATAACTTTGCCAGTATTGTTCGCGCAGTTGAGGAAGGCAGAAGGTTGTTTGATAACATCCAAAAGGTAGGATCACCCCCCTCTTAATTACTTGCGCGCTATTATTAAACACCGCCTTAGTTTATCATGCATCTTCTTATTTCGAACATCTCTCAAGTCGTCTTACTATTGATTGGTCTCGCTTTTGCCGACAGAAATGGTGTTTCTGTATTTCCTCTCAGTCCTTTGGAGATTCTGTGGGTCAACATGATCACCAGTTCCTTCTTGGCATTAGGACTTGGTCTTGAGGAAGCTCAACCTGATATCATGTTGCGACCCCCTCATGATCTGAGGCAAGGTGTTTTCACCTGGGAGGTTATCACCGATAAGATGATTTATGGTATTACCATGGGAACCCTCTGCCTGGTAAGTTTTGTTATTGTTGCTTACGGGCACGGCGGCGGTGATCTCGGCTACGACTGTAACCATGCCTACAATAACTCTTGCGCCAATGTCTTCCGTGCACGCGCCACCGTATTCGCGGTATTATCCTTCCTCTTGCTCCTTACAGCTTGGGAAGTCAAGCATTTCTCCCGCTCCTTGTTCAACCTCGATCCTGCCCGTCACACGGGACCTCTCAGCATTTTCCACACTCTCTGGTACAACCAGTTCTTGTTCTGGGCTGTCTTTGCCGGTTTCGTCATCACCTTCCCTGTCATCTATATTCCAACCTTCAACACTGTCGTGTTCAAGCACATGGCTATCACTTGGGAATGGGGTGTCGTCCTTGGCTGCTCGGCTGCTTATTTGGTGATTGTGGAGAGCTGGAAGGGAATCAAGAGGTCGAGGGGTATTGGCAGTGGCGTGTTTGCCAGGACAGGGGTACAGCTCGAGGACGGATTGGAGGTTGGGTCTGGGTTCACAAGCGGAAGGACGAGTCGTAGCGGAACGATTGTCGAGGTGGAAGAGAGGAAAAATTAGGGTTGGTGAATCAATGGATCTTGTGGAAAAATTGTGGAAAAATGTGTATCATACACGTCGAACTTATGTGGTGGTACAAATGATGCAGAATGAGAGATGATATCCTTTCCTTTTTTATATACTTTAGCTAGCGTACATTCTCGCCTAGCGTTGTAGCTACTTTTGCTTTCAAAAAATAAAAATAACATAAGTACACATGCCAGTATATGACGCTACTTAATTTTTGATTGTGGTGATTGTTCTGGCTAAGTGCCTGTTTGGATTATATCTTTCGCAGAGTAGGCCACCGTATTTTGCCGACTCGCTCCCCCAATGCGAGACTCAAGGCCCGGCATCATCCTGTCGGTCACGTGGATGGCCATGGGGAAAATTACGCAGCAGCACGCAAAACATCGGGAATGTTTGTTCTCTTGGTTCGGTGATGATGCCCTGCTCTCGTCCACTTTTCTCCTTTAAAAACCCCTTTCGCTACAGTGCTAAGCTACCAGAATAACGGATTCAATCAACTCTCATCACTTTTTCTCTTACACTTTATCTCATTCCATCACCGGCTATGAAATTGAGATAAACGGCTCTACTTAATCCGTCTCTTGTGATTGCTGACTGCCTTCTCTGATAAGTTTGCTTCGTAGTTCAATTGGAGCAGTGACTTTCGGAAGTGCCATTACTGTACCCACACAAGAACGCCGGAGATCGGAAGGAGTTCCGATAATACGGTCTTCCTCACCCTCGATCCCAGCTGTACGTATTACTAATGGACGAAATCTTAATGTTGAAACATACAAACCGCGCTATCCCATTCGCAGCCTGACCACCTACCGGTACTGTACGAGTACAAGTACCTTCACCGCCACTCACCTTCAACAAGATACCCAGTATCAGGGCCCGCCGCCACCGTAAGGACTCAGACAAGCGGATGATCCGCTCGATAAGTTGGTGCGAATTTTTCTCCCACTGGGAAAAGGGTAAAAATCACCGAGAAAAGACCTGCCCTCCGAGTTAAATAAAAAGAGAGTACCAGAAATTATTAGGAGACGCAACCCCAATGTCCTAGGACAAGATCTGATCATTCGAGTTCGAGGCTTGATGCCCCAGCGAATGGCGGATGGCTGGATAGGTACTTGCTGCCTACCCACCAGAATTACCCTTATTATTCTCAGTTGTGCTGCGGGGCCTAGAGAATATATTGGGAAAGTCAAGCGTATTTTGGATGCCGTTTGGAGGCGATATGCTCAGTACGCATTCTTGTAGGACCTTGCTGTTGGTAAGTGGTCATTATCGGGGTACGAGTTAACCCGGTGAAGTTTAGTAATACATAGTGGGGGTGGCATGGGCTCCCGACTCCTTCCAGCATTATGGTGCAAGGGCCTCCATGCTCCACCGAGCACCCTCCATGACACCATCGCTATAGACTCCCCAAGGTCCCCAGTATTACCGGTATCCTAAGGGAACTTGTCTCTTCTTCGCGCAGGGTTTATAGAATACCCGAGTGCGCTGATGGGCGGGAAAGTAGCTTAGTTAATGCCTGGCCGGTTTTGCGCGAGGAGGGCTATGATAGTGATGGGGCGAGTTGCGAAAGCTAAACTATGAGTGGAGCGGAGATGGGGTGCCGAAATCGTTTCTAGGAGGATTGGCGAAGGCCTCGTATAGATTGTTTTACCAGATCTATAGAGGAAACAAAATCCCACTAGGATATGCACCAATTAGTTCATTTGCTATACGGAAACCCCTTATTGGTCTCCTCAGCTGCGAAATTTATCAAGCGTACCAAGTTTACCATAGGAAAGTCACTTCTGCAAATTCATCCGTCCGCACGATGGGGGGGTCCGGTGGACTTGTGGCTTCGACCACTTGTTAGAGCCAGTCCTGTAGGGGCTTTAGGGAGAGTTGGATGTTAGTGTTCTCCTGTTGATACGATGGCATGCGAAGCACCGCTGACGGAAATAATGCTGGTGTTGTCCGGAGTGTGCTCCTGTAATGGAGATAGATGGTATTGGTATGTATGAGTTTGTTATGGGAATGGTCGCCGCGGGGAGGGCTGTTGAGGGTATGTATATGGCAGGAGCTCCAGGGATGGGGATTGGTATGAAAGGGACGGGTGTGAAATGTTGGAACCTTGAAACTAAGGATGCCGCACTGGCCTAAGAGACTGGTGCGTATTGATTCCTATTGTCGCCTTCATGTTGAGATAGCAATATGAGATGCTATCCCCTGCAGTGTTGATAGTGCCAAATTTCCCTACATCGTGCTAAAGAGGGATTAGTGAGATTAGAAATTAGGGTATTTCCTTGGTTAGTAGATCCAACCTCGTAGAGGTTTAAAGCTATCACACGACTCCAGATCTTCTTTAGTAAATATCGACAGGTGCATTAAATTTACCTCACAACTATCCGTAATGTCGCCTTCATATCAGGTTCAGTGCACCTGTTGATGGGAAAAGATCTGCATCGTAACTTGACCTGAAATGCTCCCGATATCACTCGATCGAGATTTCTAGAAAAGTGTCAAGCTATCATAGTTTTTTTTTTAAGTTTGCATTTTAGCGTGATGTAGGGAAATTCGGCACTATTAGCACTGCAGGGGATAAGGGTTGACTTGGGATTTCGGTTGGTAGGTGTCTGGGCTCGAGTGAGAATTTGTGATTCTACGACACTCTACCGTAAGAACTGGAATAATTGAACCTCACGCTAGGAAGTTGGAGTTGCCTTTTGTTGGTATGGTCTGTCTCTTTTTTTTCTGTCTTAAGCTCGGTTTGAGGGGGTCACTTTTCGCTGTGCGCTCGCCCCCCTATCCGAGAGAGGGAATTTCGAACGTCTTAGCGCGAGGTTCAATTATTCCACGGTAGGTGAGTGATTTTGGGGGGATATTTTATACCGGGAATGGGCGCTTTCGAAAAGGCTGGTGAGGTAGCTTTATATGCGGTGGGATGTTTATTAGGGGGGGTCGGAAAGCCGGAGGTCAGAGGTGGGTCAGGGGGGTAATTAGTGAAGCAGCAGCTGCTGTGTTGAATAGCGAAGAAACTTTGTGAAAACTTCCCGCGCGGGGCATATTAATTCATGAGCACCCTATAGCCACATCTTGTCATAATGAGGACCAAGAATCAAGACCCCAAAGTCTCATTTACTAACTTTTTCTGTGGGCGTTCACTATAGCAAGCTGCCCTCTCAATGAATTCACTAGCCTGGCTGCAAGACACTGTTCCGCATAGCCTAGGATCCGTTCCAAAGAGGTTCATTATAGCTAGGTGCAACGGTAAACTGAATTCAGAACCGTACCTCGCCCATCACGTTATATTATTCCCCATTGACCAGACTATCGCTTCTGTCAGCAGCTTTGGGCGCACGACTTCAACTCAGGGGGGCGAGTACCGGCAGGTTAAATCCATTCAAGAGTCTAACGGGGACTTTGTGTCTGCGGTAAAACTCGCTTTCACGCTAAGGGGCCAAAGAAAGTGCGGCAAGATACACGAGCTCCTTTGGGTAGAGGACAGCCTGTAGGGGTAGGATTTTCACAAACATTTACTGTGGGTGTCGTTTTCGGGACATTTGTCATCTACGGTATGCAAAGGAAACAACTACAGCCGCGTCCGTAAAGTTCTCGTACCCTCCCGAGCACCACGAGTAATTAGAAACGCTTTGCTAACCCTCTCCCTTGATTATTCGGTATGGTAAATGGTGATAAGGGTTTACAATGCCCCTAGGGGTATATCCGAAAAATAGTTATCAGAAGGCTTCTTGTTGTCCTGTTGTTGTAAATAAGTATTATTCTTGAGGTACAAGGAGGGGTACGAGAATTTTGCGGACGCGGCTGTACTCGTAACCGGGGAGGATCACTTTGTGAAAAATCCTGGCTCACACCTGGCTCTGGCATCTTAGCCCAAAACGTTTTTTCACCAAATTATGTAGCACCGGTATCTTGGGAACAATCTTTCCCTACGTTACGAGCACCCGGCAAAGCGAGAAGGGGGTACACCCGACACTCCATTTGGGTTTAGCAAGGCGAGCTAGAGATGAATAAACTTCCTGTCTACGAGAGAATAGAGTTTAGTTGAATAGTGTAAAGAACTGGAAAGCTGAGCGGGTGATGACAGAGAATACATACTTTGGACTTTTGATGTGATGGGAAATATTCAAGCCCCCTTTGCTTGAACCAGGATACAGTATGTTTCTAAAGCCAGATTCGAAATGAGGGATGCCGCGAAGAGTGAGCGGTGTTGGGGTGGAAAGGCTCCATTCAAAATCAAGTACACTATTCGGGGAAACCTCAGGCTTTTGGATGCTAATAGGTTACAAAACTGTGGCGCAATCCAAACGACATTAAAGAAGAAAATGAAGAAATCCAGAAACGCGGCAGATCTATCATCGTCCCTCTCCTCACAATGGCTCAAGGATTGACGCTAGAATTTAAACCTTTTCTTCTTTGAGACCGTGTTTCCAGAAAACCATGTATGGAGTTTCACCGTCATCCCTGTAGTTAAGGAGAACAACCCTATTTGCGGTGGGGCTGGCGTTAGTAACTGATGGCAAAATGGGGGTGAAAAAACATACATCCCATCCACATCCATACTCTCGCCAATGTAGAACTCCCATTTAGGAAAATATTCCTTGTTACAGTAGGTACCCACAAACTTCTTAGCACAGGTCTGAAAGGCTTGTATTTCCTCCGGCGAGGCTCCGGTATTGGTCATGTGGGCCTTAACGTTCTTGAAGTATCCTAGGGTGGAGGTGTTAGAAGACGAAAAATCGGGGACTACTACACTCCCGTTTGAAAAGTTCTCGTAACCACACTGGTACAAGGGGCCGGCATTTAGCGATCGCACACACTACTTTGTGACCTCACTAGTTTTTAAGGATCTTTTGCTGGTATGCGACTTTGAGGTGTGCGAAGACTAAATGCCTGTCCCTTGTACGTTCATGTAGTTGTGGCTGGCAATAGTATGTTGGCGCCAGCCAAGCATCAGCCACAAATACATAAATGTACCAGTGTGGTTACGAGGATTTTTCAAACGCGAGTGTAAAAGCGAGCATTACCTCTAAGGTAGGTAAGATAGGAGTCCCTATCAAAACTTGTCGGGGTGAGGCGGAAGGAGTAGGCAAGGTTGTTAACAGTTTCTTGGCCATCCTCAAGTGCCTCGGGGGCCTCCTCGGTTGAGGCATTGGCACCAATATCTGCATTTTTGTAAGCTTCCTTCCGCTAAAATGGTAAAAGGAAAAGGATGCGTGTAACGAACCGACGTCGGCACCCTTCTTCACCGTAATCATCTTGCAGTCGACCTCATACACAACATCACCAGTGAGGCTCATGTCAAAGGCATCAGAGATCATCTCGTCACCGCTGACGATATCCTATTTGAGAAATAAGCGTCAGAACCATCCATCGAAATGTCCGTCGACAAAAAGGGGGGGCGGAGTTTGGCGAGAGAAAAAATTATTAATCGGTGGATATTAAAAATTGTCCGAAGAATGGCGGACTTTTTTTCGAGCAACACGAAAAATGGGACCCTTAAGAATCCTCTACTCACCTTGTAAATAATCATCGTTAAAGCTGGAGCGTTTTGCGTTCAGGAGCGTTTTGTGAGAAGGGGGAGCGAGGAATAGGGAGAGAGGGGTGAAGTGGGGTTGGAGGGGCAGGTGTCGCTTAGGTTGGTCTCTGCTTTTTCTTCTTCTCCCCTAGGGTGCGGAACGTCTGAGATTAGCCCCCATTAGGATCAAATCCAATACGGTGCACGTACCGGTACGGTGGCATCTAGCTATAATGAACGCCAAGAACCAAGACCCCCAAAGTCTCGTTCACTAATCTTTACTGTGGGCGTTCACCGGAGAGCGTGACTGGACAATATCGTCGACAGGATAATGCCCCGCTGCCCGTATGGCCAGTTTGGTTGCAACCCCGAGTACTTGGCGGATTCAAAAGTCTTCGGAAATCTTGGCGCCAAGTGTCCAGGCGAAAGGTATGAGATGGCGCCAAGATTTCCGGATACTTTTGAATCCGCCAAGTACTCGAGTAAAGCCTGTTTACTTACTAATACGCTTAATTTTTCCAGAAATGCGACATTATCCTGTCGGCGACATCGTCCTGTCATGCTCTTTACAGCAAACTGTCCTCTGCGGCAGACTCACTAGCTTGGCTGCGAGGTACTGTTTCTTATAGCTAGAGATTCGTTATAAGGAGGTTCATTATGGCTAGGTGCGACAGTACGGGGAACGAACTGGCCCGCACAAGAAATTTGTTAGAGAACCACCCAAAATCGGATCCTCTTTAGACGCTTTGTGATGAAGCGTGTATTGGTTGAGCAGTAAGAGAGGCATTTTGAAATAGACGGCCTCCCATGCTACGGACGGATGCTGATTGGTGGGTTCTGTCTGAGGAGACAAGGGATGCTCAGTGCAGTAGCCAACTCGTCCACTTGAAAGTTTCTTATTTGGGGTCTGTCTGGGTGGGGTGTCGGGGTGGCCTAGGACGAATTTATGCCAAGGAGCGACTATTTGTGTGTGGTGTTGAAGAGGGCCTTAAGTTAGTTTAATAAATTTCATCCTATTACAAGTATCATATGTCAACCGAACAACTTGAACAGGGTCGGTTTTTGGTGTCCGGCGCTCTTCCTGTAGATAGAGGGCTCGAGAAGCCTGGCGTATTCGTACTGTACTCGAGTACTTGTAGGTGGGCATTATTAAGAGCTTGTTTGGATACGATAGTTCCATTCCGTTGTCCCATACGAACAAAAGGGAAACGGTCGTTTGTATCTCTTCATTCGTACCGAATTTCACCCACTTTTAGCGTAGTGATGAGCAAGGCCATCATCCTGATTAGGTCGAATATCACCCATTAAAGGAATAGACTCACTCACAGAAAGCCGACCTAGCCAATCAATGAACTTGACATTCCCCTAGCTGAAGACAAACCACCGTTTATCTTCCAGAATTACAAAACCAGTGCCTGAAAACCGGTTAAGGGATGGGACAACCGAAAGGAACGGTCGTATGCAAACAGGTCTTAAACTCGGTCATTTTGAGAGGTCATACAACGACCAACTCTCAAGTACGGGTACCTTAAAAATTTAATCATCCTTGTTAAAGATATGCTTAAAAAGCATGGCTGCGAAATCATGCCCTCATAAAGGCATAAAAGTATGGTGGAAGATGGCATTTAGGGCAAGGGATTTTACTCGTACACCTCGGCCAGGTATCATAGGATCAAGGAACCAAGTCGCCAAGCGTTGGCATTAACCTATGTTAACACTGCCTCTGTCCGGCACACGCCCTTCAATGTCCCCACTTCCCCAGCCACCGACAAAATGTTTACTAAACTTAATTCGGCTTCGGCATCCGATGTCAAGTCCCCGGATCTGGGCTTCAAAGTTAGGAGGAATACGAAGTTTGTGAGAGTGTGAGCAATAGGAGGTATGCCGGCGATAGAAGAGATAATATCCGCTCCTGACATTACAAAAGCATTCGGCGCATTTATGTTCCGCCCTTACCACCCCGTGGGCCTCCTGAGGGAATTAGGGATGGAAGGAAGGAAGAGAGGAGGAAATTAATAACCGGCAACATGACTACTCAGGGTTGAGTACCAACGCGCCTCTGTTATCCGACCATCAGATAAAACAGCACCTATTTACCACTCATTCCTCCCAAATTGGCGTCAGGTCCACGTTTTCCGGTGTTACTCTGTGCATTACAGGAAGGCAGCTCCATCACACCAAATTGTCATCTTATGCCTCGTCAACCTTCCACTTGAGAATCTTCAAAAGGAACCTCATTCATTCTGTCGCCCCCCTCACGCGATCTAAATTTCTCGCCCCATCATCGACCACTTTCACTCCACAGAGTCACCCACTAAAACGAGAACTCTTCCGCCTGATCCTTTTACTATCCTTCCCTTCCTCGCTAACTTTCTCCTCTCAAATCTTAGTCGCTCCTTTGCTCCGCTTCAATTGAGTTGTCCATAACAACAAACCCCCGACGTCAACCACCTGTGTACATTTCGTCGAACCGAACGCCCCAGCAATTGGGAAGAAGGGAAGAGGAAAAAAAAAACATTTTCAGCCGGAAGTAATTATCATACAGCATACATGAACTTGACAAATACAACCACCACCCCTTCTCCTCCCGACTTATTTTTGAAACCTCTTCCGCCTCTCATCTCGGGCGTACCAGATTCAATTGTTCTCGTCATCCTACCGATAGCCGCTTATTGGGCACTTTCCCTTTTCTTCCACTTTCTCGACGTCCATGATCTCCTCGCTTCGTACCGGCTACACACGCCCGAAGAAGTCCTCAAGAGAAACCACGTAACTCGCCGTGAGGTGGTGCGGGATGTAATAGTTCAGCAGATCATACAAACTATTGTGGGACTCGCTATCGGTATGTCGGAACCAGAGGAAATGATCGGAGGGGAATGGTGGGAGATAATGGGCTTGTATTCGAAGTTTGTTTCGGTCGAGCGATGGGTTCTACGCGGTCTTGCAACTACCGTAGGCATTGACGGCCTCGCGCTGGAGGAGAAGGTGATTGCGGGGATAACCTCTATCGGTGGTGATAAGGTGCTGGCGGGGTTGATGGGAGTGCTGGGTTTGGACAATCAAGCAAGTTCCTCACCGGAGATGGAAGACTGGAGGTACAAGCTCGTGGAGATTGCCTACTGGTATCTCTTACCTGCTGCTCGCTTCTGGGTTGCAATCTTCATCATGGATACATGGCAGTACTTCTTGCACAGGCTCATGCACGAGGTTAAATGGCTTTACAGTAGGTGCTCCTACATGCATCATGACAAGAAAGGAGCTTTGCAGCTTGAACTAACATGCCAATCCTACAACCTAGAAACCTTTCATTCTCGTCATCATCGTCTCTATGTTCCTTACGCGTTCGGCGCTCTCTACAACCACCCCTTCGAAGGTCTCCTCATGGACACAATCGGAGCAGGAATCGCCTACAAAATCTCAGGTCTCAGAATCCGCGGCGCTATGACCTTTTTTACATTTTCAACCATGAAGACAGTTGACGATCACTGCGGGTATTCCCTGCCTTTCGATCCCCTACAGTACTTTTTCTGGAACAACGCGGGGTACCATGATGTGCACCACCAAGGCTGGGGCATCAAGGTTTGTTGTCTGCTCCCTCTGTTGCTCGCTTGGAATACTAACCAACCCGCAAGACAAACTTCTCGCAGCCTTTCTTCATTTGCTGGGATCGCTGGCTTGGAACTCAATGGACTGGTGGCGACGTGTCAGCCCGTTACGCTGCATCTCGCGAGAAAGCTGCAGAGCAACTCTTGAAAGATGGGAGCACACTAAAGCCAGAGGGAAATATTACTGTAGGCATTCCCCACACTGGAATAAATTCCACTGCCTACGTGAACGGCGGGGGAACCAATGGCCTAGGGCCGAAAATACGGGAGGTCCTCGACACAAACGGTTCAAACGTATTACGAGAGGAGAGGAACGAAGGAACTACCGCCGGGAATGTACGTCTCCGGACTCGAGTCAATGGGAGCGTTAGGTAGACTAACGTTTCGCTCATGGAATTTAATAAATGTTGAAAAATCTTGTTTTCTGAAAAAAATTGTCGGGGCGTACAGCGGATCGGATTGGATGGGGGTGGTGCGGATGGGGGGCTAATGTGGGGTTGGGGTTTTATGTGCAAAGAGTAGCAACTATTATCTTGGATCCGCGTTCTTTCTTCCCTTTTGCTGCCCCTTGCGATTATTTTCATCTGCTTGTCTCCAAATCTTGCAATGCTTTTTCCCCCCCAACATCACGTTTTTGCAGATATCTTCTACTTACCAACAGCCCATAACCTTAGCTATAACTCTCAAGTTTACTGTCACTTGTTTCCTCTTCAAAATCCCCGGTTTTTATCATCACTTTCTCGTGGGTTTGCATCACGTTTTTACTTCCCCTCTTGGTTGGCCGTAAATGGATGACCAATCGATAGGTACATCACGGCAGACTAATAATTTACCCTTCTCCCCTTCCCTGCCCCCTTGTTCTAATACACACGGGGAATCTTGACGATATCCCACGGCGCCCTTCACACATTCATTGAAACCGCTGCGCTCTGTGTACCCATGGCCCTAATACCCTGTGTTCTATTTTTTCCTTTTTTGGCCACGCTCGTGTATTATCTCGCTTTGCTATGGATGGGATTTTGATTTTTTTTCCTTCCCTTTTTTGTGTGGCTCTTCAACATTGTTTCTCGTTTCTCGTGTTCTTTTAGGAATGGAGTTTGGTATTATTATTTTCTTTTATTCTATTGCCCGAAGTTGATGTCAAGGAAGTTGGGGATTTGTAAACGGTAATCTTAGCTAACTTATTATGGTGGAATACGGGCGTTATTTATCGGAAGTGATCTTGTGGTGCTTCCTCGACTCCGCACAACGGGTTGAGGGCGGGCAGACAAGCTAGACAGGATCTCTTGACAATTTTCATTTTTTCAATAACTACTGGCATGTCCACTTCACTTAATACCGTAGATTTTGGGTAAACTCGACCCGCCGCCACACTTCTTAAGGTGGCCACTATTCCTCTTAAGGACTAACCTCCGTGGCGAATTCGCCCTTCTCGGGATAGTAACTGCCATACAGGTAATAGTGGCGGGTTCGAGTTTGGCCAAGTTGCCACCCCTCACCGGCCATTTTGCTTCTGCTGTGTTATTAACTCAAGCAAATAATTGCTATTGGACTATCAGACATGTTTAGTCTGAAAGTGAAAAATTATTGTAGGGGGTGAATTGGGTTGTTTTCTAGATCCCCTTCTACTGAGTATAATTTAGGCCCTGCTCGGCGCGCCACCATATAAAAAATGCCATTTTCCTTAAACACTTGATTTTTACTAAAAGTCAAACTCCCATTTGACCAATGGGTATAAGAGGGTCGATATCTAGATAGCAGCTGCCATTTTGGTTATTGTAATGAAATGAAAAATCTAGCAGGAGTCCTATGAGCTGCTCTATAATCAAAAAGGTTCGTTTTTCTCGCCTGTCGAACAAGGCCTTATATTAGTACGATATTATAATATTGTGCGTGGACAAAATTAACCGAACATCAACGAAGAGGAAAAACTTGGGGTATGATAACACCACTTCCCCACTGACGCTATCATACTGATAGCTAGAATGAAAATAGAAAAGACTATTGAGCCCAGCCGCAGAAGAGGAAGCTTAGAACCGTAAACAAGAAGGGGTTAACCGAATAGTTTGGTTTTGGTCGAGCTTAAGCAATTTCTTGTGGTGGGGTTGAAGTGCAGGGTGCTGGGGAGTATTTGGTTGCCGTGCATCTCCCGTGTTCGGTTAACCATGTCCACGCACAATAGATGACACAATACTATAAGGTCCAGCATATCATACCATAAGTCTAGAATAACTGGCCCTTACCCTAGGTGTCCAGAATTCCCCACCCTAGATTAAGGGGGGAAGAGCGAAAAACACTGTCCTTCACCCTGCTCAGAGACGAGCGGGAGCAAATTCACGCCCGGTGCTATCCATTGGACGGATGAGACATATAGATTCCGCACCTTGCATTGGGGGAAGGTGGGGCCATATTACTAGGTAGTTGAGTGATATCAAAGCATGCTGAAGAGACAAAATATCATGAAATATTTCACACAGACCACTCCCTAGATCTCAATGATCCAAATACCTAACTATTTCATATTATGGATTATAATACCGTAAGAACTCGAATAATTGAACCTCACGCTAGGACGTTAGAGTTGCCTTTTGCTAGTAAGGTCTGTTCTTTTTTTTTCTGTCTTAAGCTCGGTCTGAAAGCCACCTTGGGGTGCAGCACTTGTTGGTTGAGATATTCAGAAAACCGGCTTATGCTCTCTACTAGTTCAAGTTTCCTGTGGCCGGTTGTTTCGACTCGCCGTGGGGTACGTTATTGACCGGGTCCAGGTTAGGCAGCAGCCACAGCAACCACAGCAGACTATAAACCTACCCCGCTTCTACTCGTGGTAGTTCCATCGACCGACCCTCCTCCTCCATAAAGTATCCTCCACTGCTTTCAAGCCTGCGAGAACCAGAAAATGTTTCTGTCTAGAAATGATAATAATACCACCAGTTCTTTTAACACTAACTCTTTTAATACCACCAACTCTCATAACGTTAATAATGTGTCGAACTACTATGTGGCTGATCAGAGGTCGAAGATTTTGGCCTGGCTATCTCCGCTGGAGCCTCACAT
>Ga0307509_10000355_pt1 | contig 76936 bp, 74 predicted proteins | sample 10_EM_MG_FD_202245 | JGI IMG/M metagenome (GOLD analysis project Ga0307509, IMG submission 202245) | Populus trichocarpa ectomycorrhiza microbial communities from riparian zone in the Pacific Northwest, United States - 10_EM | ecosystem: Host-associated > Plants > Roots > Unclassified | place...
CTCCAATCCTACCCCAGGTTTCGCCAAGCTCATTCTCCATGTCCAACCAAAGGGCCTCAATCGGGTTCAAATCAGGTGATTGTGCTGGCCAGCGTATTGTTTCTATCCCATTCCGCTGCCTGTACTGAGTGTCAAACCCCTTATGTCCCGGGGCCCCATCCTCCATAACTGATACCCACCCGTAAGCTTCACAGCAGCGGTGCCAGAATGGCACCAGATTGGGAGACATGATGGTCGTGACATAGAGGGACGAGTCAACTTTCGCTTTGCTGGGGATAAAGACTAACTTGGACTTAATAGTCCCGCAGAACCCTCCCCAAATCATCTGAGATTTACGGCCCGACTCGAAGGTTTCATCAACGCAATCGGGATGGTACTCTTTGGAGGGTTTTCTCGTCACCCAGGGCTGATTTCCGAATCCTGCCATCGAAAATGTAGACTCATCAGTCCACAGGATCCACAGCCAGTCTTCATACCCCCAACCCAGCCGTTCATGGCACCAGGCAACACGGATTGGTTTGTTTGCTGGGCGGATGGCGAATTTCCGTCGGGTACACGCCAGTGGTACCCCATTGATTCCATGACAGTTTTTACTGTTCTAGGACAGCAGGCATACTCCATCTCGAGACAGATCTCATCCCACCCCAGACGACGTGTTCTTGCATCTCGTGTGACAAATTCCTCCAATCGCTGCCGTTCAGCTTCATTAAAAATTGGACGAAGACCAGTTCACAGGGTATTTGATGGTGTGCCTTTTTCCCTCGTTCGTTGATATATCTGCAGCTTTTAGCTAACTTTCTTTACACTGTTAAGATCAGAGACACTACTCACTTTTTGGCAGGTACGGTGGTCAATATGGAGATGTTGCCCAATCTTTGTCCAGCTCCAGCCCGCATCGTCACGTAGCGTAACAATCCTGATACGCTTATCGCGGGTCGTCTCACGGTGTCTAACACCCTTTGGGTTTCGCTCACGAACTCCGGTTAGCTTCATGTTTTGCTCTTGAAAATGTTCGTGATGTATTTTCTGGGTATATTGTTTACCATTGTTGAGGGCTTGAATGCCCCTATTCATGTTCCGAAATTGGCCTTCTAGCCTTGGGGGCCACCGGCCTGAGGCCTTGTGTCACCGCGCCCGAAATACCCTTACACCCGAGTACAGTACAATCTTGGTGACAAAAGAAACCAATCCCCACCGGGTTTTCCATACAAAATGCCCATTCCCACCCTGCTCACCACTATGACATCATAAAAATCTCGGGATTTTCTAGATAGCAAAATTTCACATCAAGATTTACATAATCAATCACCAGGCTATAGTAAAAAACTCTAAGAATTTCTGAGTGCCAGAGTTCTGGGGGAGGAGCCCAAAAACAGTGCCAGCCCGGTCAATTTCCATGGGATTTCTTCATCCCACAATACTAGATGGCTTCACTGAACAACTGCTAGCACTGGGCAGAATGGAAAAACTTGGCAATTCCATATGTTAAATTCTCCGCGATTCCCTTTCATTTGATTAATTTTTGAAGAAGAAAAAACTGTTGTCTGCCTTTATGCTGGTTGGCTAAACTTGTTCATTTTGTAAGGAAAACGAGGTGTGGATCAGTTTCTTTTGTTGCCAAGTTTGTATGATACTTGCGCGCGCAAAATATGCTATGGTGAACTTCACAGTGGGGGCTGGCAATGCTCATGCCCAAATATCGTCTCAACCGCACAACACTATCGAATGTATTCCTGCTCGTAGCGAGCGCCTGGCATGGCAAGCCATCTTGTGGGTTTAGGCAATGCGATTGGACGAATCTCAGTCCTGTTTCAAATAGTGGCTAGTATTTGGATTGTGGCCCACCACGGCGTGGGATAAGGTCCCACAATTCACAATAGCTCCATCCTTCCCGAGCTCCAATCCTGGTGGCCCCATCTTCCCCCCTTTTCTCACAGTAATCGCTCGTTATCACTAGCGGCATGTTTCCGCTGTAGAATTGGTTGAGACTGGTCGTTCGGATATTTTTGGTGGGGGGTACAACACAGTTCCGGTTGTCGCGCCCGACCCGGGAGTGAGCAATGAGTGAGTGACTTATTATGCGCCGTAGAACGAGTGCATAAGGAGGCACGGTTAAGTTTTATACGTTCCACAAGCGAGGTTTGCGGCTCTTACATACGGCAGTCTATTCAGACAAAAACTTAGGAGCTGTATGATACCTCCGTACGAGTAGAGTCGCCCCCCCCTGTCTACCAAGCCTATGCTCACAACTCACGCTCCCATCAAACACAAGCACCGTATGTATTTTTTCTCCAAGAAAGACCTAGTCTATCAGTCATTCAAGCTCCGCTGAATGGTTCCTAATTAGCAAAAAAATATTCTAACTAAACAAAGGTCAAATTTATTCGCAACACTACGATACGAGTAATTCACCTCTCGAAAAATATACAGCAATATTGCGTGAATGATAGGAGTGCTAAATTAGCGATGTTCAAATCCCGCACAGCACTCCACGCCTGTGCGGGGGGCCCCTACAAATCCCCGGCGCTTAAAATTGTTTGGACAAGTTTTAATCACGCCAACCGACCAGCACTATCCAGGGAACAAATGGATCCATTGTAAAAGTAGAAATGTTCGAAGCAAATGGTCCTTTGGCCACCTATTGGTAGACGGGTATTTTCATCTTAATTGATCAAGAGATAGGTGTCCGAATCTCGATTTCTCTGACGCCGGATTTCGGCCACCTTACCGGTAGTGTGTTTTGAGTACCGATGTGCCAGTACCGGTATTTTGGCCCACTCATTCTTGGCCCAAGAACTATATTTCCTTGGCATTGAAATGGGGTATGGCGCAAGAAGCGATAGATGGGAAGTGTGTAACCTCCCTTACGATATATCGGCTTGCGTGCAAATATTGATTCCTTGTGGCAAAATAGTCTAGTTGACAGCCCCCAGCCAATCAAAAAAACCGAAGTTGGGAGGTTACACACTTCCCCTCACGGCTTCCGGCGCCATAGCTTAGCAGTCATTAGACCCAAAACTTCATCGCTCCGCTTCGCTTTTGCTCTTTCCATAGAATGTCCATAAACTCTCTCGATACCCCCTATAAGACACTGCACCATCTCTCCGTTTAGAAAGATAGCACAAAATACACACATGCTTCGGTCAACATTGGTGACGGCAATGTCCACTCAGGAAACATTACAAGTAGCTTCAACAGCTATGTCTACAAGTCCGACGAGGACGCAGAGGGCCTGGAATTCTAGTTCCCTGGTGATCGATAGCCTGTGCGACAAGGAAGGGAGGGGAGACGCTATCGTCGCGGGCTTGTGCTGCGACTTCCTTATTCAGCAAGAGCAGACAGTCGCCAACATCATGGGGGCCATTCTAAAGCAGCTAGTAGGGAGAGGGAATATCCCGGGGTATCTACGCAAGGCATTTCAAGAAGGGAAAAGGAATGTCGGTGGCAGAGGACTGAGACTTCCGGATGCGATGGAAATGTTGAGGATCACCGTTGCTTCACTACCTCAAGTTTTCATCTGCATTGACGCCCTGGATGAATTCTTACCTAAGAATCTGCCAGAGCTTCTTAGGTTGTTGAGAGATATTGTTCGGGAGTCACCTAAGACACGAATATTCCTCACCGGAAGGCCCTATGTTACGGGAGGTATTCGGAGGTATTTCACCATGGCGGTTGTGATAGCCATCATCCCGAACACGGGTGACATTAAGAGTTATCTGGAGATGAGGTTGGGCATGGATCCCGAGCCAGATGCGATGAATGATGGTTTACGGGTGGATATTCTAAGAACTATCCTTGAAAGGACATCCGATATGTGCGTAGGAGTATCTAGCATTTCCACTCTGTCAAGGATATTTGCTTACCAAAAATTGTATGTAGATTCCTCCTTGTTTCACTCCACATCGAAGCTATTTTGGGAGAGGTCACCATTCGTCAGAGAAGAAAGAAACTCGAGGAGATGACACAAGGCAATGGACTTAGCGATGCCTACACTACAACCAGTGTTCCCAACAGGCCAGGTAGGCAAGGCTTCGGTAAAGCCGGGCCTGGCCTATCATAATTCCCGGTGATCTAGCCTAGCCCGAGCCTGCAGGCCTAGCTAAGCCTTGGCCGGGCCGGGCCGGGCCCGCCTATAGGCCATATAGGCTTTTTCCTGGTCTATATATAGCATTGGCGGACCGACTCATAGCTTAGTCACGCTATTTCAATAGCAAATATTCACGGTAAATATTTTCCAAATACTCAATAAGATTAAAAATAAAGGAACAATTTCGCTTTATTAAGAAAAAGTACTACAAAAAGGTTCCACAAAACAACATTAAAAATGCAGCAATTTCGCTTCGCCAGCTTGGGGATTGAATTTAATTCCACAGAAGGTAAATAGGAAGGAATGATGATAGGATAGGACTGTGCTAGTGGCTCTGGAGGTGAATCTTTAAGACTTTATTGAGTTAGTTGGTATCACTCGTTTTATGATCGATTAAGAAAGTAATACGCGTGGCCAAAGGTAAAGAGAGAAAAATATCAAAGGGGAGAAACTTGAAAGAAGCGAGAGGATTGGGATACCCTTAAAGCGATCTGTTCTTAACACTAATTACCGAGCCTATAGGTGCCTATCAGGCCTGATAGGTTTCGTAGGCCGATCGAATTCGGCCTAGATCGGCCTAGGCCATGTTCCGGAGTGGCCTGCCTTGGCCCGGCCTACAGCCTATAGGCCGGCCTACCAGCGGCCTGGCCCGTTGGGAACACTGACTACAACTCTAACCCGACTCAAGGCTCAGAAAGGAAACAAATCAATACTAGGACTGAGGGTCCTGATGTGGGTGTTGTATTCGGAACGCCCATTAAGGGCGGAGGAGCTCTGTCATGCCCTAGGAGTGGAGATAGGATGTACGGATCTAGATCATGAAAACATTCCTGCATTACGGACACTTTTAGCATCTTCTCTGGGTCTTGTTACTGTCGAGTCATCTTCGTCCACAGTCCGACTGGTTCACTTTACCCCTCAAGAGCATCTCCTGAGTGATTCGACCCGATTCCATAGTTCCCATTCGACAATTGCCGAGGTTTGCCTGACATACCTCAATTCCAGATACGTCCGAGATCTTTCGCCTACTGTATTCTCCGCTCCTACTACAATGCCCCTTCTCGGTTATGCCTCATATTAATGGGGAGAACATGCAAGGAAGGGGATGACAGAAAATGTGAAAATACTTGCCCTGAGCTTGCTGGATAAATTTGACGAACATATCTCTGCTCAACTAATATTATTGCGCCATGATACATCTAGATTCCCTCTCCTTGATTTTGATTCTGAGAAAGGGCCTATAGGTTTTACAGGACTCCACGGAACAGCATTCTGGGGGATCGTGGAGATACTTGCAGCTGTGTTGGAGATGAAGGAGTGGGATGTTAATGCAAGGGATATTATATCCTTTACGCCTCTCATGTGGGCAGCGCTACGGGGTCATGAAGGGGTTGTAAAGGCGCTTTTAGAACGAGGGGATATTAATCCCAATCTTGCGGACCGCCAAATTCGCCTGACTTCACTCTCGTGGGCCGCTCTAAGGGGACATGAGGGGGTAGTAAAGGTGTTTTTGGAACAAGAGGGTGTTAATCCCGACGGGGCAGGCACCCCATTTGGCGAACCACCACTCTTTGTGGCCGCTTTATATGGCCATGTGGAGATAGTAAAGATGCTTCTGGAACGAGAGGAGGTCAACCCCAACCAGTCATCCAGCGAGTATAGTACGACACCACTCTCGGCGGCAGTTAAGCTGGGACACGAAGGAGTAGTAAAAACGCTTTTGGAACGAGAGGAGATCAATCCCAACCTGGCAGACACCTTATATTGCTATACACCACTCTCGTTTGCTGCTATGAAGGGACATGAGGGGATAGTGAAACTGCTTTTAGAGCGAGATAATATCCGCATCGACATACGAGGCAAAGGGAACCAAACCCCATTATCATTGGCCCTCTCTTATAGACACGATAAAATAGCGAGGATGATATCGGAGCATGCCGATATCAAGTCCAACACAGCAGGTCCCGTGAGCTAGGCATCGCTCCCGCCGTCCGCCTAGCATGGGGAGGAGCGTGTGGCCGAACCCCAACTCGGAGGTCATCACCCCAACACCAACACCTCGGGCCCTATCAGGCAACTTACACCCCCGTCAGCAGACCCCAATACGCCGGAAGCAGTATCGGACTGTCCAGAACCATCCCTCTACCGAACCGCCCAGCCCACCTCGGCCCCCTCTCCCGTGGCCTCTAAAGTTCTGGCATTCTCTACGTAAAATTACCACTCGTCCAAGAACCCCGTCAGCCCGCAATCAACCGGTATTTGATCATCCCCTCTTTCGTTTGTATTTTAGCTTTTCCATCCTTTATACCGTTCCTTTTCCGTTACCGAGGTGTTCTCATTCCATAGATAGTTGCCGGATGTGGGATCGGTGTTGGAAAAACATTCTTAGATTTAGATGTAAATAGGCAGATGCCCGTCCATATATTCACAGGCAACAGGTTCACCTTTTCTCTAGAATTTTCTCTCAGTGCGGCCCAGTGATCACTACTAGTCCCCTCGTCCTGCGATACTAGCTCGGTATAAAACTTGTATGGGGGGGCAAGTCGGCGAAACAATACCCTATCCCTACCTTAATACGACCCAGAAAAAATAATTAAAAAAGAGACAATTCAAAAACAAAAGTCCTGTGGCATATATCCCAATCTCAAAATCAATGAGGATATCTACTGGCAACTTAATGGTCAGTCGCCATACCAGCAGAATTTTGACCTGCCTCGCAACCCCTACCTCCAAGTGGACTGTAGCGCACAGAAAGAGTAATCAAAATGAGTGAGTAAATTTACGCCGAAAACGGCTTCGAAAACCCGAGTACGGTAGTGAAGGTGGCAGGCTAAAAGTGGCTAGCCCAGCTTCATAATCATGGCTGCAAGCTCACGTTTTGAATGGTCTGTTTTCAACATCGGGTGACCTTGTCAATGTCTTCTTCAAAAACAAGACACCAGCTCATAACCCGGCGATCCATCTCACCACCCTACCACCAATCGTGCCAGATGAACTGTTGCTTTATTTTATTCTTTTCCTTGTCCCTTTTTCTCTTTCATCAATTCATTTTTACCTTTTTTTTTTCTTTTTCTTCACTCATTCCCCTTTTATCCTCTTTGAATAAGTTTGATAAATGTGCAGGCCTGTTTATAAAAAAAAGTGGAGGAAAAAATAATAAAAACCTGGTTAGAGCGTAAGTGTCGGGAAACCCCAAAAACACTCCAGCGGTGGCTAAAACCGGCAGTGCGATAAAGTGCTTTTAGTTCATAGAATCTCAATCTGTAAGCCAAAAGTCCCCCCTAGATGGTCTGATACTACCTTCCTCGGGTATATTCAATCCTAGAACCACCGAAAAGACGGACTACACACTATAGCCGGTCTGATCCTACCCAAGAGAGTGACGGGCTGGGTGGTTGGGAGCACTGTCAATAACAATCTATGTTTTATTAACCATGATATTCTAGCAAAAGCGCATTGGCTAGAACAGGAAATGACAAAGTTTAGTAATGTAGTAAAATTGTAGTGATAATTGATATCTTCTTCCGACCCTCAGTTCTCACATATGAGCGCAGTACATAGCCTTAACATAGGCATCATAAAAGATTGTAAGTTGAAGCAAGTGAGTGTAAATCATTACACTGCAATGGGCAACGGGAGTACACCATAGTATGCTCGAGCACTTAGCCTCAGAAACCACCAAATCTGTTAAGCAACAGACAAGAAGCTCAATTTCCCAGATCAATTTCCCAGATTAGACTGCAAGCGATGTATTTTGCACAAAACTCATAGAAACTGTGTAAACCGTACTCATCACATTTACCCTTTCACCGGAAGTACCTGACCTTAATGAAAACAGCTTACCAGCACTCCACGGCATTTGCTAACCTAAGTCACATGGCTGTCCCATCCATTAGCTGGATGGCCGGACAACGACTGTAGTGCCCAGCTGTGCTACCAAAGTTCTTTCCCTCAAACCTTTGTACAAGTAAAGTACATAAGCGCATGTCCCTCTCTCTGGATAGCAAAATGTCAGTATCGCGGCCACAAAATCCCTACTGGCATAGTTCTCACTGCCCAGAAGTGCGATAATGTCTCGGTCGTCTCTGTCTAATACTAGCAGAGGAACATATCGTAAATTTATACTACAGTGCACTATATTCAGGCACGATGTCGTATTTTACTATTATTCAGAATACATAATCCAGTACTGTGCCAGTGAACTAGAATTCCTCAATGTCTACTGCCGCTATAGAGTGGGGAGAGAAATGGCATGGTTGGTTGGAACTTTCACACTAGAAATGACCTTTTCCCCAAAACTAGAATTTAGCCACTTAAATTTACTATACGAGTAATTCGGTTCTCAGTGGGGGGGGGGGGTCGGCTTAGGTAATCTAGCCACTATGTTAGAATCTGGAAACCTATACAGCATGATTGGAAATATATTGATGATGCAAAATTGGCAACTTTCAAAACTTGCATCTTCTCACAGTTTATCCGAGCCCATACAAATTTCGGAGGCTTAGGATAGCAAGGCCAAGTTTGTCACACCAATTTCTCAACACTATCCAAAGAACAAAGGAATTTATTGTGAAAATAAGACTCTTAGAAACGTTGGTTGTTTAGCTATCTATCTGTATAATATATTTTTCACCTTAATTACTAAAGAGATAGGTGCGCCAATCCTAATTTTTCTAACAGCAAATTTCAGCCACTTTGGTTTGTTTTAGTCGGTGAGTGGGACCACTTGCGATAGCAATTGCCAAATAACTATCCCCTCGGCTGCTGAGACATTCAGCCCAGTTCAAAATGTAGAAAACTAACTTTATTAAGAAATGAAATCACCGATCAGTAAACCTCACCCCAACTCTGACTTTCTCGCTCATGAAGTAGTACCAATCCTACATCATCCTATCGGACCATATTCCGATTCCCAATAAAATGCCACCAAAGAGAAGAATACTTGGAACTGTGGATTCAAATTCCACCCCTTACCAAAGGAAGAAGCTCCGGTCGGGGAAGACACAGAGTGCCGAGGCTGGGAAAGAGGAGCACCCCGAAAAACCGAGTCCAATAGCTGGGATACCCGTTATGAGGCCAACTCTTCCAAGTAGACCCCCCATCAATGTTAGAAATAACAGAAAAAGTGAGGCAGGATCACTTAGTACCTCTTTCAACACTTCGCATTCCTCAGTATTAGCTCCCGCTACCCCAATCCCTCAAGAATCTCTGATCCCAATCCTTCCACCTGTAGTAGAAGTTGAGGAGAAAAGAAATGGAAAATCCCGTATACCAGCTGCTAGGCTGCCTGGTATACCTCACTTTGAACCGTTTAAGGTGCCGTTCCCACAGCATCAAGCACAGGTAAGTTACAAAACAAAAATCTTCAAGTCAGTCTAGCTAGTTCTTTCAATCGCAAGATACTAAGGGGTCAAATTGAAGCCGGACACTTTGTATGGTAATTTCCAACTTCAATGTAATATAATTACTTGGCCATGTTAGTTAGAAGCTGTTCGCATACTTGTAGCCTTAGTAGCTTAGAAGTTAAATCAAGATTTGAATACCTTTTGTAACCGGTACAGGTTACTGTTTTAGGTATGGATTTGTTTTATGTACTTGTTTCAGGATACGAGTTCAGGAGACTTGTATGCCTTGTTAGTTTGTTTTATGTTTTGTTTTAGGATACGAGCTCAGGAGACTCATAAGCCTTGTTATTTGATACTTGTATTGTTTTAGGATACGAACTCCGGAAGTTCGTAAGCCTTGTTGATTGTTGGATTGTTTATGGGTTGGGTATCGTTTGATGCCTTAGGATTTGGTTATGATTGATGCGAGATGGAATATCGCAAGTGTATTTAAAGACCTGTATCTCTCTGGACTTAGAGAGATCAGACTTCGACAGACAGAGTTTTCAATATACTTGGTTGAACAGTTATCTTCTATTCCGTTCGATTCGAGAATCTTTGAGCTTCGCACAGGCCTAAGGTACTTGGCCTTCCCTTAGTAGTTTCGATAAAAAGTAATAGAGTCTATTCGATTACTTGTTGGCGTCTCCGGTACTTGATCTCGTTTATACCACCGGTTTGGTTAGAGTCAATACCGATATCCCTTTGCAAGACCGCTACCCCACGGAAGCGGTTACACCTTTACTAATTAACTTAACCATACTATAGGCTCTGTTACCCACAGAGGTGTTAAATAGTGCCAGTCCAATGGCGTTGTTCTCCCTATTCTGGGATGATCAAGTATTCGAGCAGCTCGCACTACATACCAATTTGTATGCAAAGCAAAAGCGGGGATCCGGAGGTGTTACAGTTCCAGATAGCGGGAGTTTAGAGAGTCTGGGAAAGCGAATGAGATCATGGAAGGACCCTACCTCACATGAGTTGAAGGTATGGATAAGAATTACGATAAAGATTGGACTGCACAAGGAGGTAGCACTGGCCTTATATTGGTCTCAAGCTGGAAGAAATGGCTGGAGAAAGGTGTCTAGACGGCCAGTTCAAAGGTATCGACGCTTGGCTACTCAACCCAAGTACCGAGTTCCTCGCAATTGTATGTCATTAAACCGATTCCAGCAGCTCAAAAGATACTTCCATGTATCTGATCCTCGAATTGAGCTTGATATGAAGCACTGGTATGAAAAGCTAAACCCCTTAGCATCTGTGCTTCAAGAGCGGTTTAGGAGTTACTACCTTCCAGCAACAAAGGTAGCAATTGATGAGATGGTAGTTAGGTTTTGTGGAAGAAGTCACCATACTCTAAAGATAAGGAATAAGCCAATTAAGGCAGGGTACAAGATTTTCGCTCTTTGTGATCATGGGTATACCTATGGTTTTCTTTGGTATTCCTCGACTCAGGGTATAGCTGAATTGGACCGCTCTTCTACAAATCTTACACCAACTTCTTGTGGCGTTCTGCAACTAGCTAAGCTGCTCCCAGCAAATCGCCAGTGGCATTTGATACTAGATAACTATTTTACAAATGTGGCACTTTTCAAAGAGCTAAGAGAGCTGGGAATAGGGGCAGCAGGAACAACAGGGGTTGATGCTGGAGGATTTCCTAAAGGTCTGAAAATAGAGAAGCAGGAAGTAAGAAAGGTGCTTCCTTGGGGTCATGTTAGTGGAGAAGTCGTGGGAAATGTATGTTGCCTTGTTTGGCAAGATAATAGTTCAGTCTTGTTTATGACTAGCTATGACGATATTACTAGAACCGTCAAAAGGTTACACCGCCGACCCAAAAAAACAAGCACAAATGCGATTACTATTCGTGGCATATTTGGTGATCAGGCACAAAAGAAACTCCCTATCCCACAGTTTATTGACGACTATAACTATCATATGGGGGGAGTAGACATTGCAGACCAGCTTCACTCTTACTATCCTACACAGCAACGAAGCTGCCGCAATTGGTACCCACTTTTTTACTGGCTTCTAGATACCACACTGGTCAATTGCTATCGAATACAAAGAACGATTGACCCTCATAGCATTACTCGCAGCCCACACTATTTTTTCCGCTCAGAAGTGGCTGAGATGTTAATTAAAAATGGGCTTCAAGCACAATCTACCATTTCAGTCTTAGAATCAGGTAAGTTTAACTTTAGTTCTACACTTTACTACCTTGCCCGCTTGTGTTCTAAAACTCAAGTATTTCAGATATTCCTAGTATTCCAATATCTGGGAACTCTCTGATCGCATCCAGCTCTCAGACATCTCCTCCCTCAAATTCACCTCCCTCTTCCATTGCCAATATCTCTCGCCACACCCCCACTTGTCCTATTCCTACCGTCTTTACAACACCACCAATTCCTACCAGCTTTCCTTACCTTTACATGTCCAATTCTATGCCGTCTTCAGCTTCTCTAATACCTGCCCAACCCCTTTCACATTTATTTTCTCCTTCCCAAGCATCAAAGTCCCCACCCTGTTTGCCCCACCCCCTTATAGCCTCTATTTCCTTAAGAGCTCCGATCCAAAATGTTGAACACTCAGCATATCCTTCTTCTTCTCCTCTCCCTCCTTCTAGTGTTGGTCTTCCTCCTTCTCACAGTCCGACAAGATATATCCATCGTCCCAGCAGCCGGTTCACCTCTCTGGCAAAAAATTCTAAACCTTTTCCAGTTTCCCCTCCCTTACCGGCCACTCATGCTTTAGAGCAACGGCCAACATTCTCACTATGCATTTTTTGTCGGTGGAAACGTTTTGAAACCAGGTCACCAGAGGCTAAGGTTCGCTCTGTCAACTATGGATGCAGCCAATGTAATATTGCCCTCTGTCGTGAATGTTTTCCTGTCTTTCATAGTAGTACAACATGTTAGAATTCAAATCTGCGGCTGCAAAGTAGACACCAATCTGATATCACGTGATGCCGATCATTTCCTCACATAGTTAGTTTTCTACATTTTGAACTGGGCTGAATGTCTCAGCAGCCGAGGGGATAAGTTATTTCCTTGGCATAGGGCTAAATAGATATCTATTGTCTTACATGAAGCCTCATCGCCCCGCCTTATTTCCCTCTCTTTTCATCGAAAGTTCACAAGCTTCACCGATACCCCTATATGTCGTTCTACTGTTTCCACACTCGGCTAAAGTTCCAAAGAGAATATAATGGCACAAGATACACACAGGCTGTCGGTTAACATGGGTGACGGCAATGTCCACTCCGGAAACATAACAAACAGTTTCAACAATTATATCTATAAGACCAATGAGGATGCAGAGATTATGCGCTAGCTCTCCTCGCTAGAGCCCAATAATAGACACCAGGGCGTGCGCATCGACCGACTCGACGGTATCGGTGATTGGCTTTTAGCAACAAATGAATTCCGGGAGTGGAGAAGTAGCGAGGGTGGAGAGGACAAGGCTGTCTTATTCTGTTCCGGCAACCCAGGGGTGGGAAAAACATACCTAAGGTAAGTGGCGGGGCATTTTACAAAAACCCAATGCTGCTGACAGCCTGAGATGCCAGTTCCTTGGTGATCGACAGCCTGTGCGATCAGGAAGGGAAGGAGGACAGTACCGTGGTGGGCTTGTACTGCGACTTCCAAATCCAGCAAGAACAGACAGTCGCCAACATTATGGGAACCGTTTTGAAGCAGTTAGTAGGCAGAGGGGACATCCCAATGTATCTACGCGAGGCGTTTCAACAAGGGAAAAGGAATTTTGGTGGTAGAGGACCACGACTTCCAGATCTAGTGGAAATCTTGCGGATTGCGATCGCTCCACTACCTCAAGTTTTTATTTGTCTCGACGCACTGGATGAATGCTTGCCAAAGCATCTGCCTGACCTTCTTGCGTCGCTTAGAGATATTGCTCGGGAATCACCCCAGACACGAATATTCCTCACCGGAAGACCCCATGTCACCGAAGATATTCTACGATATCTCCCCAAGGTAGCTGTGATACCTATTTGTCCTAATGCGGATGACATAAGGAATTATCTGGAGATGAGGTTAGATAGGGATCCCGAGCCCGAGGCCATGAATGATAATTTAAGGGCGGATATTCTAAGAATTATCATTAAGAGGACATCCGATATGTGCGTAGGAGTATCTAGCCTTCCCACTCAATATTTACTTACCACGGTTATATTAGATTCCTTCTTGTGTCGCTCCACATCGAAGCCATTCTTGGAGAGCTGACGATTCGTCACAGGAGAAAGAAACTTGAAGAGATGACAGAAGGTAACGGGCTGAGCGATGCGTACACTGCAACCCTAACCCGACTGAAGGCGCAGAAGGGAAATAAATCAAAACTCGGACTAAAGATCCTGATGTGGGTGTTGCACTCGGAACGCCAGTTGGGAGCGAAGGAGCTTTGCCATGCCTTAGGAGTGGAGCTGGGATCCACAGATCTCGATCATGAAAACATTCCTGCGTTACGCACACTCTAGCATCTTCCTTAGGCCTTGTCATGGTCGAGGAATCTTCGTCCACTTTGCGACTAGTCCACTTTACCCTTCAAGAGTATCTCTTGAGTGATCCGACCCTATTCCATAGTCCCCACTCAACAATTGCCGAAGTTTGCCTGACATACCTCAATTTTGGGTGTGTCCAGGATCTTTCGCCAACCCTACGCTCCGCTCCTGCAACAATGCCCCTTCTGGAATATGCCTCACTGAATTGGGCAAAACACGCAAGGAAGGAGATGACGAAAGATGTGAAAATACTTGCCCTGAGACTGCTCGATAAATTTGACGAACATATCTCGGCTCAACTATTATTATCACAATATAAGAGATGTGGCCACTTCCAACCTCATTTTAATTCCGAGAAAGGACCTATAGGATTTACAGGACTCCACGGAACAGCATTTCTCGGGATTGTGGAGTTGCTCGCAGCTGTATTGGAGATGAAGGAATGGGATGTTAATGCAAGGGGTATTGTGTCCCTTACGCCTCTACTCTGGGCAGCGACACAGGGTCATGAAGGTGTTGTGAAGGCGCTTTTGGAACGAGGGGATATTAATCCCGATCTGGCGGACCACAGACTCCATCCAACACCACTCTCGTGGGCCGCTCTAGAGGGACATGAGAGGGTAGTAAAGGTGTTTTTGGAACAAGAGGGTGTTAACCCCGACGGGGCAGGCACCCTAAATGGCTATACCCCACTCCCTCCGGCCTCTCTATATGGCCATGCGGGGACAGTAAAGATGTCTTTGGAACGAGAGGACGTCAATCCCAACCGTGTATTCACCTTGCTAGGCACACCACTCTTGGTGGCAGTGGGATATGGGCACGAAGGGGTAGTAAAGATGCTTTTAGAACGAGAGGACACTAATCCCAACTTGGTATCCACCGTATTTGGCCATACACCACTCTCGTATGCCGCTAAGAGGGGCCGCGAGGGGATAGTAAAGATGCTTCTAGAGCGAAACGACATCCGCATCGACATTCAGGATAACAAAAACCAAACCCCACTATCGTTGGCTCTCTCTCAAGGACACAATAAAATCGCGAGGATAATATCAGCACGTGCCAGTGCCAGGTCCAACACCCCAGCTCCCAGTGGCCAGGCATCACCCCCGCCTTCAACCCAGCATAGAGAGGAGCATGTGGAGGAAACACAACCCAGAGGTGATCACCCCAACACCAACACCGCGGACTCTACCAGCCAACCCCCACCCCCACCAGCAGACCCCAATACACCGGAGGGGGCACCGGACTGCAAAGGCCCTTTTGCCAATTCCACCGATAGCATCATCCCCTCCACCGAACCCCTCAGCCCGCCTCGCCCCCTCCCGCCTCCGGAGTTCTGGCATTCCCCAGGCCAAATCACCACTCCCCCGAACAACACCCCGTCAACTCTCCCGATCACGGCCCACCCACATTTTATCATCACATCTTTCGTTTGTATTTTAGCCTTTCTCCTTTATATCCTCCCTTTCTCGTTACAGGACATGTTCTCGTCCAAGAGATAGTTCCCGGATGTGGGATCGGGGTTAGCAAGAGATTCATAGGTTTAGATGTAAATAGGCAGAAGCTCGTTCATGCATTCACAGACAACAGGTTTGCCTCTTCTCTGGGGGTTCTCTCAGTATGACCGAGTAATCAGTCTCATCCCCCATCATCTTGCCACGCTAGTTTTGCTATAAACAGTGCTAAGGGGTGAGGCAATTTAGTGAAACAAACCCCTGACCCTAACCGCCCCCCGCCCGAAGTGAATAAAAAAGTGACAATTCAAGTACGGCAGTGGTGTAGGCACATATTCCGAGCCGAAAAGATGTGAAGTCCACTATGTGGGTACTTATTAGCAACTTAACGGCTAGTCACCGCGCGACCAGCGGAATTTAACCCACCCAGCAATATCTACGTCAAAGTGTACTCGGTATACAGTATGGTGACACCCAACATGGTACACTTTGGACATTGTTTCATCACTTTCGTTGCAGAAATGCTGTATTTGAGGAATGACCGGCCCATGGTACTTTATAGGAACTAGAACTAATATAGTGAGTAATGAGTGAGTTGATGTAGGGTCTAAAAACCCTGGTAACAAAAGAAACTTCAACTCCCTTAAACGAACATAAAATGATAACAATTTATCAATCTACCAGCATGACCTAGAATATGAAATGTCCATAGTTTATATTGTACTAAGGTTGTAGTGATGATCGTTATTTTCTGCCAACTCTTGGTTCTACATATGATCCTGGCACATAGCCCTAGCATTATTAAACCTTGTCAGCCGAAACAAGCCGGTGTCCGGTATAATAGATCATTGGACAACAATGGATAACGGGAGAGTGCTTGGTCTCAGAAACCACCAAATCTGTTAAGCGACCGGCAAGAAGCTCAGCTTCCAAAACGACTTATGGTATGGTACGTTGACAAAATTAACCGCGTTCAACGGTTGATTGCAACTAAACCCTCCTCATCACCCTGCACTTTCAACACCACTTAAAGAACTTTCTCTAGCTCTAATATTAATTTCTGCTATGCATTCTACCCTATACTTACCTCTTGGATTTTTTTTCTTTATTTTAATGATAGTGGGGTTGGCGGGGGAGTGTTGTGTCATAGCCGAAGTTTTTTCCTCTTGGTTGAACCGCGGTTAATTTTGTCAACGGACTATATCATACAGTGCAAATCGCTTAAAACCTTCACCTCAAAATGACCCGCGCATGAAATCGGATGGGTATCCACAAAATTGGAATTTTAGAAAAATAAAACCGCTGAATGATAGCTGAGATCTAGCACTAGGAACCAGCAGTTTTGTCTTTTTCTAGAAGTGAGAACTTGGGGACCTTATACGATGTACTGTGCACTTGAAGATTTTGGGAGAGTGTAAAACAAGTTCCCAGATATTCGCAGCATACTCGCCAAATGCAAAAATATGATATCCGGAAAAGGCGCTAACCCCAGCTCTTGATTTCTTAATAGATTTTTGGGTTTTAGATTCTTGCCATGAGGGAGAGTGTCCGTGGACAAAAGGCGCCTTTTCCGGATACTTTTACATTTGGCGAGTAGAATAAGGTAAAAAGTGCTGCGTACTGTACTTGGTCAACTGGTGGGGTTGCAATTGTATTTGACTCGGATATCGTAGTGTTAAGTAAGCAACAGCAATTTCTTGCCGTTGCCACTCATTCCGTTTCATTCCTGGTTCAGGTTTTAAGTGATTTGCGCAGTGCCAAACTCATATAGAGGTACTCGAGTACCGTATCTTCTTGTATGAGTTGGAATGGCGCTAAAGAGAACTAAGGCGAAATTAAGGCAACCGAACCAACAGGAAGGCACGAAAAACGCCAAGTCGCCACAGTTTAAACATATAGAGGGTGACGATTGGGTAGGTTCAAGAAAATCCTCACTAGCGCTATTCCGACTCATACAAGAAGATACGGTATGATACAGCGCCTAAGTTCCCTAGGTTCCACAAGCGAGCATTAGTGCCCTTACCACCGTGTGGAATGTACAAAACTCGGGAGCGGTACTGTACGATACAGTACCTTAGTGGACACTGTGTGAACCACATTCATCAAAGTTACCCTTCCACCGGAAGTACATGATGGAAGTCAAAAAGGCTTACCAGCTCTCCACTGTGCCGGCCCAGCTGTGCCTCTAAAGTCTTTTTCTAATTTTTTGCATAGGCCACAACCGAATGTCCCTCTTCATAAGTATTGAAATATCAGCATTGCGACCACAAAACCCCTACTCGTAGAGCTATCAAATTCCCGAGGTGCGGTTATGTCTCGGTAGTCTTGTAGTTCGATGCTAGTAGGGTAATATATCATACCATAGTCCACTATAATCAGGCACAATATCATATTTTACTATTATTTATAATGCATAGCCCATAACCAGTAACTAGAGTTCCTGAAAATCTACTACCATAGAGTTGGGGGGGGCAAAAGCTACTGTTGGTTACAATTTCCTCGCCAGAAATGACCCCCCCCGGCAAAACTAGAACCCAGCCACATAAATTTACTCTCCAAGTAATTCAATTCTCACTGAGCTGATCGGCTTAGGTATTCTAATTACTATGCTAGAATCTCAAAATCTATACAGCAAGGTTGTATTCATGGTGATGCAAAATTCACGATGTTCAAAACTTGTATCTTCTCAAAGTACTATGCCGGTATACCGTATGGGAGCCTATACAGATTCCTGGCTCTAAAAATCGATTGAACAAGTTTTGGTCTGGATAATTTCTCAACTCAGTCCAGAGAACAAAGGGATTCCTTGTAAAAAATAGGAGCTTTGAAAACGCCAGTCCTTCGGCTATCTATGATATTTCTATACCCCAATCTGAATGGATGAAGAGATGGGTGCCCGAATGGTGATTCCCTGGCACCGAATTTCAGCCACTTTGGTTTGTTTTAGTCGGTGGCTAGGCCCACTTGCGATAGATATCATTGGTCAAATAACCATATCTCCTTGGCATGGAGCTGAATGGATTGTTATTGTCTGACACTAAGCCTGATCACCCCACTTTATTTCACCCTCTTTTCATCGAAAGTTCACGAGCTTCCTCGATACCCCTACTGGTATACGCCGCTCTACTATTCCCAAACTCGACCAAAGTTTCAAAGAGATCATCATGGCACAAAATACATACACGGTATCCGTCAACATGGGTGACGACTGTGTCCGCTCCGGAAACATAACAAGCAGTTTCAACAGCTATATCTATAAGACCGACGAGGACGCAGAGATTATGCGCTGGCTCTCTCCACTAGACCCAAGTAATAGACACCAAGGCGTGTCCACCGAGCGACTCGAAGGTGTCGGCAATTGGCTTTTAGAAACGAATGAGTTTCGGGAATGGAGAAATAGCGAGGGTGCAGCCGATAATGTTATCTTGTTTTGTTCCGGTAATCCCGGAGTTGGCAAGACATACTTAAGGTAAGTAGCTGGGTAGCTGGGCTCTTTGAAAGAAAAGTGAATTTTGCTAACGACCTAAAATACAAGTTCACTGGTGATCGACAGCCTATGCGATCAGGAAGGGAGGGGAGACACTATCGTCACGGGCTTGTACTGCGACTACCAAATCCAGCAAGAACAGACGGCCGCCAACATCATGGGAGTCATTCTGAAGCAACTGGTAGGCAGAGGAGATATCCCGGAATATCTACGCGAGGCGTTTCAAGCAGGGAAAAGGAATTTTGGCGGCAGACTACCACGACTTCCTGATCTGATGGAAATGCTGAGGAACACAATCGCCTCACTACCTGAAGTTTTTATTTGTCTCGACGCTCTGGATGAATGCTTGCCAAAGCATCTGCCCGATCTTCTCGCGTCGCTTAGAGATATTATTCGAGAATCACCCAAGACACGAATATTCCTCACCGGAAGGCCCCATGTCACGGAAGATATCAAAAGATATTTCCCCAAAGCTGTTGTGATACCTATTAGTCCTAACATGGATGACATAAGGAATTATCTGGAAATGAGGTTAGACAAGGATCTCGAGCCAGAGGCGATGGATGATGATCTACGGGCGGATATTCTAAGAATTATCCCTGAAAGGACATCCGATATGTGCGTAGGAATATTTAGCATTCCCACTCTATCAACAATGTTTACTTACCACGGTTATACATAGATTCCTCCTTGTTTCGCTCCACATTGAAGCCATTCTTGGAGAACTGACAATTCGTCAGAGGAGAAAGAAACTTGAAGAGATGACAAAAGGCAATGGACTTGGCGATGCGTACACAGCAACCCTAACCCGACTAAAGGCGCAGACGGGAAATAAATCAAAACTCGGACTGAAGGTCCTGATGTGGGTTTTGTATTCGGAACGCCCATTAAAGGCGGAGGAGCTTTGCCATGCCTTGGGGGTGGAGCTCGGATCTGCAGAGCTGGACCATGGAAACATTCCTGCATCGCGGACACTCTTAGCATCTTCTCTTGGTCTTGTTACCATCGAGGCATCTTCGTCCACAGTCCGACTGGTCCACTTTACCCTTCAAGAGCATCTCTCGAGTAATTCCACCCTATTCCATTGTCCCCACTCAACCATTGCCGAGGTTTGCCTAACATACCTCAACTTTGGATGTGTCCGAGCTCTTTTACCAACTCTTCTCTCCGCTCCTGCAGCAATGCCCCTTCTCGAATATGCTGCTTGTTACTGGGGAAATCACACAAGGAACGGGATGACGGAAAATATCAAAATACTTGCGCTGAGACTGCTCGATAAATTTGACGAACATATCTCGGCCCAATTAATTCTATGGCATTATGATGCAACTGGAGTCCATCTCCTTCATTTTGATTTCGGGAAAGGGCCTATAGGATTTACAGGACTCCACGGAGCAGCATTTCTTGGAATCGTGGATATACTTGCAGCTGTTTTGGAGATGAAGGAATGGGATGTTAATGCAAGGGATATGGCCTCCTATACGCCTCTATTATGGGCGGCGATAAAGGGTCATGAAGAGGCTGTAAAAGTGCTTTTGAAACGAGAGGATATTAATCCCGACCTGACAGACCACAGACGTCGCCTAACACCGCTCTCGTGGGCCGTTCTGAGGGGACATGAGGGGGTAGTAAGGGTATTTTTGGAACAAGAAGGTATTAATCTCGACGGAGCAGACACCCAATATAGCTATACACCACTCTTTTTGGCCGCTTCCTCTGGCCGTGCCGGGATAGTAAAGATGCTTTTGGAACGAGAAGACGTCAACCCCAACCGGGTATCCAGCACGCATGGCACGACACCACTCTCGGTGGCAGTTGAGCGGGGGCACGAAGGCATTGTAAAGATGTTTTTAGAACGAGAGGACATCAATCCCAACCTAGCAGACACCTTAAATGGCTATACACCACTCTCGTATGCCGCTGAGAGTGGGCATGAGGGGATGGTAAGGATGCTTTTAGAGCGAAACGATATCAGAACCGACACACGAGACAAGGAGAACCAAACGCCACGGTTGTTGGCCCTCTATTATGGATATGATAAAATCGCGAGGATGATATCGGAACGGGCTGATACCAATCCCAACACGGCAGATCCCAGTAGCCAAACATCCCGGCCGCTGTCGGCTGAGGATGGGGAAGAGTCTCCGGCGGAAACGCGACCCGGAGGTGATCACCCCAGCACCAACATGGCGGATCCTATCAGCCAACCTACATCCCCACCAGCACACCCCAACACACCGGAAGGGCTATCGGACTGCCAAGGCTCTATCCCTAATTCCGCCAATAGCACCATCCCTTCTACCGAACCGCCCGACCCGCCGCCTCTAAAGTTCTGGCATTCTCTACGTAACATTGCCAACACCCTGTCAGCCCTCTCAATTGTGATCAACCGGCATTGGATCATCGCCTCTCTCGTTTGTATTCTAGCTTTTCTGCTTTATATCCTTCCTTTTCAGTTATCGAACGTGTTTTCGTTTCATACATAGTTGCCTGATGTGGGATCGGTGTTGTATACAAGACTTAGATTTAGATGTAAATAGGCAAAAGCTCGTCCATATATTTACAGGCAACAGGTTTACCTTTCTCCGGAATTTCTCTCAGTACGCCCAAGTAATCATCGCTTCCTCAATCCTGCTGCGAGGCTAGTTTTGCTATAAACAGTGCTAAAGGGTGAGGCAATTTGATGGAAAAAAAGACCTCTTTACCCCTCACTTACTACTGCTTGGGGTCAATAACAAAGGGGCAATTCAACTACAAGAGTGGTGTAGGCACATAGCCCGAGCCGAAAAAATGTAGAGCCCACTGCATGCATATTTACTGGCAACTTAATGGTTAATCACTGCGCCAGCTGAATTTTAACCCACCCTGAAATCTCTACCTATAAGTGAACCACGGTATAGTATGGTGACACCCTGCATAGTACTGTACAATTTGGACATTGTTTCATGGCTTTTGTTACTAAGATGCAGTATTAAAGGAATGACCTGCCCATGGTATCGCAGCTAGCACTAATATAGTAATGAGTGTGTAGATATAGGTAGCTGAATAGCGCTGATGATTTTCCCTGGGGACTTTATTCGGCTATGCCATAGATAACTGTTTCTAACTTCGTACATATGTCCGGCATCCCTAGAGGGTACTATATCGTAGCAACCAAATACTCCTCATCACTCTCCACTTTCAACACCACCTAAAGAAATTTCTCTGGCTCAAATATCAGTTCCCACCATGTATTTTACTATGGATTTACATCTCCAATTTGTTTCTTTAGTTCTCATGGTATTGGGGTTGGTGGGGGAGAGCTGTTGCCATGGCCTGAGTTTTTCACGTCTCCTGATGCGCGGTTAATTTAGTCCACGGACAATAGTATCCCAGTAGTATCTGGTTTTCATCCATCAAGCGGTACCGTTGCTGTATTCGTGTTACTTTTCTAATTGTTGTCAGAGTAGTGTTAGGCGTTAAATTTTCTTCACATTTTCCTTTTGCCTCTTGCTGACCGGCAAGCCAAAAAGGAAGATACTATAACCTAAAGATGCTGTTGTTTAATTTTATTTCCCGCCACTAAAGGTTTTTAGTGCTACACGATAAGAGTTGTAATATTTGTGAATCCAGGATACCACGATATTTGCAATTTCTACAAAAACGTGGATTGGAAGGATTCGGCATTGTTGAAACGAGTGAGATGGATTGAGAAAAAAAAGTGGGGGATATGCCCCACTAGTTATACTGTACAAGAAAGAACCAGCCACGGTTCACACTGCCTCACTTGCCGCATCACCCGCCACACTACCTGTTGGAATAAGGCCCAATGTGTTTCAATCAAAACTTTATTATCAAACTAAAGGGGGTCATGCCAACCCAGGCTCCGACACCAACAGCAGTACGATCCCGGGGTAAGCCAGCTCAACCTGCCTACCCCGCAGTGTATCTGGAAAGCACCACCCGCGCGACTCGTGTGGAAGCGAAACGGTAAAGACTTCGCGCAACTTCAATTCGCCGTAACATTCATACTTGCGATTAACCAAAAGAAAGGGCCAAATGGCGGCCCGATAATCAAGACCTAACCGGCGATGTCTGGACACCGCATGAGATGCAACCCAATAGGTCTGAATGATAGGGGAAAGAAATTCAGGCAACAAAACCGTTGTTTAAGGACAATGGAAAGCAATAGCAAGAAATTCAACACTACCGGCTAACTACTAAATTTACTCGGGCGCAAATTAAAGATCCGGAAAAATCGACAAACAAAATCTATGGTTGCGACATAGATATGAAAGTCACTCTTTCCGGACTACCTAACTTGCGCCCGAGTAGGGTAACATATTGTATACCAGTGCACTACAATATCGTATTCCACTAATATTATTCGTAATGCATGGCCCAGAACCAGTAACTAGAATTTCTCAAAGTCTATTAGGGGGATTTAGGTGGTTCGATGCATTGGTCGCTAGGCCAAGAAAACTCTGTAAAGAGTTTAGTGAGGATACCCAAATGGTTTTCCATCACCCCTAGGCGGACATTTATTATACCAGCCTAGAAGCTACCTTGCCTTTAAATGCTTCCCACAAATCAATGGATGGTCCCATAAAGGATATCTTAGGTGGAATACAGAGCCAAATACCCAGGCTATTTAGTGAAGTTAAATTGACAAAAAAGTATGTAGTTTTGACACAGCGAGAAGGGAAAAAGGGAGGATAAAAGGTCTTATCAGGCGACTAATTGAGATTAGTTTGATTTTGGAATCTCACACATGGCGGCACTGTTCTTAGGACTTTAAAAGTCTACGGGCTAGTGCCCCACCCCGCTCCTGTCAACCTAATAGCTCTCTCGCCCTACCAGCTAAATCCTTCTAATTCACCTAAAGCACTACTAGGCGACCATCCCACATCTGTTACTCTATCGCTTCCTTTGCAGAACCAGCTAAATCCCCCTATTGCCTATAGAGTTAGGCGGCAAATGCTATTTAGGTGAGCATTTCCCCACCAGAAATGACCCTCCCCTCCCCCCCGCGGCAAAACTAGAACCCAGCCACATAAATTTACTCTCCGAGTAATTCAATTCTCAGTGAGCTGGTCGGCTTAGGTATCCTAATTTCTATGCGGGGAATCTCGAAATCTATACGGCGAGGTTGTGTTCATGGTGATGCAAAATTACGGGCGCTGAAAAATCAATTGGCCAAGTTTTTGTCACGGCAATTGCTCAATACTGTCCAGTGAACAAAGGGACTCCTCGCAAAAATAGGAGCTTTGAAGGTGCTAGTTCTTTGGCTATGGTATTTCCATACCCCGATCTTAATTGCTTCGCGAATGGTGAGTCCTCTAACACCGAATTTCAGCCACTTTAGTTTGTTTTAGTCGGTGGCTGGGCCCACTTGCGATATCATTGGTCAAATAACCATATTTCCTTGGCATGCAGCTGAATGGATTGCTATTGTCTGACACTAAGCCTCATCGCCCCACTTTATTTCCCCCTATTTTCATCGAAAGTTCACAAGCTTCCTCCACTCCCCTACTCTTATACATCGCTCTACTATTTCCACGCCCGACCAAAGTTTCAAAGAGATCACCATGGCACAATATATAAACGCCAACATCGGTTGCGGAAACATGACAAGCAGTTTCAATAGCTATGTCTATAATTCCGACGAGGACGCAGAGATTATGCGCTGGCTCTCTCCACTAAACCCAAGAAATAGACACCAAGGCGTGTCCACCGATCGATTCGGTGGTGTCGGCGATTGGCTTCTAGGAACAAAAGAGTTTCGAGGGTGGAGAAGTAGCGAGAGTGGAGCCGGTAATGCTATCTTGTTTTGTTCCGGGAATCCGGGAGTGGGCAAGACATACCTAAGGCGAGTGGTGGGGCTCTTTGAAAACAAAAATGTCCATGTTGCTGACGATCTAAAATACTAGTTCCCTTGTGATCGATAGCCTGTGCGATCAGGAAGTGATGGAGGGCGGTGCCCTCGCGATCTTGTACTGCGACTTCAAAATCCAGCAAGAACAGACAGTCACCGACATTATGGGAGCCATTTTGAAGCAGCTAGTAGCAGGCAGCAGCTGGGGCATCCCAGTGTATCTGCGCGAGGCGTTCCAAGAAGCGAAAAGGAATTTTGGTGGCAGAGGGCCACGACTCTCAGATGTGATGGAAATGTTGAGAATCGCGATCGCTTCACTACCTCAAGTTTTTATCTGTCTCGACGCCCTGGACGAATGCTTGCCAAAGCATCTGCCCGATCTTCTTGTGTCGCTGAGAGATATTGCTCGGGAATCACCCAAGACACGAATATTCCTCACCGGAAGGCCCCCTGTCACGGAAGATATTAAAAGATATTTCCCCAAAGCTGTTGTGATACCTATTAGTCCTAACATGGATGACATAATGAATTATCTGGAGATGAGGTTAGACAAGGATCCCGAGCCAGAGGCGATGGATGATGATCTACGGGCGGATATTCTAAGAATTATCCCTGAAAGGACATCCGATATGTGCGTAGGAATATTTAGCATTCCCACTCTATCAACAATGTTTACTTACCACGGTTATACATAGATTCCTCCTTGTTTCGCTCCACATCGAAGCCATTCTTGGAGAACTGACAATTCGTCAGAGGAGAAAGAAACTTGAAGAGATGACAAAAGGCAATGGACTTGGAGATGCGTACGCGGCAACCCTAACCCGGCTGAAGGCGCAGACGGGAAATAAATCAAAACTCGGACTGAAGGTCCTGATGTGGGTTTTGTATTCGGAACGCCCATTAAAGGTGGAGGAGCTTTGCCATGCCTTGGGGGTGGAGCTGGGATCTACAGATCTAGATCATGAAAACATTCCTGCATTACGGACCCTCTTAGCATCTTCTCTTGGTCTTGTTACCATCGAGGCATCTTCGTCCACAGTCCGACTGGTCCATTTTACTCTTCAAGAGCACCTCTTGAGTGATCCGACCCTATTCCATTGCCCCCACTCAACCATTGCCGAGGTTTGCCTAACATACCTCAACTTTGGATGTGTCCGAGCTCTTTTGCCAACTCTTCTCTCCGCTCCTGCAGCAATGCCCCTTCTCGAATATGCTGCTTGTTACTGGGGAAACCACACAAGGAATGGGATGACGGAAAATGTCAAAATACTTGCGCTGAGACTGCTCGATAAATTTGACGAACATATCTCGGCCCAATTAATTCTATGGCATTATGATGCAACTGGAGTCCATCTCCTTCATTTTGATTTCGGGAAAGGGCCTATAGGATTTACAGGACTCCACGGAGCAGCATTTCTTGGAATCGTGGATATACTTGCAGCTGTTTTGGAGATGAAGGAATGGGATGTTAATGCAAGGGATATGGCCTCCTATACGCCTCTATTATGGGCGGCGATAAAGGGTCATGAAGAGGCTGTAAAAGTGCTTTTGAAACGAGAGGATATTAATCCCGACCTGACAGACCACAGACGTCGCCTAACACCGCTCTCGTGGGCCGTTCTGAGGGGACATGAGGGGGTAGTAAGGGTATTTTTGGAACAAGAAGGTATTAATCTCGACGGAGCAGACACCCAATATAGCTATACACCACTCTTTTTGGCCGCTTCCTCTGGCCGTGCCGGGATAGTAAAGATGCTTTTGGAACGAGAAGACGTCAACCCCAACCGGGTATCCAGCACGCATGGCACGACACCACTCTCGGTGGCAGTTGAGCGGGGGCACGAAGGCATTGTAAAGATGTTTTTAGAACGAGAGGACATCAATCCCAACCTAGCAGACACCTTAAATGGCTATACACCACTCTCGTATGCCGCTGAGAATGGGCATGAGGGGATGGTAAGGATGCTTTTAGAGCGACACGATATCAGAACCGACATACAAGATAAGGGGGACCAAACGCCACGATCGTTGGCCCTCTATTATGGATATGATAAAATCGCGAGGATGATATCGGAACGGGCCGATACCCAGTCCAACACACCAGACCTCCCCAGTAGCCAAACATCCCTCCCGTCGTCAGCCGAGGACGAAGAAGTGTGCGTGGCGGAAACACATCTCGAAGGTGATCACCCCAACACCAGCCCCGCGGACCCTCTCAGCCAACCTGCATCCCCACCAGCAGACCCCGACACACCAGAAGCGGTATCGGACCGCCAAGGCTCCATCCCTAATCCCGCCGATACCACCATCCCTTCTTCCCCCGAGCCCCCCAGCCCGCCCCGGCCGCCTCACCCACGGCCTCTAACCTTCTGGCATTCCCCACGTAACATTGCCAACGCCCCACCAGCCCTCCCAATCGCGATCAACCGGCATTTGATCATTGCCTCTTTCGTTTCTATTCTAGCTTTTCTGCTTTATATCCTCCCTTCCCCGTCACCGGATATATTCTCGTTCTATAGATAGTTGCCTAACATAGGATCGGTGTTATATGCAAGACCTTCATAGAGTTAAATAGTGTACTCGTATATAACTAGACTTTTTTATAATATAGAGTGTTTTTTCCCTATTTGTCCGTGGATAAAATTAATCGCGCATCAAGGAAGGTTGATAAAAAAAAACTCCGGCCATAATAACAGCGCTCCCCAACCAATCCCGATCTCATGAAAACAAAATTAAAAATTAAAAATTAAAATGCAAATTCGCAGTAGAATATTTACATAGTATCATAGAAACTGATATTTGATCTGGGGAATTTTTTTTTAGGTAGTGTTGAAAAGTGGAAGAGTGATGAGGTGTGTTGCGTTCCTATAATAACTTAGGGCCCGTTTACCTATACGGCCGTCCAGCAACCAGAGACAGTGCCGACCGTCAAAGAAAGTTATACAGCTGAAGGTGTGCAAAGAATATAGAATAGTTGCATGTTTAGCTAATGTACTCTCTAGTAGATGGCTTAAAGCCAGTTTATCTAATTGTCTATTTCTAAAAATTAAATTTATAATAGGTGATTAAACTGGACGGTGGGGTCTCAAGCGTTATCTGTTAAAAGGTGAGAAAGTGTTTGGCCAATTTTCCACAGTCTTAGATTCGTGTAGCTAGACCGTCAAAAGGTTACGTTGCCTACTCTAGCTAGGTAAAGGTCATCTACTTTGTCGCACCCCCCTCCACTATCAAGCGCACCTTAACGGTAGTCATCGCCTCAGGCTCTTAGACGGCCGTCTCTAGGTAAACAGGCCCCAAATCTGTTAAGCGACTGAGAAGAAGCTCGATTTCGCAGGCTAGTTGGCAAGCGATGTATTTTACACAAAACTCATAGAAACTGTCAACCATGCTCATCAAATTTACCCTTCCCCAGGAAGCACCGGATTGAAATCAATCTAAGTCACATTGCTCCTGCAATGATTAGTTGGATGGCCGCACAACCATTGTAGTGCCTACCTGTGCTACCAAGGTTTTTTTCCTCGAAACCTTTGTACAAGTAAGGCACGTAAGCGCATGTCCCTCCCTACTGGCAGAGTCTCACGGCCCGGAGGTGCGATTATGTCTGGGTCGTCTCTGTTAGTTATGGTGAGTGGACAAAATTAACCGCTCAATGACGATTGATAGCAACGCAACACTCCTCATCACTCGTACTTTCAACTCCACCTAAAGAAATCTTTCTAGATCAAATATTGTTTTCCACCATATATTCTACTATGAATTTACATTCTCGATTTGTTTCTAGGGTTGGTGGGGGGAGCGCTGTTGTTATGGCAGGAGTTTTTCATGTTAGGTGATGCGCGGTTAATTTCGTCCAAGGACAATACTGGCAGGGTAACATATCATAAATTTATACTATATACAGTGCGCTATAATTAGGCACAATGTCATATTTTACTATTATTCAGAATTTATAATCCAGTATAGTACCAGTGAACTGGAATTCCTCAATGTCTACTGCCTCTACAGAGATCGGTGACAAATGGCATAGTTAGTTCACATTTTCACACCAGAAATGACCTTTTTCGCAAAACTACAATTTAGGCACTTAAATTTACTATACGAGTAATTGAATTCTCAGTCAGGGAGTTGGTTTAAGTATGATATTCTAGTTACAATCTTATAATCTTGAAATCTATACAGCAAGATCTGGTGCATGATGGTGATGCAAAATTCACGATGTTCAAAACTTGCATCTTCTCAAAATACTACACTTGACCAATATACTGCATGGGAGCCCATACGGGTTCCTGGCGTTGATAATCAATCAATTGGCCAAGTTTTGGTCACGGCAATTGCAATTGCTCAATACTGTCAGGCAACAAAGGGACTCCTTGTAAAAATGGGAGCTTTGAAAACCCTAGTCCTTTGGCTGCTTATGATATTTCCATGCCCCCATCTTAATTGATGAAGAGATTTGTACGCGAATCCTAATTCCTCTGAGATCTAATTTCAGCCACTTTGGTTTGTTTTTGTTGGTGGCTAGGGCTCACACTTGCTCCAATAATTTTATTTCCTTGGCATGGAGCTGAATGGATAGCTATGGTCTGACACGAAGCCTCATCGCCTCGCTCTATTTCCCTCTCTTTTCATCGAAAGTTCACAAGCCTCCCCCATGCCCTATATGTAGCCCTACTCTTTTCACACACGACAAAGGCTTCAAAGAGATTATCATGGCACAAAATACACACACGCTATCCGTCAACATGGGTGACGGCAATGTCCACTCCGGAAACATAACAAGCAGTTTCAGCAGCTATGTCTATAAATCTAACAAGGACGCAGAGATTATGCTTTGGCTCTCTCCACTAGAGCCAAGTAATAGACACCAAGGCGTGCGCACCGACCGATTCGATGGCGTCGGCGATTGGCTTTTGGAAACAAAAGAGTTTCGGGAGTGGAGAAGCAGTGAGGGCGGAGCGGATAGGTCTGTCTTATTATGTTCCGGCAACCCAGGGGTGGGCAAGACATACTTAAAGTGAGTGGCAGGGCTCTTTGGAAGAAGAAAAAAGGCGAATGTTGCTAATGGTCTGGAATACTAGTTCCCTGGTGATCAACAGTCTGTGCGATCAGGAAGGGAGGGAAGGCGCTATTGTCGGGGGCTTGTACTGCGACTTCCAAATCCACCAAGAACAGAGTGTCACCAACATGATGGGAACGGTTTTGAAGCAGCTGGTAGGCAGAGGGGACATCCCAAAGTACCTCTGCGAGGCATTTCAAGAAGCGAAAAGGAATTTTGGTGGCAGAGGGCCACGACTTCCAGATCTTATGAAAATGTTGAGGATCACGATCGCTTCACTACCTCAAGTTTTTATCTGTCTCGACGCCTTAGATGAATGCTTACCGAAGCATCTGCCCGATCTTCTTGCGTCGCTGAGAGATATTGTTCGGGAGTCACCTAAGACGCGGATATTCCTCACTGGCAGGCCCCATGTCACGCAAGATATCCAAAGATATTTCCCCGAGGTGGTTGTGATACCTATTAGTCCTAATACAGATGACATAAGAAATTTTCTGGAGATGAAGTTAGGCAGGGATCCCGAGCCAGAGGCCATGAATGATGATTTACGGGCGGATATCCTAATTATCCTTGCAAGGACATCCGATATGTGCGTAGGAGTATCTCCCATTTCCGCTCTATCAAATATCTACTTACCACGGTTATACATAGATTCCTCCTTGTTTCGCTCCACATCGAAGCCATTCTTAGAGAGGTCACAATTCGTCAGCGGAGACATAAACTTGAAGAAATGACAAAAGGCAGCGGGCTTAGGGATGCGTACACAGAAACCCTTACCCGACTAAAGGCGCAGAAGGGAAACAGATCAATACTCGGACTAAAGGTCCTGATGTGGGTATTATATTCGGAACGCCCATTAAGGGCGGAGGAGCTTTGTCATGCCTTAGGAGTGGAGCTGGGATCCATAGATATTGATGATGAAAACATTCCTTCATTACGGACACTATTAGCATCCTCTCTAGGTCTTGTCACGCTCGAGGAATCTTCATCCACAGTCCGACTAGTCCACTTTACCCTCCAAGAGCATCTTATGAGTGATCTGACCCTATTTCATATTTCCCACTCCACAATTGCAGAGGTTTGCCTGACCTACCTCAACTCCGGATCCGTCCGGGATCTTTCACCAGCTCTACGCTCCGCTCCCGCAACAATGCCCCTTCTCGAATATGCTTCTTGTTACTAGGGAGAGCATGCAACGAAGGGGATGACAGAAAATGTCAAAATACTTGCCCTGAGACTTCTTGATAAATTTGACGAACATATCTCGGCTCAACTAATATTATTGCATTATAATGCAACTGGAGTCCTTCTCATTTATTTTGATTTCGGGAAAGGACCTATAGGATTTACAGGGCTCCACGGAGCAGCATTTCTTGGGATCGTGGAGATATTTGCAGCTGCATTGGAGATGAAGGAATGGGATGTCAATGCAATGGATATTACGTCCCGTACGCCTCTAATGTGGGCAGCGCTCCGGGGTCATGAAGGGGTTGTAAAAGCGCTTTTGGAACGAGGGGATATTAATCCTAATCTGGTGGACGACACACGTCGCCTAACACCACTCTCGTGGGCCGCTCTGATGGGATGTGAAGGGGTAGTTAAGGTGTTTTTGGAACAAGAGGATGTTAATCCCGACGGGATAGGCACCCAATATAACCCTACACCGCTCTTTTCGGCCGCTGTAACTGGGAATGCGGGGGTAATAAAGATTCTTTTGGAACGAAAGGACGTCAATCCCAATTGGGCATCCAGTTGGTATGACACGACACCACTCTGGGTGGCAATTGAGCTGGGGCACGAAGGGGCAGTAAAGATCCTTTTGGAACGAGAGGACATCAACCCTAACCTGGCAGACACCCGATATGGCTATACACCACTCTCTCTTGCCGCTAAGAATGGGCGTGAGAGGATAGTAAAGATGCTTTTAGAGCGAAACGATATCCTCATCAACATAAGAGATAACAAAAACCAAACTCCACAGCTGTTAGCCCTCTCTCAAGGACACAATAATGTCGCGAGGATGATATCGGAACGGGCCGGCGCCAAGTCCAACACAGCAGGCCCCATTATCCAGGCATCACTCCCGCCGTCAGCCCAGTATAGGGCCAGGCGTGTTGCGGAAACACAGCTCAGATGTGATCACCCCGGCACCAACCCTGCGGACCATATCAGCCAACCTGCACCCCCGCTAGCAGACCCCAATGCATGGGAAGGAATACCACACTACCAAGGCTCTATCTCTAATTGGGTCGATAGCACCATGCCTTCTACCGAATCACCCCGCCCGCCTCCGCCCCCCCTCCCGTAGCCTCTGAAATTCTGGCACGTAAAATTGCCACCCGTCTGAGAAGGCCCCGTCAACCCTCCTGATCGCAATCAACCGGCATTTAATTATCGCCTCTTCTGTTTGTATTTTAGCTTTTCTCTCTCCTTTATATCCTTCCTTTTTTGTTAGCCCTCTTTCCATCAATAGTCACCGGATGTGGCACCGGTGCTGTATACGAGACTTTTCTAGATTTAGAGGTAAATAGGTGGAAGTCCCTCCATACACTCAGGGGCAACATGTTTACCTTTTCACTGGAATATCTCTCAGTACGGCCAAGTAACCGGTCCCACTCCCCATCATCCTGCGACTCTAGTTTTGCGATAAACCTTTTTGGGCGTGGGCCAATTCGGCGAAACAAATCCCTAACCCCAACCTCCTGCCACTTGAAGTGAATAAAAAAGTGACAATTCAAATATAGCAGTGGTGTAGGCACATATTCCGAGCCCATGGTATAGCAACTAGCACTATTATAGTGATGAGTGAGTTGATGTAGGTGGCTAAATAGTATTGATGATTCCCCTGGGAATACTTTGATTTTCTTTCTTCAATAAATACTATCTCAATGGCTGGGGCAACCCGCTTCTGGGTGAGGTAACATTCCTGGGGACTTGATTTAGCTGTACCATACATGGCTGATTTTAACCTAGTATATCCAGCATCCCTGGAAGGTACATATATCTACTATCCCATAACTGCCCTTGCCTAGAGGGTAACATCTCAGTAGTATGAGGTTTTCGTCGATCAAGTTCTACAGTTACTGTCCTCTTGTTACTTTTTTAATGATTATCACAACAGGACTAAGCATTTGATTTCCCTCACTTCTTCCTTTTGTTTCTTGCTGACTGGCCAACTAAAAAAGAGAATAAAATAACTATCATTTTGCTACATTTTATTTTCTCACCATGAAAGGGTTTCAATGCTACAGGATAAGTAATGTGGTATTTGTGAATTCAGGATGCTATAATCTTGCAATTCTTACAGAAATTTTGGTTGAAAGGATCCAGTATACCAAATACAAGTTTGCTCATGAGTCATCTTTGATGATCGCGAATTTCGGGGGGGGGGCAAAAACTAAGCACGATGTAGATAGTTATGGTAGCCCTCTCTAGCTATCTCTTTTTTCTCTCGAGTAGGACCTTGATGAATGTCTTATATCCCCTATTGATCCTGAAAGCAGCGAGCCAACCTGTCTCAGCCCAGTCGTCCTGGGCTGTTTTTCGCTATTTAGCCCACCAGAGTCACTCCCTTGACACTACTCGGGTAGAATACTAGGTAAGCGTGCTGGGTACTTGGTCGACTGGTGGGGTTGCCATTTTATTGACTCTGATAGTGTTGAGTACAGTAAGGAGCAGTAATTTCTTGCCGTCGCCACTCATTCCGTTTCATTCCTGGTTCAGGTTTTAAAATATTTGCGCAGTATGATACCAAACTCATATAGAGATATGATACAGCGCCTAAGTTCCGTTGTTGGTTCCATAAGCGAGGATTACTAACCTCACCCCCCTGTGGAACATACAAAACCCAGGAGCGGTACTGTACCTTCGTACTTGCAGACACTTGTGTGAACCACATCCATCAAAGTTACCCTTCCACCGGAAGTACCTGATGGAAGTCAAAAAGGCTTGCCAGCTCTCCACCATACCGGCCCAGCAGTGCCTCTAAGGTCTTTTTCTAAACCTTTGTAGAAGTCCATAACCGAATGTCTTCGTAAAATACCGATTGCGACCATAAAACCCCTACTCGCAGAGCTCTCAAATTCCGGAGGTGCGATTATTTCTCAGTAGTCTTGTAATTAGATACTAGTAGGGTAACATATCGTATACCACAGTGCACTATGATCAGACACAACATCGTATTTCACTATTATTTGTAATGCATAGCCCAGCAGAACCAGTAACTGGAATTCCTCAAAGTCTACTGTCCAAAGAGTTAAGCCGCAAAAGTTACTGTTGGTTAGCATTTTCCCACCAGAAATGACCCCCGGGGAAAACTAGAACTCAACCACATAAATTTACTATGCAGGTAATTCAATTCTCAATGAACTAGTCGTCTTAAGTATTCTAATTACTATGCTAGAATCTCAATTCTATACAGCAAGGTTGTATTCATGGTGGTGCAAAATTCACGGCGCTCAAAACTTGTATCTTCTCAAAGTACCGTACCGGTACTACCCGTTTTCAAAAGTATCCGGATGCCTTGGCGCCAAGATTCTTTCACGAACTAGGTTAGGGGCAACCTTTAACCAGGATACTTATCTCAAATGCCCAGCTTCAAACTACTAAGGCTCTTCCTCAACCAGCTTTATATTTTCCTCCTCTCCATGAATAGATAGAAAATAGGTTGGAGATCTAGGGAATAGAGAGATATTTTAAATAGACTAACCTTTGAATATATTATAGGGATTTAAGGCAGCTTCACTATAATTACTGCTCGGGTTTAAGGCTTCCCCTAACACTGGCCGGGTAGGAATCTTGGCGCCAGGGCATCCGGATACTTTTGAAAACGGGTAGTACTATGCCGGTTTATGGTATGGGAGCCCATACAAATTCCTGGCGCTGAAAATCAATCGGCTAAGTTTTGGTCACGGCAATCGCTCAACACCGTCCAGGGAACAAAGGGACTCCTTGTAAAAGTAAGAGCTTTGAAAACACTAGTTCTTTGGCTACCTATGATATTTCTATACCTTATCTTAATTGATGAAGAGGTGGGTGCGCAAATGGTGATTCCCGTGACACTGAATTTCAGCCACTTTGGCTTGTTTTAGTCGGTGGCTGGGCCCACTTGCGATATCATTGGTCAAATAACTATATTTCCTTGGCATGGACCTGAATGGATAACTATTGTCTGACACGAAGCCTCATCGCCCCGCTCTATTTCCCCATTTTCACCGAAAGTTCACGAGCCTCCTCGATAACCCTACTCGTATACGCCGCTCTACTATTCCCACACTCGACCAAAGTTTCAAAAAGAGATCATCATGGCACAAAATACACACACGCTATCCGTAAACATGGGTGACGGCAATCTCCACTCCGGAAACATAACAAGCAGTTTCAACAGCTATGTCTATAAGACCGACGAGGACGCAGAGATTATGCGCTGGCTCTCTCCACTAGACCCAAGTAATAGACACCAAGGCGTGTCCACCGAGCGACTCGACGGCGTCGGAAATTGGCTTTTGGAAACGAATGAGTTTCGGGAATGGAGAAATAGCGAGGGCGCAGCCGATAATGTTATCTTGTTTTGTTCCGGTAATCCCGGAGTTGGTAAGACATACCTAAGGTAAGTAGCTAGGCTCTTTGAAGAAGAAAAAGTGAATGTTGCTGACGACCCGAAACACTAGTTCCCTAGTGATCGACAGCCTGTGCGATCAGGAAGGGAAGGGAGACACTATCGTCACGGGCTTGTACTGCGACTTCCAAATCCAGCAAGAACAGACAGCCGCCAACATCATGGGAGCCATTCTGAAGCAACTGGTAGGCAGGGGGGATATCCCGGAATATCTACGCCACGCGTTTCAAGCAGGGAAAAGGAATTTTGGTGGGAGACGACCACGACTTCTAGATGTGACGGAAATGTTGAGGAACACAATTGCTTCCCTACCTCAAGTTTTTATCTGTCTCGACGCACTGGACGAATGCTTACCGAAGCATCTGCCTGATCTTCTTGCGTCGCTGAGAGATATTCTTCGGGAATCACCAAAGACACGAATATTCCTCACCGGAAGACCCCATGTCACCGAAGATATTCAACGATATCTCCCCAAGGCGGTTGTGATACCTATTAGTCCTAATACGGATGACATAAGGGATTATCTGGAGATGAGGTTGGACAAGGATTCCGAGCCAGATGCGATGAATGATGATTTACGGGCGGATATTCTAAGAATTATCCTTGCAAGGACATCCGATATGTGCGTAGGAGTATCTCTCATTTCCGCTCTATCAGTGATATTTACTTACCACGGTTATACATAGATTCCTCCTTGTTTCGCTCCACATTGAAGCCATTCTTGGAGAGGTCACAATTCGTCAGAGAAGAAAGAAACTTGAAGAGATGATGCAAGGCAACGGACTAAGCGATGCCTACAGAGCAACCCTAACCCGACTGAAGGCGCAGAAGGGAAATAAATCAAAACTCGGACTGAAAGTCCTGATGTGGGTGTTGCATTCAGAACGTCCATTAAGCGCGAAGGAGCTTTGCCATGCCTTGGGGGTGGAGTTGGGATCCACAGATCTAGATCATGAGAACGTTCCTGCGTTACGGACACTTTTAGCATCTTCTTTGGGTCTCGTTACGGTCGAAGAATCTTCCTCTACTGTCCGACTCGTCCACTTTACCCTTCAAGAGCATCTCTTGAGTGATTCGACCCTATTCCATAGATCTCACTCAACAATTGCCGAGGTTTGCCTGACATACCTCAATTCTAAACCCGTCCGAGACCTTTCGCCAACCCTATCCCATAGATCCCAATCAATAATTTCGGAGGCCCACCTCGCACTCTCCAATTCTGGATCCGTCCCAGATCTTTCGCCAACCCTATCCTATAGATTTCAATCAATAATTTCGGAGGCTCGCCTGACACTCTCCAATTCTGGATCCATCCGAGACCCTTTGCCAACCCTATTCTATAAATCAGACTCAACAATTTCCCGGGTTTGCCTGTCATACCTCAATTTTTCATCCGTCCAAGAACTTCGGCCAACCCTTTCCCCCGTTTCCGCAACAACGCCCCTTCTAGAGTATGCCTCTCTTTACTGGGCAGAGCACGCAAGGAAGGAGATGACAGAAAATGTGAAAATACTTGCGTTGAGACTGTTCGATAAATTTGACGAAAATATCTCGGCTCGACTAATACTATTGTATTATTATTATGCAACTGAAGACCTTCTCATCCATTTTGATTTCGGGAAAGTGCCTATAGGATTTACGGGACCCCACGGAGCAGCATTTCTTGGGATCGTGGAGATATTTGCAGCTGTATTGAAGATGAAGGAATGGGATCTTAACGCAAGGGATTTTCTGTCCTTTACACCTCTAATGTGGGCAGCGATAAGGGGTCACGAAGGGGTTGTAAAGGCGCTTCTGGAACGAGGGGATATTAACCTCAATGTGGAGGACCGAGTATTTCATCTAACACCACTCTCGTGGGCCACTCTGAAGGGACATGAGGGAGTAGTAAAAGTGTTTTTGGAACAAGAGGGTATTAACCCCAACGGGGCAGGCGCCCAAGATAGCCATACACCACTCTTCTTGGCCACTATATCCGGCCATGTGGGGATAATAAAGATGCTTTTGGAACGAGAGGACATCAATCCCAACCAGGCATCCGGCAGAGATGCCGAGTTACCACTCTCGGAGGCAGTCAAGCGGGGGCACGAAGGAGTAGTAAAGGTGCTTTTAGAACGAGAGGACGTCAATCCCAACCTGGTAGACCCCCAAACTGGCTTTACACCACTCCAGTATGCCGCCGGGAATGGGCAGGATGGAATAGTAAAGATGCTTTTAGAGCGAAGCGATACCCGCACCGACATACGAGATAACAAAAACCAAACCCCACTATCCTTGGCTCTCTCTCTGGGACACGATGAAATCGCGAGGATGATATCGGAATGTGTCGGTACCAAGCCCAACGCCGGAGATCCCAGTGGCCAGGCATCACTCCCGCTTTCACCAGCAGACCCCGATACACCGGAAGTGGTATCGGACTGCCAAGGCTCTATCCCTAATCCCGCCGGTACCACCATCCCTTCTACCGAACCGCCCAGCCCGCCCCGGCCCCCTCTCCTGTGGCCTCTAAAGTTCTGGCATTCTCTACGTAACATTGCCAACGCCCCGCCAACCCTCCCGATGGCGATCAACCGACATTTGATCATCGCCTCTTTCGTTTGTATTCTAGCTTTTCTGCTTTATATCCTTCCTTTCCCGTCACCGGACGTGTTCTCGTTCTATAGATAGTTGCCTAACATTGATCGGTGTTGTATGCAAGACTTTCATAGAGTTAAATAATGTACTCGTATATAGCTAGACTTTTTTTTATAATATAGTGTTTTTTTCTATTTTTTTCGTGGATAAAATTAATCGCGCGTCAAGGAAGGTTAAAAAAAAACTCCGGCCATGATAACAGTCCCCCCCCCAACAAACCCCGATATCATGAAACCAAAAAAAAAATCAAAACCAAAAATTCAACTTCGCAGTAGAATAAACACAGTACATAGCAGAAACTAATATTTGATTTAGAGAAATTTCGTTTGGTGTTGAAAAGTGGGAGAGTGATGGGGTGTGTCGCGTTGCTAACTTACATATCAATTCTCGGCGAGCGATAAAGTTAATTTTGTCCACGCAGCACACGGAAATCCAAGTATGATAATATTACAACTCGATTTCAAAAACCCAACCAACTCAGAACCCAATTGCGTAAAAAAAATAATAACAAATGCCAGAGAATACATGCCTACACACATACATACATACATAAATTGCAGAAAAAGAAGAAAAAGGAAGAAAAAAGACCTACGCCGTAGCCTCCACAAAAAACCCCTTCTCCCCCTCCTCCGCCTCAACCTTCGCCCAGCGAACGATCCAATCCCCAACCGCAATCCTCAACCTCTCAGCCGTAGCCGGAGAATCCAACTGCACGACGCCCATCGCCGGCGCATCCACCGCGGCACTCTCCCTCGCAGCTTTAACCGCCTCCCGCAGGGCAAACAGCACACTAGCGCCCAAGAACAGCGGCGGCTCGCCGATCCCCTTGGAGCTCTGGATGCTCCTCAGCTTGGCCCACTTGACGCCCTTGAGCAGGCCGACATTGAACACCTGCGGGATATCCGCGAATCCGGGTATCTTGTACGTTCCGGGGCCGCGGGTGAAGAGCTGGCCGTCCGTCTGCCAGAGGGTTTCCTCCATCGTGAAGAGGCCCTGGCCCTGGACGAAGGCGCCTTCGATCTGGCCGTAGTCGATGGCCGGGTTGATGGAGCGGCCGACGTCCATTTTTATGTCCGTGCGGAGCACGGTGTGCGCGCCCGTGAGCACGTCTAGCTCTACTTCGGAGATGGCGGCGCCCTGGGTGAAGTAGAAGTACATTGGCAGTGGGTCCACGTAGTTGCCCCACTTGTAGCCGATTGTCGGGGTTTTGTAGAAGCCGTTGGCGCTGAGGTTTACCCGGCCCAGGTAGGCGGCGTGTGCGAGGGTTTTGAGCGGGGCGTCGGCGCCGAATTTTAGGCGGTAGGGTTCCAGCCGGGCATTTAATTTCTGGCAGGCGTGCTGGATGGCCATTCCGTTGAGATCGCTGCCGGCGGAGGCGGCGGTCGGGGATGTGTTTGCTACAGTGGTTGAGGAGGTCTCCGAGGTGAAGACTGCGTCCAGGGGGCAGTTTAGCTCTTGTGCTGCGATCTGGCACATTTTTGTGTAGAGTCCTTGGCCCATTTCCACACCTCCGTGGGCGAGTAGGACGGAGCCGTCGTGGTATATGTGTACTAGCGCACCGGCTTGGTTCAAATGTAAGGCCGTCGCGAAGGATAAGCCAAATTTTGTCGGGATCAAAGCGATTCCTCGCTTCTTCCATTTGTGCGTGCGGTTGAATTCCTCGACCTGTTGGAAGCGAGCATCGTAGTCAGATTCGGCTTTCAGCTGAGTGATGATCAACGGGACGTGCCAGTCTTCGACTGGTTGTAAGAAGGGAGTCAATTCGCCCTCCTTGTACAGATTCTTCCAGCGGAGCTCGTCGACAGACATTTTCAAGCTGTCGGCTATGGTGGTCATAATGCATTCTGCAAGGTATTGGCCTTGTGGAGCGCCAAAGCCACGGAAAGCAGTGTTGGAGTGGGTGTTTGTCTTGCAGACGTGCCCGCGGAGGTGGACGTGGGGAATCCAGTAGCAGCTGTCCATGTGCGTGAGTGCACGGTCCATAACGGCACCACTGAGGTCGAAAGAGTATCCGGCATTATTGTAGACGTCTGCGTCGAGGACTTGGAGCATTCCGTCTTTCGAAACACCGACTTTCCAACGTGCCTGGAAGGGGTTCCGTTGGCCGGAAGTCATCCTATAATCATAATCAGCACCATTCATAAAACCATGCGTAAAAAAATAGAAAAACATACATATCCTCATCACGGTTAAGCATGCATCTAACCGGCCTTCCAACCTTCTTCGCAGCCACCGCCAGAATGCAAGCTAGCTGCACAGATTTACTCTCCTTCCCGCCAAACCCACCACCCACCCTCTTGACTTTTGCCACAATCCTAGAACTAGGCGCACCAGTAACCTGCGAAACAAACTCTTGAACCTCCATAATATTCTGAGTGCTAGACCAGACTTCCATCTCCCCATCTTCTGGCCTCGGAATCACCGCGGCGGCGTTAGTCTCGAGGTAGAAGTGCTCCTGCCCGCCCATCCTAGAAACACCCTCAAAGACAAAATCACAATCTTTGAACGCTTCGGCAGTGGGCTTGCCTCTGATGAGCATCTTTTCGTACGGGAAAAAGGACTTTGCAGCAATTGCCTCAGAGATAGTCAAGATCGGTGGCAGCTCCTCATATTGGACATCAACTAACTGCGCCGCCGCCTGTGCAATAGCCGCAGACTCGGCGTACACCATACCAATCGGCTGACCGTGCGAGTAGACAAAGTCCTTTGCAAAGAACGGCTCGTCTTTCACAACAGATCCCCAGAGGTTCCGCTCATCATCGAGGTCATTAATGTCGACATAGCCAACCACACCAGGTAACTGTAGCGCAGGTGTAAAATCGACTTTAGCAAGCCTAGCATGGCCCTTCTCCGACAATACAAGACCTCCGAAGAGTTGGCCTTCAATATTGGGCATGTCGTCGATATACTCAGCTTCCCCGGTGGCCTGCTTCAAGCCGGATAAGTGCGGGATCTGCTTTCCTACAACCCTCTGCTCATACGGGTTGTCATTGTCCCTAGATCCGTAGGAGATATCTCGATGAATCTCCCCAATACTCCCGTGATCGACTTGCTGCTCTTGAGTTCCAAGTTCCAATTCCGCAGCGACCTCATGCCAGAAACGGAACAGGAAGGAGAACGCGAGCGTTTTACGGTAGGTCGGCATCCCACCAGGTACGGTAAAGCCAAGCGGGAAGTCCTGGTAACCATTAGCCCATCATGAGTTAATACTCGGTGGGGTTAGGGTTACCTTTTCCATAGCCGCCATGGCGCCTTCAAGGACGGTATTATCAAACCACTTCTTGCCGAGGAGTGCCTCCATAGTGTTCTTTGCCTCAACAGTTTTCGGTGCCATTCTGAGATTATTAGTAAAGACTGACTGATGGCAGGAGAACAGACATACCCTCCGTAGGCCAGCGAGATATCCGTGACAACACCACGCTCATCAAGAACAACCCTAAACCCGGAGGTGACGATAGCGATATCATCGTCCTTTCGCTTTGCCTGCTTGTAAGACTTGATAACCTCTCGAGCACCCTCTGCTGGCAACGGAATGGTCAATTTCGTAATGATAGCATCCGCTGGTAATGCAGTCTTCCTGTACGTGAGAAAGAACTCCTTCATAGGCAACGTAAACTCCCCACGAGTCTTTGACTGCGCAGTAAGAACAGTCCCAGAGGCGACAAGCACTGGGTTAAGATCCGAAATGGGAGAAGCGGTAACAATATTTCCGGCGGGTGTAGCAGTATTCCGAATCTAACACCCATTAGTCCTAACCAAGCAAGAGAAAGATGTGGAGAACAAACTTGTCTACCCGCGAAATACCTCAACTGCTTCCTAATGGCCTCGAGGACAAACGCCCTCTTGCCTAGTTTATTGTACCCCTCCAAGCACGCCTTTTCCAGAACCGTCAGTGAGGTATTTCCCCCGATAATAACCTCTCCCTTATCTTTGTCAATGGAAAAGCCCTTGAGACCTTCAATGTCACCGACATATACCGATACCGCATACTTCTCATGCTTGAATTTAACCTCAACTTGCACTTCGCTACTCCCGGCTACTATCTTTGCGGACGGATATGCGTGCTTGAGGTCGACGAGTTGCTCGATAGTGGTAGGTCTGAACCAGACCTTTTTCTCGTTTCCGTAAAAGATTGGCTGCTTTGTGTGCTTCCTCAAGGCTGGCGGGAAGATGATCTCGGTATGTGGCTCGTAGGACTTGAAGTTGAATTGTGGGAATCGGTTTTCCGCCTTCGGTGAGCCAGCATCGGCGGCGTCTTTCTTCCCACAAGATGGCAATTGGCAACAATCATCGCGCCCACAAGTCTTCAGCGGAGCGCCATGAGTAGCGCCGGAAAGGGGAGCCTCTTCCGTCTCTGTAATATCCGTTTCGCTAGAGCTCCCCGTATCATCACTAGAGCCCTCATCCGCCGACAACTTAGCCGGAGGAGAATCCTTGCAGCACCCACCCGGCCGTCCACAGCTCCCAGCTCCGGAACCCTTCGCTCCGAAGATATCACTCCCGCTCAATTCGCCTTCCCCTTCAACTCTCGTCTTCTTTCCTCCCTCAAACACCACACCACCCAAATCCTCCCTCACAAAACTCTTCGCAGCGTCTAGGATAGGCTTATACCCGGTGCACCGGCAAAGATTTCCGTCCAACGCGCCCTCCAACTCCACCATCTCCTCGCTAAGCACGTACCGTTGCGCCACCGGATCATACGCGTTTCGTAGAAGCGCATATAGACTCATTACTATCCCAGGCGTGCAAAATCCACACTGCGAGCCATGCAACTTCGCGATTCTCTCCTGTAGGGGGTGCGGATTCGCGGCGGTACCGAGCGCTTCAATGGTGATTACATGTTTACCTTCCACTAGCACACACACACACACAACCTCATCAGTCCCAGTCCCCAAAGGGAAAAGAAATCAGGAAGGGAAATATCAAACCGCTCAAAATCGGCGCCAAACAAGCATTGACCGCCAAATGCTCAATCCTCCCACCAGCGCGCACGTCCTGCACGACAACAGTGCAAGCCCCACACCCGCCCTCTCCACATCCCAATTTCGTTCCCTTGAGCTTTCGCTGCGAGCGGATAAAGTCCAGCAGTGTGGCCTCGGGGTCGACAGATTCCAACGTGATTTTCGCGCCGTTCAGGTAGAAGTTCAGACACGAGCTTTTGTACGTGCTCCCGACGAGGGGTGAGAGCGCTTCGTTCGCGGCGATCGGCCTGGACGCGGAGAGGGTTGGGAGATCCATTTTGAAAATGAAAATGAAAAAAAATAATTTTGTGATTATCGAGAATCAGTTGAAGAAAGAAATGGGTGAATGGTACAGTAGAGGCGGGTGGATGGGCTTTTTCTCCTCCCTTACTTTGATAGCCCGGTTTGCGTCGGATGTTATAATTCAAATACTCGTACAGCCCGCCACCAAAGGGGGAGCAAACCGAATTGGCAATCCCAGACGGGATTAAGCTAAAGGGTGGGGTGGGATCGCTCGGTTAGCTTGCTATCGATAAGGATAGGAGGTTTACCCCCCCGCCTTTTCCCCAAACCCCCCTCTCTCTATCTCCCGCCCTAGCTCTCCCGTTGTTCCCGCTCCGCTGAAACAAGTTCTCACCTTTGCTACTTTCCAGCTACTCGAGTAAATTGCCCGTGTAACACTACGATCTATTATGTCTATAAACGGTGCGACAAACAACCGCACACACAGGTTACTTCCCTGTCGCGAACCACCAGTGGGTGAGTAAAGACTTGGCGATCTCAAGAGTCCTCCGAGGTCTTGGCGCCCACCCATGCATAAATCCCGCCTGCTGCCCAGGCTTGCGGATAACCCCAGGAATCGCCAAGCTAGGATATAACGATCTTGAGGCGCGAGGCGTTCCTTCCGGGTTTGCGCAATCTAGCAAGATAAACCCACCTGAACAGCCCTTCTGCGGATAAATAAATAAATACCGGCATTAGAGCAGCGGAAGAGGCGGTCACAACATATCTCGGAAACGGAGCTGAGAGGTCTAAATGTGTTGAAATTCTATTAGCGGAAAGCGGAGGCGAGGAAGGGGAAAGAGAAGCTCCTCATCGAATCTTCTTCTTCCTCTCGCCCTGTTGCCGGCACGGTAAGGTGTTTGGAGTGATGGGGATCATTGATGGTGCTCGTCCCTCTTCTCCTTCTCCCCGTCAATCCCGACATCCTGAATTATCCCTAGCATAATATCCTCCAAACAATAATACCTATCAAGTGTATAAACGACGCGCAATCGTGAAAACTGCCCTCACGAGGTCCACTCGCATATCCCATCCCCCGGAAGCAAGCCATAATAAATTATCAAACTCCCCATTCGCACCTCCCCACAAACTTCTAATCACACTTCCAAATATCATACATATGATACCAGTAACAGTTAGACAAAGTCTTCACACCGCACCGCAGAACCCCGAACACCCCCAGCGGTCGGAACCCTCCCCCCCCCCCCAAACCCAAAAACCCCTATCAAAAACTCCAATCTCCCCAGGCCTCCTCCTCCTCTTCCTCAGGGAGTCATAAAAGAATAAACCTCAAAGCCTTACTATAAGAGGCAAGCTTAATGACATAGTACTCTCAAGTTCAGTCACTTCCAATGATTACAGTTCCAAATCCCCCCAAGGTCAGGTCAGGAGTAGGAGCAGGAGCAGGAGCAGGAGCAGGGCACAACGCCCAATTTCTCGCCCTATTATAATACCAACCAACCACCTCCCCCCCCCCTCCCGATGCACAACTAACATTTCAATGATAACCGCGATTAAATTTAAAAAAACCCTCCCTCTCCTCCTGCAAAACGCAGAGTCACACCTCATAGCTGCTCACTCGCTAGGGGGTGTGCTGTATTAAGTTATAAAAGTGCTGTGCAGTATAGAGAAAGAAGATCGCCTAAGGAAGGAATGATTAATGGGTAAGGCTGAGGGGTGAGTGTGAGTTTTCTTGCTTCGTTTGAAATAGGATTGGTGGCCTTGTCGTGTCCTGGCAGGTCACGTTGGAGGTGGATTGCGTTCGGTCGGTCGGTCGGTCGGTCGGGTTTTTGCGGTGAGGGATTGTTGGGGTGGTGGAAATGATTGGGTGGAGGGGACGGATGGATGGAAGATCGGGTGCGATGTTGGGCTAGGAAGAGAGGAGAGCGGGGATTTTTGACTTTTGACTTTTGACTTTTTTCTTTCTTTTCTTTTCTCGCTTGGCTGGGGGATGGTCGTTCTTGTGTGCCGTGTTTGAACGAGACCTGGGTGGTGGGTGGGATTGTCGGCTCAGATGATGCGACCGCACAGTGGAAGACAGGTGGGAGGTGACTTACTATACCGGTACTCAAGTAGGTTTGGCTCAATGTGCACTTTTGACACTCAAGTAGTGCAAAGGTTGTTCACGGGCGAGCGGAAGTTGAAATCGAAGGTTGATACTGTAATGCTTTCTTCCGTTCACCGGTTTATTCGTTCGCTCGTTCGGTGGGTATAGTGTACGCTGCGAAGAACCCCTCGCTATGTGACGACTTGTAAATACAAATTCATTTCTTCATCATATTACCGCCTCATTCTCCTTTAGTAAACTGCCGGCAATCAACCCTCTAAGCACCCTACTCCCCTCGTGTACAAGAGCCCAGCGAATGCCGCTAAGGTACTTCGCAATGACGGCGATCACGCCCGCTGGATTCCCGCCCTTCTTGTTATTACTACTCTCGGCAACACCATCGCTACTACCATTATTATTACTATTATTGCTATTATTATCATCCCCTCCTAAGCCTCCGCCTTCCCTTCCATATCGTCCCCGTTTGAATATATCCTCGAGAAAGCCTTTCATTTCGCCCTTTGCATCCCAGACATTCTCTTCCTTGACACTGCCGTGTCCAGCCCAGCAGACGAGCGCCGCAAGGTAGAGGCACCAGGGGTAGTGGAACTTTCCGTCGTCCGCGGTCTCCAGCCGGAAGGAGTTGCAGATCATGGCGGCAGCGTGGTAGGCGCTTTTTCTGGCGGCGGGGGTAGCGGACCAGGATTTGATCACTGCGCACGAACGATCGTAGTCCGTTGGTGATACCGGCTTGCCAAGAATACTGCGGGCGCCGGCGTAGATCTGCAGAGAGCGGATATCCGTGTGCAGGATCAGGTGAGCAGTGTGGTAGAGGGCTAGTGTTGATCTCGCTGCTTCGGTCTTGACACCGCCCGGGGAAGACACCGGTAGCGATCGGTAGGAGTCAAAGTCGAGTTTCCAGGCGTCGTAGGCAGTTGCGATGCGGGATTGCCAGCGCGTGGCTGATAGGGAGGAGTCTGGTTGGAAGCCTTTTTGAGGGGTTTACCCGTTAGCGAAATGCTATTTCTGCGCATCTTATGGCGTCCTTAGGGTTTTCTGGGCGCGCGCCCTGTATATCTCATCGCACCGCCCGGGCCGCAAGAGAGCAAGAAAGCACCCACTGCCCACGCGCGCCCTACGCAAGAGAAAGGCAAAAGTAGTTTAAAATCAAGGAAATTCAAGAAACATACCCAGAGACATCTGATCCCTCCTCCTCATATCCCACATTATGCTCATCAGCCCGTGTAATACCAACAGCCTCGAAAAGCTATTCAATGCAGGCGCCGTCTTCCCAGGATTCAAGTACAGCTTTATCACCATCAAAAATGGCGGAGGGGGGCGCTCCGCCTTCCTAGCCTTGTACCAAGCCTCTGCCGAATTCGCTTCCCAGGTCGGAGAGTCGTACGGCAACGGCAGGCGCAATTCAAATGCCGACATGCAGAGCGATTCCGAGAAGAGAACCGCATGTTGGACGTCCCATAGGAACGCTAATAGTGCCAATCGCTTCTTTTCTTCCGCGATGATCCACTCGCGCCATTCCTGGTGGAGGTCTTTGCATTCGAGGGATATGTGAAGTGAAGTGCTGGTTTGACAATCGCTCCTTCTAATAAGCTGTTTTTTTGAGAAAAAAAGAAAAAAAGAGCAATACGCGATTAGCGTTTTTGTATTTCTTGTAGACCAAACTGGTCCACCCGAGATGGTAAATAAAAGAGAGAGAGTTATTTACGTTAATCAATAACTCGTGGAACAAATTCGCCATATCATGCTGCCTCATGCCCGCCCTTGACTTCCCAAACACCTCGATCAACAGCACCGTTTGCAAAGCCCATAGTTCGAGTGTAGCATGGAAATAATCAGACTACATATCCGTTCCCTCCCAATCTCGTACAAATTAGTTCCTGACTTCCTCCTCCACACCTCGGGAGTCATTAAACCTACGCGGACTAAGGCCCCTCTCAGCACATCATGGACCCTCACCGCCATCTGGTGTGCATCTTTCCCACCGTACGTGGCACCAAGCATGAGCACGCTCACTAGGAGCAACGCGTTTACATTGCTAGGGTTGAATGATGGGCGGTGGAGAAGAGGGTATGAAGGGTTGAAGCGAGAGAAGAAGAGGTCTAGGTAGCTTTGTAGAGCAGAGAGTGAGAGGAGTGGGTCGTCCCAGTCGAATTGGGGCTCTCCATTGGCATTGGTAGTAGCCTGTATTATAAGTGAGAGAACACCTGCACGGGAGACTTCGTCGATCTTGGGGAGCTGTTGGGAAGATAGAGTCGGTGATGGCGATTCTGATGTTGATGCGGAGGTAGATGCATATGAGTGGAAATGATTGCGGCCGAGTGCAGGAGAGCCAGCAACAGGAATTGAGTGCTGAGTATGTGGGGTGGAAAGAGTGCTTGCTAGTTCGGAATTAAGTGAGTGCCGTGCGGTATTCGTCGTCGGCGCGGTATGTGAGTCCCTAGATAGAGTGCCATGAGATATCGACTGTGGGTCGGAGAAAAGATAAAGAGAGTTATCCTCCACCTGGGGGTCTTTACTCAATTCGCGAAGGCCCTGGAAATCGTGATACTGCTGTGGCACGGTTCCCGACGTGTTGGTTGGTGTTTTAATATCAAACATGAATGAAGAATCGTCCACCGGGGTCGTCATCAATTGATCATTATCCCCAGAGCCAGGAGCAAACGGAGGTTCAAGATCTATCTCCATCCCTGACTGCTCCCGACTTAAATCAAACTCCGTACCACACTGGGCGCCGGTGCCGGAGGGGTTATCCGACCCGCCGAACAACCAGACATATTCCCCCAGCGTGGTAAAGGGCCCATTAAAGCTAGGCGCTGGGTCTGCGCTAAATGCCTCGTCGAACTCGGCTTGATAATCTGTGATAGTAGCCTCCGCAGCAGAGGGTGGAACGCCCAAGAGAAATGGATCAAACTGATACGTCTGAGGAGGGGGTATCGAGGGTAGCTGAAAATTCTCATTCTCAAACATGCCCGGCTCGACAAATTCCAATTGCTGACTCTGGAATTGATCAAAAGCTCCCACCTCTACTTCCATTGCCGTTGCTGCCAGGGTAGATCTACCGCAAGCGTGACCCCCTCCATTGTGCTGCCGTCGGGCAAACGACGCAGTAGAGTAAGATGGGGACATGGATACGGTGGTGGTAGTGCAAGCATCCCCGCAACTCATGTTCCCCGCTCCATCGCTACCACTGCCACCCTCTTCCCGTGCCTTCCCTTTCCGGCCCCTCGGAGAAGTAGACGACTTTGGTAACGAAGAAAGGCTAGCCGCTGGTCGCTTGGTAGTAATATTCCCGTTGTCGTCCCTCCAGCAACGCTTTCTGGTAACCAAGATTCCCAGTCCTTCCCCTCCCGCTAATTTATCCTTTTGTGCGTGTCGCTCCATATGTCTATCTAATCATGCCGGAGAAAATCGTACATCAGCCACTCGAACCCCAAGTCCACATCCTTCCCCCTCCCCCTCTGAGGACATGAATAGAACATCGGAGAACCCTTACCCAGCAAATCTGGCCTATTAAAGTGCGCACGACACCTTTCACAGGTATTCAGCGAGGGCCGGTGGTTCAACTCATGGCGTTGCAAGTGTTCAGCGCGGGTAAACGCCTTCCCACAGCCCTCGGAAGTGCAGAGGAATTTGCGAAGTTTTGGCTTTGCCGACGGGGAGGCTCCGGGTGAGGATTGGGGTGTGGATTCCATTTGCGACTCGATCTCCTATCCGGTTTCTATTCCTGGGCGGAAGGGTAGGCAAGGGTGGATCGTATGGACAAGTGCTGTGAAGGAAGTATTTTGTATGTCGAATAGATTCTGGTGGGAATTATAGCACAGGGAACGGACGCGGCACAAGCTATAGGGGTGGAGATAATGTTTGAGATGAATTGCAAGAGAGGATATAAAGGAAGTTCTGTACACGAAAGCTCCCAATCTCTAATTGGTTTCGTTTTTATATTTTTCTTGGTCTGTTGGATATATGCCGGGAGCTTTTTCCGAATTCTTCGGGTATCGAACTGTTTCGCGCTCTATGTGTACCGTACAGTGTCATAGACCGGGTGGAAGTAATGATCCTGTTTCTTCAGCAAAGCTGAGAAGTCTGGAGTCTGAATGGAAGAGATGGTGGGAGGCTCAAGCCAATATAAATCCTCCCCCTTCCTAACAACTCCCAAGCAGGCCGTAGCTCTTGTCGTGCATAGTGGTGTGTAGCGCACATTAAAGGCTTTACTGTGTCTTATTCGCAATAATGTGCACCATTGCATGGCCCATCCATCCCTAAGCCCATCCCTCCACCCACCGCCCACTCCCCGATCAATCCGTAGCGCAAGGACGGCAAAGCCCTCCCCTTGATGCAGGCCAATCTGGAACCGCAAGTACAATAATCCGAATGTCAAAGGGCTCGAGTAGCCATGCAGGTAGGCACAAGGAGAATTCCGCCCTCCACATCTCCAAATACAAATCTAACTCATATCCAATCCCACCTCTCGCCTTGTTAACACCAGTCCAAGTGCATCAGACAGTAGCTAGCTCTGGTGAGCTATTACACCTTACGTTAGGCTCATCTATGCTGTCCCTAACTCGAACACAGTTCTTCACCCCTTCACCCTCGGTAGTTCAATCACAAAATCCGATCAGTCAACCCACCCTACCCTTTCTTTCCCTTCCTTTCTTTTCTTCCTCCTCCCCTTCCCATTTTCTTCTTCCTCGCCTTTGCTTGGCTTGTGACATGTGCGCACCGGCGATAAGCTCTCGCATCGTTGGCCAGATTACCGTATCGCACAGATGGGATGAGGGAGAAAGGAAAAGAAAAGAAAGATTCTTCTGCGAACCTTGTATTATTCTGCAATTGCGCAGCGAATGACGCTTGCTTGCCTTTGTGTTTGCTTCTTTCGCAGGAAGAGAGACAACCGTTAAAGTTTTATGTAAGTTAATAAATCACGCCCGGGGCTGAGCCTTGCAACAGAGCTTTCTTGCTTGCTTGCCCTTCCTCATCCTCTTCCCACTGAGACATCTACCACCCTACTCTGCCCGCTCCCCATTGTGTCCTTTTCTTTTTTCTTTTTCTTTCCTTTTCTTTTTCTTTTCCCTCTTTTTTTTCCTGTGCTTCCCTCCCTTCCTTCTCCCTTCGTTCGGGAGCCAGACCACACACACACAACAGTAAAATCCAGGCGAAAACTCTGACATGCGTTGCCAAGTTCTGCCTCTTTCGATTCGTGGCTGCTCACCGAGTTCGCCCGCCCCTGTCCTCCCGTGAGCATTTAACGAAAAAACCTAAATGTCGCGTGGAAGTCGATTCGGTCCACCACACCCGACAAAACAGGGATAAAAGAGCGGGGGCTATAAGTGGTTGTGAAGGGACAAATGGGGTAAAACTAACCCCTCCTAGGTGGAGAAGAAAAAAGTTTTTTATTCAACTGGAAGGATTTGTGTTGTGCTTCCCCAGATGGCAAAGTTTTCGATATGATCGCGTGGCTTTAGACCCTTCCGAGGTACCCCAGTACTTTATGCAGGGAAGCTAATTCGTTTCCATGAACCCCTGGGGAAAAAACCCTCTCTTTCTTTCTTTCTTCCTTTCTTTCTTTAGGAGGAAGAAACCGACCTATGAAAATCCATCGCATCCATCAACCCTCGAGTAATATGCTAGACCAGCCCTCCTCCTTTTCCTCTCTCACCCAACTTACCTAACTACGAACTACGAAGAAGAAAGGAAAGCAAGAAGGAACCGATCACAAGACACCTTCCTTCCTCCTACTCTCACTCCTCGCCATTGACAACCTCACTAGCCATGCAAAACCTCCACTCTCGCTATTTCTTTTCCTCCCCCCTTCATTAATCGTGAGATCGGATCGCGCCTCTGTTTCCCGGGTATCACCAAATCTGAGATCTGGCACAGCCAAGGGTGCGCATTTCGGTGTGTGTGTGTCTGTGTGTGGAATGAAATATGTGGGACAGTCTGTAATAAGTTACATATACATCCCCAGGTGTGTCCATAAAAATCGAAAGAAAAAAAAAACAGAGCCCTTGCCTCTATGGGGAATTTCATGGGATCAATAGAGATAATTTTCCCATTTTTTACTGACACACCCTCATACCGATATTAATATTTGTGCCACGTATCGTATTACGCTCGTTGGTGGTGAGAGGATGGAGAGATAAGGATTTTCGGGGGGGGAGGGGGAAGGGAAGGGGAAGGAGGGGTACGCTCACTACCGCAATTGGGTTTAACGAACTAATCATGATACAGTACGGGGCGGGAGCGAGGGTTTTAGGCGGACGGTGCCTGGTGCCTGGTGCCTGGTGGTGTGGGATTGTTTTGACATTTTTATTACTACTAGTACCTTGCGATGATAATTAAATATTTGTATCGACAATCGAAGGGTAGTCATACAGTGCTCCGTCTTATCAAATACCTGCCTACAATCACAAATAATAATAAAAAAATTAATAAGAAGTGAAAAATCGAACCCCTCCCTCACTACCACCACTGCAAACTCCAATAAACAAATCCACAAGCCTATAATTTCTCAACCCTTTTCAAATCTTACCCTACCATACCATACCATGGGACACACGGTTGAACTCGCGGTCGGTTGCATGGAGACTCATATGCATTGCGTGTCGCTAATGTTGCCACAGTCAGTGTTAACAGAGAAGGGGAAAAATGGGTACTTAAGACGAAGAAAAGTCACGAATATCGACAATCAGCAACCTCCCTCTTCTTCCTTCATATCCATCCTTTTCCACAAAATTTAATAGAACCACAACGGTGGATGAGTGGATTTTCGTCTTCTTCTCCTTATTCATTAAATCCTTCCCATTGGATATTGTATTTGGCAAGGGGGGGGGGAACCAAGGCTCCTAAGACGAAATCATGTTGTGCTTTGGACATGCAATTCCCCACCCAAGAGCGCCTCAAACCCAGGGAGCTTCGCACAATACCATGCCCTACCATCCAGGTTATGAGGACCTGTCAAACAATGAACATATTATGGTGCTGTACTTACAAGGTATGATCCCGGGTTTATGCTGCCCATAGCGAGATTAAACCGTAGCAGACGAGGAAGGCGTGTGAATATCATACCGATAAACTCAAAAATCAGCGGAACGAAGATATCGAAGCTCTGAATTTAATGAGTACCTACCGTACAGTACCGCACCCGGCTACCCCTAACGCTTTCCACAAATACCGAGCTCGCGATTAAGATAGATAGCATTCCTTTACCTGCCATCTTAGAATTGATATTTTAGCCGACAGAATAGGACAACATGCATACACTCACATGCCGGTACGGCACTTAACTTTGCTATGAGAGGGCACCCCCCCATCTATCAATCCGAACGCCACCAGATCATACCTGTACGAGTACCAGTAACAGCGCAAGCACAATCCCAGTTTTTCCGAACCCTCCCCCACCCCCCGGAGTATACCGGAAATCCCCGTGATATTATTCTTCCCACAGCAACGAGCAACGATAATTCAGATATTATGATACCCCGCGGCACTAGCACATCCACCCCACCATAACCGACCGGCATTCCGAGAAATTGTGCCAAGACGAGCCAAGAAATAATCCAGATCAATCCCGAATATATCAACCGGCCAGGAACCATAATGATCTATCCAGATATATAATTTCACGGAATTTCAAAAATTATATAATACTAGCACAGTAGTTCATCCCTCCTCCAACGAAGAAAAGAAGAGAAAAAACAATCAAACCCATACCAAGTACCAAACTATCAACCAAAATTCGTAATCGAAACACCAATCATCCCTAATGAGATCCCTCCCACAAAGGAGGATTCCGGCGGGAAGGTTTGACATAGCACTTCCCCGAATATTAGTAGCCATCAGCGGCAACTCCCTCCCCTCCTCCCCTCCTCCTCCCCCACTACCACGAGAGAAGCAAATATGGAGGGGAAGAAAGAAAAAAAAAGTAAAAGAAAAACGAGAAGAAAAAGACCCCGCATTCTCCCAACTCCAGTTACTGTACCACCCATATAAAGCACCGCAATAATAACGATATGATACTTGTAAAAAAACACCCCTGAATCACTCAGATGCCCCGAGTCTTACTCGCCCTACGGACCGGAGAACGACCTCCACCCCCAAACCGACCAATCAAGCGAACCGCCTCGCAATTATGACGGCCGGTAGCACATTTGTATACAAGTTTAGTAGGTCATACATATGGTAGGGGAGATCAAGTGCCGGTAATTCTCAATGGTAATTCCTAGCCAGCCATGCCAGCAGCCACATTATGGCGGGTGGATGACTGGAGGGAGCAAGGTTTATTTCATAGCGCTTACATGTCCTCACGGCAGCCTGGTGCTGCTGTAATACGCTATCATAGTTCTCATAACTCTCTACCCGCACTTTGGAGGAGAGGAGAGAGAGGTAACGGTAGAGAGATATACTCGGCGTTTCCAAATCTGAAACAAGACGCAAGAGCACAAATGGGTTTTTTCCTTCAAAAAAAAATTAAAAAAAAATAATTCCTTTTTCTATATTTACTTATTCAATGATCACCAACCGGCCGGTTCCTTCCCCCTTCCCGTAGGGCAGGGTAGCACTGTGTCTAACTAATATTTACCTATCATATAAACAAACATAAACAACTATTCTATATATGATACGCGCACAGCCGTTGCTATGTAGGCAATATATTTCTCCAAACGCCCTGCATAAAAAAAATACCAATCTCGAATAGAGGCTCACCTATAATACCGATTCTATTGCAACCACACACAACGCCGTCTTCGTGATGACAGACTGGTTTAGAAGAAAAAGAAAAAGAAAAAGAAAAACACACCCACACCCACACTCCAATTAAACAAATAAAACCTGCAGGGAGAAAAAGAAAAAAAAAGTGTAGATCGCATCGGCGAATATCGTGAAAAAAGGGCGTTCTACGGTGGTCCCCCTCCTCCTAAAAAGAACCAATTATCATAAGTTTGGGGAAAAAGGAAGGGAGAGGGGAGGGGGCTGGCTGATGATGATGATAACTGCTGGATTCTTCCGTTTTTTTACGTTTGTTTTTCACGGGGGGTTGTTTACGACGTAGTTAATTGTAAGATGAGCTTTGTGGTGTTGTTTGTTGAATGGGAGAGGGTTGCTTGGGCGGTACCGGGCGGGGGGGGGGGTAAGGTAAGGTACGGCTATACTTGTATTACCGGTATAGGTTGCTGTAATTTTGCGCTGAATGGTTCCGCCACCGGGGTTCTTTCGCCTGATGGCTTGGAATTTGGTGCTATCATAGCGTAGATACATACGGCGATGCAAGCATAAGTACAGCCATAACCAGGGAGGCGGGACTCGTCCGTAACGGAGTGGGAATGGACAGGCTCGGCTTGCCGCTATCGGACTCTCAGTTGTTTAGCTATGGGGTGGGGTATCGGATTGGTATGATACCGTTGTTTTCGCGCTATGCAGATTGGAAGAGTTGTATGTTTATACATAACGAGTTTCTCGGTGCACAGAGGTGGGGGGGGGGGGGCAAGCTAGTGTGAGGCCTAGGCCTGTTCTGTAAGCCAGCCCGTGAGATTTCCCGCCTAGAATAGTGGCATTAAGGAAGAGAGAGAGGAAGTCTTACCTACACCACCCATTCCCACGATTACCCGCCAGAGTAGAAGTAAACAAAGCCAACATAAGCTTTTTGGCGTTTACCCTGACGCCAAAAAATCTTACTGCACTGTACCGTCATCTCCAAATATCCTAGCGAGAATCCCGCCTCGTGCTTGCCACGCGACTTTCATTACACTGCCGCAGATCTTCCCGCCACCAGTGCCGGTAGAACTTCTCCCACCTTCCCACCTTCCCTTCCCCTTGGTATGATAATAAAACCAGGGCTAAGTCATCGAATTACCGGATAGAGTAGCCAGGGCAACCCTGGAGTAAGAAATTAGTACCATAGTATCATGGCTTAACCCAAGTAGGGTTCAAGTTCCCAGAGGCGATGGGCAGTCGGCGATCCCGCTAGGCCATAATCTAACCACATGTATGATCCGCCTAGAATACCCCGCCGGGTACCGCTAAAAGTAGATCATAACTTTTACCACGTGGAACTGCGGCCCGTCCTCCCCTCCCACTACTCTGCGCCGTCGAAAGAAGGTGTGGCCAAACGCGCTAGCTCGTTTAAGTAGAGTGTAGCCTGTAAGGGTTATCATTGCCGTGGATGGTCGCCACAGGGCTTTACTTTCAAGGCCCCCCTTCCTCCCACTTACCGGGACAGTACTAGTTGGCCAAAGCAAATAATCGCCGAGAAAGGGGGGGGTTCCTTGTATAATAATATGTGGAAAGATAGATTAAAAAATCTCGAGCCACACTTTATTTTGACCTCTCTTTGGGTGGAGTATATTGTATTCTCCTATCGTGGTGAGGAATTGCGTGCAGCCGCCCCTGAACCAAAGGCATGGTACTGGTAGGAGTACGTAAGATGCAGTGGTCGAGACCCCCCGGGGGGGGTATTGGCAGAAGTATTGAGGCGGTGGAGGTCCCGAAGTGAATGGGATTGCAGACGTAGAGATTGCTTTGTATTTCCGTAGTCAAACTATCGAAGGAAAGAGCGGTTCGGAATATCTAAAGGAACAGAAAGGAAAATCGAGGCCAGGGGAGAAGGTGTTTGAATGAGAATCATGTGATGAGGCAAGAGGCAAACAAGCAAGTTCACCACACGCGACCATAGTTTCCAACAAGTATTATGACATGAATGATCACTCAGATTTTGCGCCTTGGCATGCCTAATACAGTCCTCGAGCAGCCAAGCGTTCGAGCGAAGAAAATAGTGGGACAAGGGGGTTCCCCACCAGAAAAAAACAAACAGGGGTATCCGGAGTAACCACCAACCTCCTAAAAATATTTAACTTTCAAGAAATCGCACAAATAACTCCGATTACCTCTGAGAATTACCTACATTGATTTTAGAAAGTTCTCGTCAAAGGAACGCCTGTCTATCGCTGCACCGGGATTGAAATTACACCCCAACAACAACATTGCCGAACACGCACTTTTTAGTGTGGGCATAATATAATGCAAGAAGATTTCCGTCCAGGCACTACTCGAAACAACCAGCAGAGCAGAAACGGTATCTACATTCCTAAACAAAGGAGAGCTAAAGTGGAGAAGCAATAGGAGCAGTGTGCGAAGTTATCTCCACTCCAATGCCAGAGTTTAAGCTGATATCAGTGTGCAAAAACTCTACATTTTAGTGTATAATCGGCCTTATCCCACTATTTTCTTTCACCCGTATGCTAGACAAACAAACGGTGGTAACTTGGTTCGGGACGAGGTTTCTTTTTTTGAGTTTGTTTTTTCGAAGGGCTGAAACGAAGTAATGCCCGGGACGCACGTTAAGCTTCCACACGATATCGGTATTGTGCGTATGTTAGGCTTACCGGAGACGTTTACGGGCCGTATTGGACAGTGCTAGTCATCCAACTACATGAGTTTCGCCACCAGGATCTGCCGATGTCTTGACGGGAGAAGCCGGCGAGATCTCGAGTGGGATGTGCATGGGATGTTTTGTGTATTGATGTGGCCTCCGTTAGACTCGAGGAGGGCTGTAGTGTAGCTTATGCAGTGGGGGGTGATATCTTGGCATTGTGATTTTTTTGCCGCTGCCATATCTAAAACTTCCCTTGGGGCAAACAGATCACATGGCCGTGTTCGAGGGTTTTGAAGAGCTTTTGCTATCTCTTCATCAGCGAGCTGGCTTAAGGAAGTCAGTTCCGTCAACATACTACCTCATTTAGCCCCCTAATCCTTACCAACCGGCGTTAATAATTTCTCGGCTTTCTCCGCTAGGCCTATTGTGGTTTAGTTCTGCTCCTTATCAGATAGTGGATTGAATGAGTTTCCAAGGCATCCATCTACTCGAGTACCGTTGAGCGATCATTGAGTGGCCACTTAGCGCGGAACAGTAAATCTCTTAAAATACACAATCGCCGTCAGCCCGGTAGTGCTCCGGAGAAGGATTAGCGTTTTGGCATCACAGTTTTTGGTATATTGCTTACCGTCCCCTTTGATCGTTCCCCCACCCCCCTAGGTTATCCCTAGAAAACAATTACCAAACGAGAGCAGTAATAGCCTCTTGATACGGTATCTAGGGGCCACACCATTTCCAGACTGCAACCCACCATACAACTGCCGTCCCTAATTCCCGCCATAGTTTAGAGGACCCGATGACAATCGTGGGGCCCGAGTGACATACAGTGAAGATGCATACAGTGAAGATGCGGGGGTTCGCACCCTAGCCATTACCAAGGCGACATCCCCACCCACGCAACTAGCAATAAGGAACAAGAAAAACTCCCACTTTCGCCGGCTTCTCTTGAACCCAAGCCCGCTTGTTCTCAAATATTGTGCGAACGTGTTAGACACCCAAAGTTCAAACCAGGGTCAGGGGTGCTGCATGCAGGTGGCAAATAGCCTACCGCCCGGCATCTATATATTTTGCGAACATATCAGGATCCTTCTTAAACCTTGCTATCAACCTAAAAATTGCAACCCCCATTAATGGTCAGATCGAAGGTCACGGGGGGATCCCATGTTAACCCTTCTGCATATAACACGTCAAAGGGGCACTTTAGGGAATTTGCTTGCCCGGCGCATCTCATGTCTGCTACTCTCAGATGTGCCTGCACTCAGTGGCCATGGCGGTATCCTTGGGGGATCATGAGTTGATGGAGGTCAAGAAACTCTTAGTAGAACTTATTGACGATTCGATAAGGACGATTGTGCAGGAGAAATAGTGGTTGGCTAGGGAATATTCTCTAACCTAAGCCACTGGAAGCACCCCATTATTGTAAGCACTGTTGATCTCGGAAGGTCCCGCTAATTTTGTGCGTATGATGTGGTGAAGACTTGGTGCCACTCTTCACCTCTTGTCACTCGAGTCCCTGAGATTTGTCTTGGCATCAGACGAGGTGAGCTCTAGGTTGTTAGTCTGCATTTCTCCGCTTCGTGTAACATCAAACTAAATGTTTTCCAAGCATGAGCATTTTTCCCTGTCAACTAGCCATTGATATTTATCACGAAGAGGCCTGGTCAACAGATACGACCCAAGTCATTCATACATACCCAGCCCTTCAGAGCGCAACTCAGTCCTAGGCGTCGGGAGATCACTAATAGCATGCTAATACCCGCAGAGCCCCAGAACTAGTGCTGGCTGAGGTATAAGCATTAATGATGGGAAAGACAAGGGTCTGAAGTCTCTGTGCTCATTACTGTCAGAGGTAATTTGATTTGGTATTATAGGTATAATGCTAGGAAGGGTAAGGGGCTTTGAAATCTCTAACCCATGTCTTTCCAATCACCAAGGTTCATACGCGAGGAACGCCGATCGGGGGGCTATATCGTCGGCAAAGGCACCCGAGCCGAGCGAGAAGGCACCACGGCTGCATCTACTCGGGTACAGTGCTACGAGTAGATTACAGCAGCGTTATCTTGATTTGATCCAGCCTTAACAGCCTTATTTGCAGTTCAAGGTTGAGTGCCTCCTATACAAATTGCTTCCTTTATCCACTCAACTGGAACACGATATGTTTGAGATTTTAGACAGTGGAGTTATTTCCCAATTGACCTATAGATATAAGGATTTAAATCTGGAAATAGTTATTATGGTCGAGTTTTGATACGTCTCTTTTCGAAGTCTTTTTTTGGGGCCGTCGTTAGGTGTCGCACACCGTATTGAGGTGAAGTGTAGGAATCGATCAATACCCCAGGGGGACCGTCCACCCGACCGGGGAGCCGAAAATTTGTCCCTGCGTCGGAAAAAGTCGGGTAGTCCGCCGGTTCGGAATAATCACTCAAGAAAATGCAGTCGGAGCTTGGATAAAATCTTTTCAGTTGTCTGACGCAACACAACACCAAGCGCCGCGCCACAAAGGGGTCATCTGGTGGCGCTAGACCCCTGTATGCAGAGATGGATAGCGCCTGGAGAGAGACCGGAAAATGGGGCCCAGGACTCTGATTGGATCGTTTGGTGGTTCGAGCCAATCGTTTCCCGTGTTTCTCCGTTTTTTCCGACGTTAAAGATGTGGGATAGCGCGACCTACAAGCAACAAGCCTTGCGCCCTATAGAGATGAAGCGCTTGGCATGCGTTCTTCAGTGAAAAATTCAGACCGGAGGATCACCATTGGCCACAAATAACCCGTACTCGAGCACTCATTCTGGGGAAATAACTCACACCCAAAATAACAAAGCTTCCCCACGTTCTAAGAACGGGGATGGTCGAGCCGCAGCCTGGACACCGCGGAGAGCCTCCGTTGCTTGTTCCGCGACGAGTTCTTCCTGTGCGCTCCTAAGTTGCTTCAATCCAGCTCATTCCGATCGCCACCATTGTGATGTAGATTTAGACAGCCTAACTTCAAACGACAGTATTGCAAAGTCTCATGTATACTTCATCGATGCAAGACCTAGGGAGATGTTTTCGTAAAAGATGGGGAGTATTTTTTTTTAGGTCAACTATCTTGCCTCGCAGGAAAGAACCCTCCTGGTACTGTGCTCTGCTAGCGGGTTTTTCGGAATAGCTATTGAGCTTAAGCACTATATCATATATGAATGTCAGTGGGTTTGCACAGTCCCATCTCGAAATGGCCACATCTGCCCAGAGACGCCACGTATTGTAGACACCAATTTTCGGCTCAAAGTGGGGAATATGCACAATGGCATGCTGGTTCATTTTTTCTCTTGATGGTTGACTTCGTAGAGTCCGGAGCTTTGTTTCGCGGCCTCTGACTGGATGTTTAGATGTCATTTGGAGCGGTAGCGGCGTTCGTCTTGCCGGTATTTTGCAAACGAGGCGTAGCATTGTGCCACTCGAGCGAGGTTCGGTAATTTATATAACCCCCGCAAGCTTAATCTGCCGTTCTTGCTGACAGACAAGGCCTTGCCTAGTTCCTGCTTTGGTTTTTAAATGGGAGTCTGTATCAATGGTTGCCTGACAATTCACAAACACTCTCCAACGGCCAATCCCGAGTGGATGTAAGGACCTTGATGTGTTCGGGAGAGGGGTCCGTCCAAATGTAAGGTGAACCGAGTAAGGGAGTTTAATCCCGAAAAGTATAGTTATTTTTCACCTTTAATCTATAAACTGTGATAAGACGGGATTAGCGAGACTTGGCGATGCCGACGAGACCTCATCATCGTTGTAGCCTACCTTCTTGGTGTTCATTCACACTGTAGAACATGGAGCACAAAGTTTGTGGCAGGCGAATCATAATAATGGCAACTTGCCATATTGGTCATCGTCGCCTTGTGGGGGAGTTACAGCTGCGCACAGTAATCAAAGCCAGAGATCGCGGCTTGATCGTTAGGGATATCGGTTCGCGTGACGAAACAATCAAGCGGGAATATTGCCGTTGCGATGGTTTGATTGAGCACTAACCAAAAAAGTTTGACGGTGGGGAACTCACGGCCCCGTTCCGGATTGGAACGACCAAACAGCCAAGAATAGGCTCGGCGACGCCGGGTGAAAATTTTCTGATATAATACTCGAGAGAAGAAAGAACCTGCCCCTGACCCTTACTTACATGCCCGGAGGGCGGTTCAGACTGCGCCGCATTCACGATTGTTACTGGAATGGAGGAGGAACTGTCGGTGGCATGGAATTCCCTTACTATGAAAGCAATCGACCATGAGATCTCACAATTGCAGAGCAATATGGAGAAATGTATCATAGTTGATGGCAACAAGAACTGCCATGCATAGAGCAAACAAGGAGAGTTCATCATAGTTTTCTCCACAATAAGTCTCCCCCACAAAATTCCAGCGGGACGCCACCTATGCCATGAGTGAAGCGTAGTTCTAAACCCCCACGCTAGTGTGTAGGTAAAGGGCGGGGGCAGACTTTTTGTGTGGTGAGTAGAGTGCACCGAGCCGGAGCAAGTTCCGCCTTCGCTCCATATGATAATTGTGGGAAAGCTTTATCCTCTCTGTTCTGGAGACTTCTGAATCCTAGTTCACTTAGCCAAGCTCGCTACCGATATTCTGTGCTACAGTACTGTACCTGCGGAAACCTAAATAATCGAAAGGTATGTATGCTATGCACCATAATTGAGGAATATTCGAGTAGTTCAAGCTCACGTTGAGGCGTCTAGAGTTCTCCTCTGGGGGCTCGGGGTAGATCATCCAGAAAAAAATCCGACTTTCAGTCCCTCACTCGGCCAGGTAAAGGAAAGATATAACAGACCTTATTATCATACTTGTACGAGAGGCAACCCTAATGCCCTAGAGCGATGTTCAATTACCATAAAAGCTCTTAAAACCTACCACCCTCGTCAGCCCTAGAATCTCCGGATTCAGAGACAAATGCTCCCGAGAAGTAATAGTGCTTTCCTGACACCCTCTCTACTCGAGTACCGTATAGTATAAGATCGGCCTGGAGGGGGCGTTCGATCCCATTAATCGGTATTCGCTAGTCTGGCGGGCCGATGGCGGCCGATGATTTGGTGGTGGACTTGAAGAGTTTTTTCGGTACCGTGAAAATCAGAATAATCTGACCTCACACTCGACGTTGGAGTTGCCTCTCCTGGTAAGGTCATTTGCCAGTCTCAGCGGAAGGCTGAGGAAAGTTTTTCCGCTGTACCCCCCCCCCAATCCAAAGAGGGAATTCTAGACGACTAGCGCGAGGCCAATTGTTCCAGTTTTTCCGGTACCGGGTAGTGCAAATTGGATCAAACCGGGTCCTCCAAACGACCAAAGCCGGATGTCTAATTAGCGGGTGGCGGCAATGAGTTTCGAAGAGAAAAAAACCTCAAAGGCGCATGTAGTTCTGTGCAAAATGAACGGGAGGTTTTTTTTCTTTTTCTTTTTTCTGTGGAACTAAGACTTTCTATCAAACAAAAATAAAGATGAAAAAGTGGAACTTTTGGTGAGAGTGAAACTCCGCCCGAGGGGTGCAGACTTCGAAGCTCGAGGCACGGTCCGTTGCCGCGGCGTTACACGAATGGCCACTTTTAGGCACATTGTCCTGACGAAAAGCTTTCCCAAGGCACTCCCGAAAAATAAGAATCTCCGGAACAACACCATTGGTCATGACAGGCTCGTCAAACGTCACCAACACGATCCTAGATATAACTCGTGAGATTAAGGCTGTGGGTGCACAAGCGAGAACTTTAAAAATATTGATGATGGGGGGCTGGTTGGCACGCATACAAAGCTTTTGCTGGCGACAAGCAGGCTGAGAAACAAACGCTATGATACTTAGAAGTGAGCATTGATTTCTCCAAGCTTCTTCTATGGTGGGGAAAAAAACATCAATTTGTGACATTCTAGGTCTCTTAAAAAGTGGTGGTTTCACGAGGGCAGCAGGGCATGTTCCCCCTAGATCTAAGTGATTGTTGCGACCGCGATCAAAGCGGCTTCCACCACAATCATTAAATTACTTTTGTTTCATCAATAAGAGTATCTACAGTATACTCGAGTGCATTATACTTTTAGGAAGGTGATCGCGTGCCAAACTATTATCAAGGTATTCAATGGTCGGCTTGGTAGGAAACCTTTTCCGGGCATGGATGATACAGTACGTCATTGCCAAGGATCTTATTTGAAGGGTTTCTTCCTTTTCCGGGTGGCGAAGAAGCCGCAGCCGCTCCGCCATCTGAGAGATATATCGAAAGAGAAAGAGACAACATTAACGGCATATCGTAGCACTGGCTTGGTGGTTTTTACGGGGGCGACAACTGCTCTGGTATTCAGCAGATACCGTAGATTGTCTCTTCTTTCTGGGCAGTGGACATTAGGCGCAGGCAGTGTCCCCAGTCATCCTCTTCATCAGAGAGACGGGGACACAAATGGCGAGATATATCTCTCTAGACCGGGTGGGCAGCTGCCGACTCGCCGGCGGCCGGAATTTTCCAACGCGCTCGGTTGGACAGGCGCTGGCACTGCTTGAGGCGAGGATAAGCATTCGGGCGCCACGACCCCCACCCCCGTCTCCCGTCTCCCCGTAGCAAAATATTTTCGAAATTCTTGTTGAAGTTGCTCAGCGACATGAGGAGGATGCGCGCTGCGATACTTTTTTTCACCCCGAGCACTCTACAATAGAGGGATTTCGCAACGCAAAGTTAGGGATCGCGATCTCTGTGGCAACTGTGTTTACCGTCGCAACAAGCGAACTTGAAAAATAGGGATTTCGCAGATTCAGGAGGAGTTAGCTGTGATGTGTTTTTGCTTGTTGCAACGTGGGTTGTGATTGTTTACCTCGCCAAGAAAATTCGGCATCTCCTATCATAGCTCAACTAACCGAACTTTAAGAGTATCATAGGGTATGTTACCATATCTCCCAAGTGAGACATGAGCCCTTGGCCCTAACCTGTGACCCGTTGCATCCCTCTAATAATATAAAAGTAATAAAAAAAAAGCGAAAAACACCTGGCGGGGGTTGTGCTTGGGGAAAAGGACTGCTTCCAAATCGCTCACCCCCCGGTTTATACCAGTGAGTGGTATGTCCCCTATCACTACCGGTACTCGAAGAATGGTCTTCTATAGTTCTATCATAGCTCTAGTTTCCGACACTAATATCATACTACATAACCTGGTCTCCAGAATATTCAGAAAGATAACAAGACTAGCAATCTTATCAAGAAGGAATCAGAGAGAGTCCCAGAAAGCGATAATCAAGGGTTTAACAGTTATGTTTCAGATCTGTACTTGCATAATAGAAGACAAAATTCTAGCAATTTTCATTTTCATTACCGGAATTGATGGAAATGCAGTGGAATACCGTAGAAAATAAAACTGCGTACAGTACAGTCTATCACGGATGACCAAAATCTAAAGAATCTGTCCGGGACCACGAGTGATCCGGGACAATAGGTCAAGCTTTGCTCCGAAAACCTTTCGACCTCACAGCATTTCGTACGGGGCAGCCAGATATCCGTATGATCGGGTTCCGGGATAGCGAGGTTTGACTGTACTCACTTGTATGCCGGTGAGATGAGAGACTACTGGCACATATCTTTACGATAGTATAATTATTATCATGCAGAGATAGGATAAATCCATAATTCAGGACTAGTTCAAAAAGTTGCCCACTAGCAGAGGTTGGAAGCACGTCCTTCGATAACATGTCCCAATTTTCCATATCCGTAATCTATCTATAATACTACGAAAAGCCATAAGATTAACTACAGTATCATAAGAAATCACTCAATCACAATATAGGTCAATGCAAGTTAAATAATTCAGAATTGAGTTGCAAACGGATAGATTATGATACTATCAAAAACATCTTCAACAGCTATCCCCAAGAGTCCGCCAACTCAACTCCTTATTCTTATTTTGCCGATAGTTTCCCACTATTTTGACGTCACCGGGCTCCTTATGCCAACACCAATCACAAGCCCTTACTTTCCTTAAATGTATGATACTATAATAATAAAACACCCTTTTAACCGCCTTTGTCCTCAGGATACGATTACCATTTTTTCCAAGTCCGCCTCGTCTTTACCGTTAACTACCTTTCACAGGTATATCACTCGGGCTCTCGCTAAAAAGCAAACTTCAAATTTTATTTTATTCCCATTAAAATTTTCACATCAATTTCCAAGCGGTAGTGGGGGCACGCCCCCCCCTCGTGCCCCGAATCCCAGACAATCGGGACCAAAACCCGCCGGGAGAAATGGTCTATTCAGACGAACGAAACGGGCGACCAGGAATTTGCTCTTCCGCCGTCGTATATACCCTTCTCGATTTATTCCCACATAATATTATTTATCATGCAACTTTCAAGTGAGCCAAGATATCCTCCCGGATAAATATATTATTGTTCGAATAATACGGTACGTTACCGTACTGTACCTTACCGTACTGTACCTTACCGTACTGTACCTTACCGTACTGTACCTTACCGTACTGTACCTTACGGGATCGATACCATACGGTAAATTACCGTAAATTACACTAAGGGGATAAAATACCGGAAAACGGCCTCTCTCTTGCCTTAAATTCTGATGTTAGGTAATCTTGTCTTCCATCTTACGTGTTTATGTCAAGTTGAAGTAATCTAACCGACAAAATATCAGCTAGGCTAGGCATTCTTGGCAATGTCATGAGATCCAAGGTCTCTCGACCTGAAGCTTTATGACAGTCGGCAAACAGCGTCTGGTAAGTTTACGGTACATTACCGTACGTTACCGTATCGCATTGAATGGTAACTTACCGTACCTTACCGTTCGAACCCTATCTCGAATCGAGTGATATGCCATGTCCGCTGGTTCCCATGAGCCAGCATTTTCGGGGTGTTCTTGGTCAAAGTGTGTTTTGTCGGTGCACGCGGTACTTGGGTTTCTGGGAGGTGCAATTTTTTCTCAATTCTTGCTACGTGGACAGGGGAAGCACTTAAACAGCAAGCCATTAACGAAGCATGTGCAAATAATCTAAAACGTATCGAACGATTAAACAGCTAGCACACCCTCAAAGTATTCCTCGAACCAGCCAACAGCCTTCTCGCCCATGCCCTGTCCCCATACCTCTGCACCGCCAACATATCCGTCAGGCCTAACCACAGTGGTCATCACCTCACCATCACTTAGACCACGCTTACCTGCCCACTTCTTTGTAGGACTGACATTTTCCCCCAAATTGTCGTTATAAAGTGTCCACTTGTAGGGCTTAAGTAATTCTGGCAAGTCTGTAAATTCGATATCCTTTTGCGGGCTTTGTGTGATGGTCCCGAAGGTGAAGATACGAGAGAGGTTGGGGATAATGTAGCGATCAGGTTGAATGTATTCGTCGGTTTCAACTTTTGGAGGGGAGTGTGACGCATGAAGGGACTTCTTCGAGGCACGGGAGATGATGGTATTCGGGGCTGAAATCCCCGAGCAGATTTCTAAAAGTAGTTGGAGGGCAGAGTGGTAGTTGCTTGTAAGGAAGTATACCTTGAACTGGTTTCGCAGAGGAATGTCTAATTGGATGTCCACCGGATTCGTATCAACATATCGAGTAGCCCTGGCAGGAAGAAGTAGTTCTCCGGGAATCAACCCGAGCCCGGTTGTCGAGGAAGGAATTGTGAGGGGAGTATTGGCATCATAGATAGCGCCTACACCGGAGATGAAGCGGATGTTTTTGGCAAAATTTTCGGCGAGAGCTACTTGGTCGTTCTTGACGAAAGCGTTTGCGTGTTCGTAATCGAAGGATATGAGATCAAGAGCAATCTTGCGGCGCTCGGCTGGGTAGGACTCTAGAAGAGAAGTTGGCGAAACCGAGTTGAGCACTAAGGATAATTTCCAAGCGAGATTGAAAGTGTCATGGATGGAAACATTCATTCCTTGAGCGGCTTTAGGCGAATGCGTGTGAGAGGCATCTCCGGCGATGAAAACACGGTTTGCGTGGGAGAAGTTCGAAGCGACTCTTTGACCAACTGATAAACTTAGTGGTGTCAATCAACTAGGGGGTAACTTAGTCGGAATTACTTTGATAACAACTGAACCATTCGACGCTCTTCCAGTTCACGGTGAATGGCGCAAGTATTTCTTTCCCGCGAGCCATGACAAAATCTTGATTCGCGATAGCCTTGGATATCTCGGTGCCCGCTGATCCGGTGCTGAGCTCAATGTAGAGACGAGTCATGTTCCTCTCCCGAGGGATAGAGAGAATGGTTCCTTTGTCATGGGAAGAAATAATACTGTATCTATTAATATCGCCTCTGTAATATTAGTGAAAGATTTTACCATTTGCTCCATAAATCCGGGAAATTTGTCTCAATAACCCCATCCAAGACTCCCCAAAACACGTCTACACTTTCGCCCTCCATCTCGGTTCCGGGCATACTACGTCTAACGGCGCTGTGTGCGCCATCACATCCGACAAGATACTTGGCCCTGATAACCTTGTTTTCTCCGTCGTGTTTGTACTTTGCGATGATGGGGTACACAGTATTTGGGTTTTCGTCGAGGGTGTACGAATCAAATGTGCTCAACCGTTGAACGCAAACGTCCCGAGCTTTCATGTCCTCCAGAAACAATTCTTCTACCATTCCTTGATGCACAAGTAAAATATACGGCTCTAACACGTCGACAACCGGCGGGAAGTGGATGTCGCGCTTCGTACGATGAAGCTTTTTGCCGGGGTAGGAGTTCCAGAAGGAGTTATCGTAGATCTTGGCACCTTTTTTTAGTATCCCATCGGCAATCCCCAGTTGTTTGAGGGTCTCGAGAGTCTTTGGTTGAAGACCATCCGCTCGTCCGGTGGAGGTCTTGTCGGCTCGCTCATCGATTATCTTGATGGGAATGCCCGCTCGAACAAGCTGAGCTCTAGGATCGAAATCAATTAGTTTTTTGAGGAATAAGCGATTTAGGGCGTTGAAACAAAATACGCAAGCATAAGGCCAGCAGGGCCAGCTCCTACGACAAGAACATCAGTGACCTCGGTGTCGGTGTGGTTCTCGGGAAGTCTTGCAGGGGACATTTCGGAGACTGATCTTTTCCTAGGGAGATGAATTTCGAATTGAATTTCGGGAGAAGCTTGTGGGAAAGGCTGAGGACTAATAGGGGGCTCAATGGTGAATGGTGGAAGTTGGTTCCTGTGCGAGGTGGGAAAGGGAAAGGGTGGCGAGAGAGGGGTGTCTCAGGAGGGTCGACGCGTGATTCCATGTTGGCGAGGCTCGTAGCGTCGGGGGAAAAAGCTTCATTAGGGATCACACGACCGGTAACTCGAGTGTTTAGGGGGATAATAGTTTGATGCAAAATGTGGGGGAGAATGAGTTGCGAATAGGGATTAGCGATGGGATGTCGGGATGGGAAGTGGCAGGCGATGGCAGTCCGTCTTACAAACACCGGGTAATTATGAGTAAGTCAATTGATCAGCCTCCATGTTTGGCAACGTAATTCACGCGCTCTCATGATTGATGGGTTAGCGTGGATGCTGAAGGGAAGGGTAGGGTGCCCTAATGTTGCAAAGAAGGGTTTAAATATTTATTACTAGTATCATACTATGGAGACACTATCTATCCAGGTATACGGGCACTAATGAAGGGGGGGGGCTCGGTGGGAACGCGAACCGGGGTTATATTAATAAGATAGAACCTCTTCTATAATAACAAAACAGTATCATACTCGCGTAGACAATGATATTTGAAGGTGGTTGGAAGCAAAGAAACAAATGAAATGATAGGGAAAGGAACCGGGATGTAGCAAAAGCATATAAACTAGCACCGGTATTCCACTTTCCCTGCTTCTGAACAATAAGTACTCGCACAGCTGGGTTGAAGGTAGAAATTCTAATCAGTTGTTCCTGCTATTTTTGCTTACTAAGGCATTAAAGAAGCCTCAATTCAACCACCCGGGTTCGATTATCGAAGCCTTCTTTGCAACACTGGGGCACCCTACCCTATATAAATTTACGAGCCCAGTCGATGGATAGATATATTAGTCTCTTGTGGTGGGATAAATGGAAGCGGCAAGTTCCAGCAAGAGAACCCTGGAGATGCGCAAGGCTGCAGCGTGCTGACAAGAGAAAGTGATAAGCAATATGGCTGTCGGGTACTATAGAAAAGTGTGAAAGAGGACTGAAAGGACAAGCAGAGAGAGAGTAGGAGAGGCCGGATTGTTAATGTATGGTTTGGCTCTCATGAAGGCTCTCAAGAAGGTTGTTTGGCAGTCCAATGCTTCTACGACCGGTATAGGATAATGTTGCGATGACCGTGTTCTGCCTGTCTCCTGTCTGCCCTGCCGCGTTAAGCCTTAATATCCCTTGGATAATATACTGTATCTGTCTTTTCCTCGCTCGTAGTAATTGTAGGTCCATTTTTTTCCTTTAGGTTCAAGGTCGATTCTCGTATACCGGTATGATACGAGTGTGATACTCCATGACCTTATGCCTCAACCAAGCAAACCAAACCCTCGAGTTTCCATTCACGCCCCCAATACCCTCCGCTTCTGCTGGGATTAGGTCTTTAACTGAAAATTCAACGGTATGGAGCCTCTTATTTATTCCTTCTTGAGCTCTCCGCTCTCCTCCTCTATTTCCCTGTTTCCACCCACCCCACCTGCCTAACCTGGCAACCCCGCCATTCCAGTTTTACAAGCTTTTACCGTGATTTAGTCCGAATGTTCCTAACTGAGAAATTCGGAATGGGGCTGCAACGGCCTGGCTCAGCCGGCACCCCCCCTCAACAACGCGAGCCTTTAATCTCTAGCGCTAATCCTCCTGTGCTCGACTCCCTAGACTCCAGTTCCCGTGAGAGTTCGAATTGTCTGGAAAAGCATAGAAGGAGAAACTCTGTTCCCACTAGTACTTCGTCTGATTCTTCTCTCGATCTCGCTTACTCTGGACCTGTTAGCAGGGAAAGGTCTGCAGCTGGTAACCACAATACCGACGGTAACCGCGCCTCCTTAGCAGAACCAGGAAGAACAAGGCGCTTCCGAGCATTTGTCGAAGACGACGAAAAAGAGGACGAGACCTATGATCGCGATAGCACTGTAGTTACGAAACCACTCATAAACCAGCTCGAGAATTTCAATTGCACTAGGACTCCTACTCCGCTTATATTGACTCGGCATCGTCGCTTTGCTAGCGCTTCCAATAATACCAGCATATCTAGCTTTGACTGTGTGAGAGCCGCGTGTCGGAGATCTTTGACATCGGAAAACGTACCGAACCTAGAGGCTTGGTCGACGATGACTATATACGAAAGCGAGACCTCTTCCGAGGATGGAACAGTAGATAATAATCAAAGCACTGATCCGAATAATTCGAATAATTCGGGAGGCGCTGCGGATTCTGAATCGAGTGGTGTTCTTAACGAACCGGTTTGGAAGATAGACTGCGAGAACAAGCGGACGGAGCGTGAACGGTTAATCTCTTTCTTCAAAATTTCAGAGACAAGACTTCCGCCACCCGAGATTAGGAAAGTCGTCAACTTTCTTGAATGGGAGGTCAACCAGGATATCCTCTCCTATAGAGATTTCGAGGTGACCGAGTTGGCAGACATTGAGCTGGTGCTGAGGAAACTCAGTACTGGAGAATGGAAGTGTCTCCATGTGATGATAGCATATATAAAACGGTGAGCGGCCTTGGAGTAAAATGGTGGAGAGCTACGGGTTAATTTGTGTTTGCAGTGCAACTATCATCCACCAATTGGTATATTTCCTTTTCCGACGGTTGGATGTCCGAGACTAATTTCAATAGACGAATTGCTTCACCGAGATAATGTTTATGGAAGCTTTACTGAAAGCACAAGCGTTAGATCAGCTACCACCGTACCAGCGCGGCCCTCTTCACGGCCTGCCCTTCACTGTTAAGGATCAGTTCAATGTCCCCGGGTTTGATTCTACTATAGGATACGCATCTTTCATCGGCAATGCGGAAGACCTACCTCCATCAACATTGGTTGAGGTTCTCCAGGGACAAGGCGCAATAGTTTTTGCTAAAACAAATGTTCCACAGAGTCTGATGTGGTGTGAGACTGACAATAACATATGGGGGCGTACAAACAATCCAAGGAATCTCGATTACACACCCGGTGGGAGTACTGGAGGTGAGGCTGTACTCCTCGCAATGAAAGGTACTCTTTTGGGTTGGGGAACAGATATCGGGGGAAGTTGCAGGATCCCATCAGCATTGGTGGGGTGTTGGGGACTCCGGCCAAGTGTGAGTCATCTCCCCTTCCATAATTATTCTCTGCTGACGAAGAATAGAGCTACCGGCTTCCATATTATGGTGTTACAGTCTCTACAGATGGGCAAGAGCATGTTCCCTCGGTAATTGGGCCAATGACCCGTACTCCTGAATCCCTTACCTTCATAACGCGCCAAGTGATCCAGTCGAATGCTCATAATCTTGATCCAAAAGTGGTCCCAATACCTTGGCGGGAGGATCTCTACCAGTCAACTTTGCTGAGCAGGAAACTCAGAATCGGCCTCATGCTTGATGATGGCGTTGTTAGGGTCCACCCCCCAATTGCCCGGCTCCTCAAATGGGCCGCCAGAGTCCTCGAGAGGAATGGCCATGAAATTATTCCCTGGAAGCCGGATCTCCACTCTCAAGGGGTTGCTGTAATGGACGAATTCTACAAAGCTGATGGAGGTGTAGATGTTCGCTCGGCTATCGAGGCATCTGGGGAGGATTACATTGAACATTGTCAGAAGCTCTTTGGTCCGCAAATGGCTGCTAATGCAATCGATATACCTTCGTACTGGAAGCTCTCGGTCGAGAAGCGCAAAATTCAAAAGGCGTACCTTGATCGTTGGAATAACGCGGGACTGGATATTCTTCTAACTCCGGTAATGCCGCATGTTGGTGTTAAACATAAGCATACCTTGTGGGTAGGTTATACCAAGATCTGGAACGTGCTTGATTACACCGCTGCTGTTCTTCCGAACTTGGGCTACGTTTTAGCAGATGCGATTAAAATCCATGAAACCGATTTCGAGTGGAAGCAGTATAAGCCGAGAAATGACTTTGATGCAGCCAATTGGAAATTATGTTTGTTTTCCGTATTTCCAAAAACAGCGATCACAACTAACAAGCTTTCTAGACAATCCCCGCGAAATGTATAACCAACCGATCGCGATGCAGATCGTCGGTCAGCGCTACGAAGAGGAAAAGGTTCTGGGTGGCATGCAGTCCGTATACAACATCCTGAAAAACTACGCAGAGATCAGGGACAGAGCATACTTCGATATTATTGAACCTGCCGGCCATTATGACGAAAGTGGTTACCAACCTTTTGAACTTCATCAGGATGAACTGCACGTCGGCGAGGTGCCATCGGCGCCTAGATGGGTCAACCCAATCGAAACGTATGCCGACAGTTTACAATCTGCGTCTCCCGGGAGTATGTCATATGTGCAACCAGAACACTCTTCTGAAACAGATGCTTCCGAGAGACTTTCAACTCTTCTCGAGATGTCTTCCCGCTCAATGTCATACCCAAACTCCAGCGAGGAATGGCCGGCGAGGACGGTTACGCCATCGGTTTGTTCCGTGGACTCATTTGTTACTGCGGGATCGGCGCCCAAGAATTAAGGTATCTTGGTTGTTGCTTTCCCGCTCAAATGTAGAATTAGACCTACGGTAGTTTGAGTTCAGATTCTAGATAGATAAAAATAAAAGTAAATCGGCAATGCCCGAACACATTTGTGACCCGTATTGTGTGAATTACTCATGGATAGCTCGTGCTCTAGCGGCGCATATACGCAGTTCAATTTAGTGAGATCTTGAGCTCGACTAATAAACCGCCATCTCAACGAAATAGTAAATCTGATACTCGAGTTAGTGTGCGAGCTATATAACACTAAACGCTAAACAGTGCGAGAATTGTACTGTACTCCCCCCTACCCCAACTTATAGGCAACACCATACCACAGCACCTATCAGGACCGTTTATTAATCTACTAACCTTACTATATATCAATCCCTGCTCAGTCTCTATAATACCACCCACCCCCACCACCTCCCACCATCACCCAACCCACTCACCCCACACCACCTCAGTATCTCTGCTGCGCATACATTACAAATCATATCTACCCCCCTTTTCTCCTACTACGCAAAAGTAGCACTACAGAAGCCTCTCTCTCTATTATACCCGGTGATCACAGCGACGAGGAGATGCACCCGGACAGTGATCCTAATGAGGTTTCCGCGAAGGGGGCTAGCTCGGAGCGTGGAGCGCTAGCGGCGGGTGTGAGATCGGCTCGTCCTATGATGGTTGGTGGAGGGTGGGGGGTGCCGTTGTGGAAGGGTGGTTAGATAACTTGATATCGGAGGATTATAGGCTGGATGGTGGAAGTATAGACCTGGGGAGTGCGCGCCGGAGTGGGGGCCTTGTGGAAGGAAGTGATTTCGGGGGTGGTCCGTGGTTGGGTTACGCATGGGAGGTGGGAATGCGACGGATGGTATGGGGACTTGCGGGGCGGTTGTGCTAATGGCGTCCGAAGGGGGTGGTATTAAACTCCAAGTTTGAACCAGGGCTGGAAGGGGTTCGTATTATGCTGGAGCGCGGGCTGATGTCCTCTCGCATACACGGGGCTAGAATGGGGGAGGAGGGTAGCTGCGTCCGGAGTGAGAATCCTATCCGGATATGCAATGATATATTCTTACGGGATCGGAGGAGTGATATTGAAGTGCTGTGGTTTATACTTTAGAGGGTGGGGAATATTGGAGGTATAATGTGAATAATAGCTTTGGTAGAGATCCCCAGATGATGCGGCGTCTGAGCGTGGGATGGAGTTAGAGTGTCTAACAAGCAAAAACCCTACTCTTCTAGATTGAGAGTTGAATATCAGTCTACCTTTATGGTGGATGGATTTATCTGGAAGGAGAATTTATCGAGCACTTGACTGGTTAATAGTGTTGAAACTACTGAGGTTGATTGAGGAAGAAAGCTGGGGGGATAAGCCCGACCTGTCATACAAAAAAGTACCAGCCACCGTTCACGCGGGGCCTCAACTCGCCTCATCGCCAGCTGCATTACCGGCTGACGTACTATCTTTGCTGGCAACCACCCCGGATACGGAAGGACGCTCCAACAGTTACTATAGCATGTCGGAAATTTGGCGAGTAAGGCGAGAGCGCAAAGCGGAAGTAAAGATAGAGAGACTGTGAGAAACACGGTATTATAGTTCGTAGAGGAAGGATAAGAATTGACCGATGTCTCATGTACATTGATTGCGACTTGGGCTACCGGCACACCGTATTTATACCCGTAAGAGGTATCTATATACAGAGCCAACTAGTATCCGAGTTTCTACTGGCACTATGGCCTTCCAGACATGCTTTCGTCACATTGAAGGCATTTTTCCAAGATAGTACTCCATGACGATCGAGTGATGTATCATGACTAGACTCAGTGACAGGCACTCTGATTTGGCAGTGGTAGTGGTGGAAGGTAGAGAAACGCACAGAACGTCCAGCGAGACTATTTAGGAAAACATCAGAGCCCTGCTAGTGCCCATTGTGATATACCGTCTTCGGGGCAGTGGTTTCTGGTTCATACTTAGGTAAAGGACTCTTTCTCCGCCCATGTTCTTTTTTCAAGCTATCTGCTCGTCTAGTCCTGCGCTTTTTCCCTGGCCATCACTGCCTCTATTTAACCCAGCGGTTGGAGGATCCTCTCTTTTACAAAAATCTTCTTTTTTCCCATTTCGTCGAACCGGGAATGCCAGAAAAGATTTGAAATGGAATTTATTCCAGAAACGATACATGACAGGGGGGATCGGAAATGAGTGTCTATAGTAATTTTCACGTAAGCTCCCTTATTTATAATTCCTTATTTCTCGTCGGATTTATGTGGTGTCTGTGTGAAGTGGGGGTTTTATCGCTGGATGGGTGGGATGAAGCGGTCTTTTTCCTTACGGCGGTTATGGATAGCGGGGGTATTATGGCGGAGCACTTCAAGGGCACGGCGGGGTGAGCAAGGGGCAAGAACGATAATCGATTCCGAGGAGCTTAGAGAGAAGATTCGGGGGTTGGTAGTTGTAGCGGATAAAGGGAAGGGGGGGGTATGTTCGGGTCGCTGGTTCTCAGAGTGAAGTACGAGCGCGGCCGATAAATATAACAGTCACGTGGGTCTGATAAGAAAAGTTTAGTGTAAGTTTTGGTTGCAGTGCGCCAAGATAAGGCACCTGACTGTTAAACTTATCGGCCGCGCTCGTAGGGGGATGAAGGTATTTTAAAGGGAGGAAGAGAAGGAGTCTCTAGGTAGAGTAACAAGTTGGTAGATTATTTGCGGTTATCGCAACATGGGCGGGCAATGTGTAGTATAGTAGCTGCATCGCAGAAACGTACAAGTTGGTAAAGCCCCAATCTAATGCACGAATTTTGGCAGGAAATTGGATGGGCTCGGTGGGATGGTATGATAAGTGTTTTTTCGGGTGTGCATGAGGGATTCGAGCGCTGATTGGTCCCGCGGGAAAATCTTTTTGACGTCACAATGGTTGAGGTGATTCTCTGATTTCAGGCGGCTCCGGGAATGCCTGGGATGTTCTGGTTGGGAGTAAGTTAGACCCAGCTGCATCCATACGCCAGGTCCTCATGCACCGAAGAGAAACTATACGCGCGGTTTTATCTATTTGTCCGTCTATCCATCTATCGCTAGCAAATGAAACAAGAAGGAAATGAATACATAAAGGAGGGCTGAAAAAGAGGATTTTTTGAAACAAAGGATCTATTCTACAGAAGAATGTTAATCAAGGTAAATCATGAAAATTTACAAATGAAATAGTCCCCCGATTGCTGTGTGCTGAGCGAAATGAACAGGAATTGGTGAACCTTCATTGGTAAACATTAGCAAATATCGGAGGGTTTCAGGTGGTGTATGCTTACATAGAAGTGGCATTCCTGAGAATGGCGGTCGGGGGGATAGAGATAAGGCTAATTGGAGGGGCATAGCGGGCGGAGAGGGTGGTTATATAAGCAATTGCATATACAGGACTTCCGGAGACTGAGGAAGGCAGGGGTTGGGAAGGGGGGAGCCAATGAGACTTGAGCGCAATGGAAAGAGCACCCAGCGCTTCAACTTCACGATAATTGCGTCATGGGTAGTGGGGAAGCTGCGCATCTGGGATATCAACAAATTTCCGAGCTTGCAACAACTGCACGATTCTTCCATGCCCCCCTTCAGTGGCAGAAGAGAGCGGGGTGACACCGTACTTATCGGGGCGATTGGGGTCGATATCCTCTTGTTCTAGCAAGAATTTGACCACACCTTTGTGTCCCTTAGAAGCAGCCCACGAGAGTGGTGTTCCATCATCCTTATCCGGGCGATTGGGGTCGACATCTTCCCGTTCAAGTAACAACTTGACCACTCCCTCGTGTCCCTTGGAAGCAGCCCAAGAGAGTGGTGTTCCATCATCATTATCCGGGCGATTGGGGTCGACATCTTCCCGTTCAAGTAACAACTTGACCACTCCCTCGTGTCCCTTGGAAGCAGCCCACCGGAGTGGTGTTCGATCATCCTTATCCGGGCGATTGGGGTCGACATCTTTCCGTTCAAGTAACAACTTGACCACTCCCTCGTGTCCTTGATTAGCAGCCCACATGAGTGGTGATCGGTCATCCTTATCCGGGCGATTGGGGTCGACATCTTCCCGTTCAAGTAACAACTTGACCACTCCTTCGTGTCTCTGAGAAGCAGCCCACAAGAGTGGTGTTCGATCATCCCTATCCGGGCGATCGGGGTCGACATCTTCCCGTTCAAGTAACAACTTGATCACTCCCTCGTGTCCCTTGGAAGCAGCCCACGAGAGTGGTGTTCGATGATCCTTATCCGGGCGATTGTGGTCGACATCTTCCCGTTCAAGTAACAACTTGACCACTCCCTCGTGTCCTTGATTAGCAGCGCACATGAGTGGTGATCGGTCATCCTTATCCGGGCGATTGGGGTCGACATCTTCCCGTTCAAGTAACAACTTGACCACTCCTTCATGTCCTTGATTAGCAGCCCACCAGAGTGGTGTTCGATCATCCTTATCCAGGCGATTGGGGTCGACATCTTCCCGTTCAAGTAACAACTTGACCACTCCCTCGTGTCCTTGATTAGCAGCGCACATGAGTGGTGATCGGTCATCCTTATCCGGGCGATTGGGGTCGACATCTTCCCGTTCAAGTAA
>Ga0307509_10000356_pt1 | contig 76858 bp, 82 predicted proteins | sample 10_EM_MG_FD_202245 | JGI IMG/M metagenome (GOLD analysis project Ga0307509, IMG submission 202245) | Populus trichocarpa ectomycorrhiza microbial communities from riparian zone in the Pacific Northwest, United States - 10_EM | ecosystem: Host-associated > Plants > Roots > Unclassified | place...
AGGGCACTACTGGACTCAGACCTGATTCTGATACAAAGAAACGTGAGACCGATGAAGACCAAAACGGCTCCAACAAGAAGGTCAGAAAGAAGAAGACTGTCCGGTGGAAGACCGGGGAGGATCTTGCTAAAGTCAAGGTTATCGAGTGGGTTGAGCCAGAGGGGGAATACTACGGAGGCAGCAGTGGACATGAAAATCATGAATATGGAAATGCCAGGAATTTTGATGTTGAAGAGGGTAGGGAAGCGTTGGCTGCCCTCAAGAACCGAAACTTCTTGGAAGACGAGGAGGACCTGCTTGATTGGTACCAGCCATTACGTGAGTGACGATATCACATCCTGGGTAGGATTTCGTTTTTAGCTCTAACATCATCCAGGTATCGACTTTGGTGACCTCAATCATGTTTCCACCCCCGCAGAGAACGCCATCAGCCGTGGAGGGAATAAGGAGATCACCAGCGAGGAAGCTGAGATTCAGTCAAAACGTGAACTTCTAACTCTATCGGCGCTTTATACCTCTCCGGCCGCTATTCCATATTCCCCCCGAGAACCCGATTCCAACGACAATCCTCTGGAAACCGATTCCCAACCAACTATCATCCCATTACCGGATCGTCTTAAGGTACGCATATTTTCTCAAATCCTATCAGCAATTGGCATTCACCCCGTACTAATTTGTTCTAAAGCCTCCAGCAAGCCTCCAGACCGCGTTTGACGCTCCTCAGCTAAATCCACAGCCTGCCGCAGTTGCTGACATCTCATCAATACTCTCCGCTATAAACAGCTTTCAACAGCCAGCGCAGAGCCAAACTCAAGCTGCTGCCGACAGCATTCTAGCCCAAATACAGGCAATTACCCAAAATCAGCAGCAGCCTACCGCGCCACCCTCTGTGCCATTTGTACAGCCTGTAACTCAGCAAATTCCGCAACCTACACCTGCGGCAGCCCAACAACCTGATCTTGGCTCCATACTTATGGCACTTGGGCCTAACTCGGGCCAACAGCAGCAAGCTAGTACTTCGTTGCTGCAGAATCTAGTGCAGCAAAGCTCGGTTGCCCAAGGAAGCACCTCGGCTGCTCTGACTAATATTCTAGCACAAATATCATCTAACCCAACAGCCTTCTCTTTTGGCCAGGCTCTCCCAAATGCGTACGACACCTCTAACCCCCAAACATGGCCTGCATACGAATCGCAATTTCACCAACCATATGGGAGCACCTCCAATCACTCTAACCAGGCTTCGTGGGCTACGGGTAGTGGAACTGATGAGTTTGGACGTACTCTGCGTGAAGGTGACCGAGAAAAGGAGGGCAGGAGCGGCAAAGACGTTCGTGGTGCCTTGAGAGAGGCAACCGGCTGGGACGAGAGAAAGTCGGAGGTTGAGCGTCATAATGGGAGTGGGAATAATGGGAATAACGGGAATGAACCTACTCGTGGGGGGTGGAGTGGTAGCAAACATAAGAAGGTAAAGAGGCCCCGCACATCATTCTTGCACGTTCCCATAGCCCCCTGAATTACATGGCGCGTGCCTATACCCAAATGTTCTCTTTGAAGGGTAAACAGGAAGTTTCGCCATTTATTGTTTTAAAAAAATGGAAGGAGAGGAAAAAGGGTTGGCTTCAGCAGACATGCATGTCAGCATCGCCATGCCCTGCCTGGCCTTATAGTCATGTCTAGTTAGAGTTGCAGATATCACAGCATTTACCCCCTTTCCCTTCTTTGAAAGGTTTGGAGGAAACAAAAGCCCTCTCTACAGGAGAGTAACTACCGTTGAAATAATTTTCAACGGTAAGCACTCGATAAAGAGCAATCTTGCAAGAAATCATTGCCCAATGCCCTCCGAATCCCACGACAATCCCGTCATAATTTAGTATCCTACGCCTTTGCCTTATTTTACCTCTTTTGGCTCAATTTTTTTATATCTTTGTTTATGCCTACCTTGCCTTGAGAAAACAATCAAGTTAATATATTATTATTATAGGAAAAAAAGCCAGCAAAGGTTGCCTGTCTCTTTTTCCAGAAAGGAAACTGCAAGAATGGCGATGGGTGTCGATTTTCTCACGACAAAGGAGGGTCCGGAGGCGGGAAACGGCGAGGTGGTGGTGGAGGCGGTGGTGGTGGTAGTGGAGGTGGCGGAGCGGGCATTAGTGGTGGTGCCGGAACTGCGGGTTGGCCATCATCTATGGAGATGGAATATTGATTATTTTCGGATATTTCAGCATAGCGAATCCTCTCTCGATCGAAACCCTTTCTGTACCCAGCAAACTCCTATCCTTCCCCTCTCACCAAAAACAAAACGAGAATACATCATAATGTCGATATATTCCATGCATACATGGCTCCTCACTGGACACAAAAACACCTCCCCCGGCATTTCTCAAATTCTCTTTTTATCTGCCCGAAATAAGTTGATTCATCTATTCGACTCGTTCACTCAAGTTCTATATACCCTTTTCCTACCCGCTACCCCTAACGCATTACTACCTTTGTTAAATTTTATTAATTTTTTTCCTTTACACTATTCCCTGTCACCCGACAAAAATTTCTTCCTTTCTTCTTTAGTCTCCCCCCCTTTACAAAATTGTAAAATAGCATATTATGACGGTTCCCATCTTTCCATCTTTTAAGGTAGTCTTTATTTATTTACTTATCTGTCCTTTTCCCTTTTCTTCCCCACTTTTCCCCAAGTATCTTATTTCTATTTTCGTCTAGCCCTGTATAGATTTGTGAATTTTCCTTGTAGGAGTTTTAGGGATTGACTTATTGATTGATTGATTGATTGAGGAAATCACCTCGTCACTCTCCCGGGGACGATATTTCGGTCGCCGCAACCCACCTATCTATGATATCATACCTACAGCTTTGTAGAAGCGATAGGGTAAAGGGGGAGGTATAAATATTTTGTTTATAATATTATTATAGCCATCTTATGGTTATTCAATTGTGATACCTAGGTTTACGATTGGGGGGGAGGGGTGGTTACCGAATAATATGATAGATATTAAATACATACTCGGGGGTGTCCTTAAAAATCGGAAACTACCCGTGCTGAATCAGGGCCAAAACGATCGAGCGATCACAATGTCTGGAAAACTTAACCTTGTAACTCCATGTAACTAGGCATCTTAAACAAGGTATGTTGAACTGAATTAATACTTGTACTTAGCAAGAGACAGGGGACCAGTATAAAGTGAACTGAGGGGCAAAAGTGTGGATTGCAAGTAAGAAAAAAAGCTGAGGATATTGTTTGCTCCAAGATTGAAAGGTTCTGTCATTGGTATCATTTGGATAGATTTATTCTATTAAATTTATTTCATAGGATTCTGTCCCCATACATGCTCTTTTCATTTCAACATACTACGGGTTCTTGGACTGCTGATCCCCAGGGGAGTTTTCCAAGTTTTGTTGCTTTCTGCTCGCCAACCTTGCATGACAAGGATTTGATCATTCCGATTTTTATGGACACCCCCGAGTACTTGTCCCAGGCCATAAGTACCCGAAAACAGGGATTAAAGAATATATGGCAAAACATCCGTGCATGTCTGTGCCCCCATACAAATGATCCCCCTTCATTTTCGGGTACTTATGGCCTGGGACAAGTACGTTCTTCTTGTTACCGGAGTAGATGGTAAGAACGTGGCACCCCATCATTTTGCACCGAATATATCTTCAAGGACGTTTATCAAGGACATCGGATACCAGTAAAAAAATGTTGGATATTAAGCCAGCTTGGGGAAGCCGCGGGAATTCATCTCTTGGCAAAAAAATTCTGCGTCAAAAAGAAATGTTGCTGAGAATGGTTGAGGTACCGTATTATTGGTTTGTATGAGCGCTCCAGATGAAAGAAACATTCAAATACCTGTCATAATGGCTGTGCTGTGGTGGATCTGCAGTTGCTTTTCACCGGTGCAACTTAAGAGGATAAAAGAAATGCAGTCGAACCCCATGGAAATTTCTAGTCACTGGTAAGAATTACTCATTGGCTACCGTACTCTGTAAACCAAGTTCATTGAGTTCCTAGAGTGGGATAGTTTTGGAGTGTGCCTGTGTGTACGAGTTGCGGGGGGTGACAAGCAAGATCTTCCACCAAGTGGCGGTGTAGTACCAGCACGATACTGGGCATATTGTGCTCGAAAACCGTTGGCCTCTGAACCTTTCTCCCCTCTAAATGTGGATCAGACTGGGGGGGGATGCCCTTCCCAAGGGTAACACAGAATACCCATCCCAGGATTCAGGAACCCCTCCTGCACGCTGCGAAAACGTTCCCGAACCTGGCGTTCGCAACGCCCCTCACTATCTTACACAAGGCCTACAGTAAGGCACCCGTTACCAACAAATTGGATCAAGTCACCGGTCTTCCAAAGAACCCAAGCGCCACCCCTCACTTCCTCCATCCGTCCCATTGATTACTCCCGGGGCCTTTTCCACAAAGAGCCCTTATCACTTCGGCTGGCTGCTCGGCTGTTTATGCATGATCCTTCGCTTTTCGAATTTGCAAAGGGGGTAGTCTTCACAGTACCAGCTACGAAACTGAGCGGGCGACGAACAGGGATCAATCACAGGTAATCTTTTGTAACCTTAACCTTGATGATTCACTTTTATGCCTACAAAATACCCCTGTTCGCCGCCCGCTCAGTTTCGTCGTTGGTCCGGTGAAGACTGTATAGTATTACCCGTAAAATCCCGTGAAATCCACCATCTCCAGACTGTCACGTAAACCCCAGTAAATGGCGACATCAGACCAAGATAGGTTTAGCTTGTCAAGTTAACGAGATCTAACACAGCCAAATGACTCAGGCTATACCGTATCAGGAAAGCACTAATTCTTCTTGAGAACTTTTGACTCAAGCCCCGGAGATTAAGGGTGCCGGAGATGGTGGATTTCACGAGATTTTACGGTAGACTCCTTTCCCCACCTATCATGTACTTTACTATAATTAGATTTTCATAAAGCGGTTAGTTTGTGGCTCTCTACCGATGATGTTGTAAATAGCCAGCGATAACTAATTCTGTCTCACTCAAGTGACGCAATGATATTTACTACCTCTCAGGGGTGGAAAGTCGGTGAAGATTTGTGAATAGGGTGGGGCTTGCGTTAACATTTTGAAACTTACGAAGAAGCGCTCTGACCATTTACAGGAAGATTTCTGCATGTTGGGACTCACAGACGAGCCTGCAGATAGGAGAAGCCCCTGCTCTGACGGAACTTGGCTATCACATACAAGCTGTTTTGTACGACTATGGCAGAGGGCGAGTTGGCTATTTTGGGGGATAACTGTTGACACCACGTAGCCACAATCGATTGTTAAATGGCCATGGAATATCTCATCCCTCCGGAATATATACCCACTCGTTGAGGCCTGAGGAGAAAAAGTGTTTGTCTTTTACTCTTTTCCAGCCAATGCCGGCCACATCCCTTTATGTCCTTTCACCAGCACAGGATGGACGATCCGGTGTCGTCCTCATCCCCCCGGGAGGGCAGTTTTGACTTTGGCCTTGGGGAGGGCGGCGGCCGCTACAGAACCGGAGGGCGTACGCTAGACCTAGCATACAATCCGCTACGACACCATAGCAGTTCAAGCCTCTCTCCCGAAAGGGAAGATGGAGACGCAAGATCAGAGCTGCGCTACTACCTCACTGACCCACCGCAGAGGAATTCTAGTGAGCCAATCCCCATCCACCGGGAACAGCCGACAGCCTCCCCCACCATTCATAAATCCGCATATTCAACTCGAACCAGAGACTCCCCCGCAAAACCTGCCGCTCCAGAGGACTGGGCGCAAGTGCTATTTAACATCTCCCCAGTAGCCATGATGGCCGGACTATTCCTTCTGGGGATAGCCTTCACTATAGGCCATTACGTATTCTATAGGTCCTGGCGGGACCATATTGTTGATGGGAACTTAGAGCAAGAATACATTATCCGAGCGGGGACTGCGTTTGCGTTCCTCTCGAAGGCGTCGCTAGTTGGTGCTGTTATCGTCGCTCATAAGCAGATTGCATGGGGCACTGTACGCAAGAGGGCCATTACTATAGACGGGATTAACGCGATGTTTGTTGCGCCGACGGATCTTACCTCGTTTTGGAATGTAGATATGTTGAGGAGGGCCAAGGCTGCTACTATACTTGCGTTACTGACCTGGTATGTTTACTCTTCTTGATTGGAGGCGATGTGGGATTATGCTGAATAGGAATAGGTGCATTCCCATATCAGCGATTATAACCCCCGGCTCACTCTCGGTGAACATTGTCCAGCGACAAGACAACAGCACGGCACACATCCCCTCCACAAACTTCAGCGATCCCACAGGCTTTGTAACAAGTTTAGTACTTAGCGAAATCCAAGATGGGAGTCACAAGAAGAACAGTCCCCCGGAACTCTCCGACGCGAAAATAGCGCCAAGCGCACTCCTGTCCAGGATCGTCTCCACAACTGCTACCGGCGGCGCTATTCTCCCGATTGCCCCCCCGGAACCAAATTGTTCCTATGTTTACAGTTTCCACGGCCCCTCCTTCCGGTGTATGCCTGCGGACCTCCGAGCCACGCAGGAAATCCAGAAAACAATCAACTACGACAAGTCGGGAAGAATCCGGTACGCCGCAATCTATAATCCTAGAATCCGTTTCGATACATGCAGCATATATGTAGGCCTAGCCTACAAAACCACAGCTCAAAATGGGACGTACTCACTGTGTTCACCATACGGAGGAGGGTGCATGGCTGACCACGTCCAAGAAGCGAAACTCAACGATCCCGACTATGGCCAGGCGTTTTCGTGTGAACTCTACAACACTCTTTTTACTATGAACGTCACTTTCCGGGATTCCAGGCAGATGTTCGGGATCCAGAAGCTGGAATATTTAAACCCCATTTCCTGCGCGCCGTTGTCACCAGGCACACTACATTACCAGCCGCCTGACGGGTGGGAAGCCTCCTACGCGGTCTTCGCTGCCATGGCCGGTATGCTGGTTGGGAACCTCACAATGAACCGTGACAGTGGGTTGGGCGGGCACAGTCCAGTCCCATGGGACACTAAAATCCTCCAAACAACACTGATCGGCAGCTCCGATTTCACAAGCATGAACATAACCAACCTCCCGAAAGACAAATTCACCGGACCGCTAGCTCGGGGGATAGAAGAGCTATCGCGGAACATCACTCTTAGCCTCCTTAGCTCCGATACGTTCGGACTCTCGGTAAAAAGTAACATACTCATCACAGGGAAGATGAACAGATACATTTTCAACGAGAGGAACTTCTGGCTCGCCTATGGTATCGCCCTTTTCGTTACGGCGGGAGCAATACTTGTTGGTTTCGCAGCGTACCTTACCAATGGAGCTAGCCTCGAGACCAATTTTTCCACGGTCATGGCTACCACGCAATCTGATGAGTTGCAGGAGTTAGTCCGGGGCCTTGACGTTGATTCAAGGGAGTTGCAGAGTGTGGTTGGGGGGAGGGAGGTTAGGCTGCGGAAGTTGCAGAATGGGGATCGGAGGTTTGTTCTTGTCGGAGAGGCTAATGAATAAGATGCTGTCTGCCCTTTCCATGGCGTTCTTGGTATTTTCCGAGGGTTTGGTGCTTGTAGGTTGGATCTTATTTTATATTTGTTTTGTTTGCCACAAAAGAAGTATATTGGATCATAGGATATCACTCTGATGTTAGATAGGGGTTTTACTTGTATTAGCCACTTAGGAATCTATTTAGAGAGTTTGCGAGGGTCCTACAACTCATTCAAGAGTGTGAGAGCTAGTTGCTTTGTGGGTCCACGTGCTAGAGAGGGGATGCTGTGTTTCATTTTTGACAAGTACTCGTGCCAAGGTTGGTGCATGCGGCAGCAACCCCCGCACGTTCGCAGGTCCACAACCGGCGGCACTCCTACAGTGCCTGAAAGCTGGCTCAAAGTGACTTTATGGCTCAATGTAACCCGAGCAACGCTATAAAGTGCATCAAACAAGGAGATAGCCGATACTCCCCTACTATGATTACACACCAATTTCTCAAGTTTGTCGGTTCAGCCCGATCTGTATTGAGAAGACCATCCAGGAACGGTTAGCTCGTGGGAGGAGTTGCAAACGGGTTTTAGTTATCCTTGGCAGTATACCACAACCGCTCACTGCACAAGCTGTATCGCACAGTATTGTCATTAGCAATAACGCACGAATGCGCGAATAGAAAAGAGGTCCTGGGGTGCTGTTGTCTGTCGACATTGTTGTCGAATTATTGTGCGGAGGACTTGCCCAATGGTTGAAGTGATGCTCACCTTCGGTCGAACATGACCACGTTAAATACCAACGGCGAGTGCTAATTTATTAATATCCGGGATATCAAGAGTGCGCAAACGTGATGAATATTATGAGCAACCACATCCGGCTTTTTTTCTTCCCAAGAATACAGGAACGCAGAAAATAGATATATAAAAAAACACTCGGGTGGATCTGATAAGGCGCACTACAGCTAGAAGGTTCACCAGATTTGGCTGTTTTATCTAATTTACCGGCCCCGCTCGTGTTCTATTCGACAGGTTTTCCCCCACACCCCCCCCAGAACAATGATACCGCCATCGCCACCCTCACCATTACCACAACCACCACCACTAACGCAAACACTCCGGATCAACCGTGGGCATGTAAATTCTGATCCTCTTCATTGACGTGGATACAGCCTAATAGCTCGCCTATAGTCACCAAGTCCTGCTTCACTCAAATCTGCTTTTTCAGTCTTAAACCCCCCTGACAACCCCTTCATCATGGTTGGAAAATATGTGCTAAGATGGATGGGAGTTCCAGTTCATACCGGATATGTATCTACGACTTACCCCCCCTCATGATAACCTAGTTCCCATGCCAAACCTCTTTGTGTTAGACAATCGATATCCTTGTGGGGACCACCCAACTAGCATCTCATATACCTATCCAGGGTCCAAACTGATGGGTGGCTAGGGGTGTGCACATCCTGTGTGCCAGAAATCGATTTGGAATTCCATAATCTCGGTAATCGTTGTCTAGAAATTGAGGAGGGACGACGATGAGTAGTTCATTGGCTTCTGCAAATCGATGCTTCTATCTCCTTACAGTCGACACCCAGAAAATCCGAGTCCCGCATGTTGCTAACTACGACAGCGTATTGGTAGAGTCAGAGTTTCATCCCAACAGCTCGGGTCGGAGTGTTAATCCCTATCTAATCACTCATGAGAACATCAAGTTTGTTGGAGAGTTGCTTCCTACGTTTCCCGCCCCCACACCAACCGTCCTTCACTTTCTGGACTCCTGTCTGAATTGCATCTGGGGTAGGAGGTCCAGCTATGATATGCCCTGTGCTCTGCCTGAGATCGCCGTGGGTATTTTGGCTCGCTACCTGGTTCTCGACTCGCCCGGCCAGCAAGATAAACTTCTGTCTAGTGGCACGAACTTCAATTAGTTGGCGGAATATTTTATAGAGCGGCAGCTCTTCCAAGGACCGGGGGTTACGGAGAGACGGGGCAAATGTCAGCGCAATGCAACAATGGTGCAAGAGGCTCTGTTCTTCATACCGCCACCCTGAGATGTTATTAGTCACAAGCTGTTGGCATTATCGCAGAGTTCTAGTTCGTCAATAATGGTTGCTGATATTCAAGGGGGGGTTAGGAGAACAACTGCTGATTTCGGCTGTCGGGCTCTCGTTATTTACAGAAAACCGTTCTTAAGGTGGTTTCGCTTTTGCGCTGTGCGGAACCCCAAGGACTCGAGACATAAGCAATAGCCATCGGATACGCTAGGCTATCTGCATCTCTTTTCTAGCAATGTACTACCGGCACGCCTTATCGTGCTTGCTGTACACGCTATTTCCCACAATTATCCCATTTCACGGGATTTAGGGTGGACTGGGACTAGGTGGGGGTCCCAGCTCGCTATGAAAAAATGGCTATAAAAACCCCTCCATACGGGCTCGAATTATCTCTAGTATCCGCCAATGCCACTGATGGTCTAGGAACTGAACAAACTGGCTCTCCATGTCCCTCCCATCTCCATAGGTTGCATATCGGAACTTTCCTCCTTATCTATAAAACTACCTAACGAAATACTACAAACAGAAAAGTTCTTACTGTCCCATGCTCACCCTAAGGTTTTGAGAGCCATAGGTAGGGTCATCTTCGGTTTAAGCCGTGCGAGGCCCGAAGCCTACGTCGGAGAGTAGTATGGGTCTTGCAATGAGGGAGGCGGATGCCATAGGGTGAGGGCGAATTAAGATGCCTCGTTGAGATGTGTCCGTAGCTTCCTGGGATTTCCCCAGCCAATACACCGACTGAACCATCGACGAAAGATAAACCCAGATAGCGCTTCAGCCCAGACTGCTCTCTACCCTCGGTTACTCAGACATACCTGTGCCGATGAGGGTAGTGACCAAAAGACAGGGAAATATAACCCTTGCCTCCATAGAGATCTGTCTAAGACTAGTAGAGATAGTCCTCAACTTTTTTCGTCAACCCGAGAGCATGCACGATATAGGATCTGTCTATGGAAATGTTACTCGCGGTTTCGAAAAAAACCTAGGGAGGGCTACCAGTGCTACTAGACCCTAGGGCTTTATGAGAGCCAAGACTAGGATGTTGTGCCGTATGTACGTATAGTATATAGGTTAAGTGGGATGCTTCGGTACCGAGTGGGATTTCGTGATTAAATTGGATAAGGAGTCAAGGGAATCAAACATGTGTCGGAAACAGGAATATATTTAGAAACGTATATCAAGTTTAAAAATACAAACTAAACCACACGGGGCACATCTATAGCCGAATGAAGAAGACCCGACAATTTAAATCGCTAGATATCCCAAAAATCTAGGTGCTGAGACCGCTTCCATCCCGTTCAATTTCCTTCCAAAAACAAACTGGCTAGATTACCTCCTGTATGACCTAATTCTCAAACCTGGCTTAATCCAGAGGCGGAATGCAGTACTATCCCTCGCCCAATCCAACCTTGAATCCAGTAACTCTAGATGATAGGTGTATAGTATCTTGCAAATGATGAGTCTCAATTTAATGATTGCTAAGCTATACCTATGAGAAATAACTCATAACAGCTACACCGAGCCACGCAGAGAAGGGAGAGACTCACTTCCTCCCAAGATAAGCTCTCGGTCCAAGCGAGAATGGCTGGCCTGCCTCCCTGACATCTCTCCCCTTGCACTCTCCATCCAGCCACATCTCTGGCTTGAACACCCACGGCTCATGGAAATTCTTCGTATCGTGCACATGCAACCCATGAGCTCGCGCTGACCACCACGCCCTTCGGAATAAAGTACCCGTCTACAGTTTCTCCGGGGGAGGCCCTTGGGAAACCGACCAGGAGGGGTGGGTACCCGTGGAGGATCTCGGCAATTACTGCTCCGAGGTATCCTAGCTTTCCGGCGGCTGTGAAGGTTATTTGCGAAAAAGAGGTGACGAGGGTTACCTCGCTAACGAGGCGTTGGTAGGTGTGTGGCCTGCGGAGGAGGAAGTAGGTTACGGCAGAAAAGGTGGTTGCCGTAGTTTCGCTGCCCCCAATACTGGTTTTTTTATTAGTGGAGAGTCCAGGGAAGAGTAGAGCGAGCTCTAGAGGGGGTACACGAAGATTTAAGAGTTCGAGTTAATTGCTTCATCAGAAATTTCGTCGCGGTGGTTATCTAGGATATTGGTGAGGAAGTCTTTGCGTTGTTATCGGAGTTTATAAGGCTAAGGAGTGCGTTAGTCTTTGAATTAGCAGGACATGGGGAGGGGGTGCAAGGTACCGCTTGACTTTGTCGCGGTCATAGTCGAGGTGTCTGATACGATGTTCTACCATATGCGCTAGGATGAGTAGTGGGATAGGCCTCGCCAGCCAGGGAAAACGGGTAGTCACATATATGGAGGCGGCGGGGCAGACGCTGCCAAGGATTAAGTTACAGAGATCCAGAAGTGAGGTTTTCCTGGGAAGGAGGGGACTTGATATTAATACGGGGTCCATGAGCTAGGGATTGGCGGGAGAGAGAGCGGCTTATACCCCCTTTTACAGCATCAAACCCCTCTCCAAATGCTAAATCCCCAACAATCTGCCCACCTCATTGCCATTAACCCCGCCATCCGCCATCACAGAGAGTAGTAGAAATGAATGTGGAGAGAACACGAACATCGAAAGTGCGATAATTAAACCACCGAACTATCACTAACCCGTCCTTCCCAGTGCCATGCCTCCCAATCTGCTCGAATAAATCAACGTACCCCTGCACGATTGGCTCCTGCTCTAGAAGCGACTCTGGCTATGTTTGACGGGATCGGGTTCTGGGACTATGTTTGTTTCAGGGTCCATCTTGCCTCAGTCATAGAAACCAGTCTTGCAGAATGTCGGAAGCATTGATCCCAAGCGGCCAGCCCGGCCGCAGTTTTAAAAAGATTGGGTCAGTCCGGCGGCTGCCAAAGCCCGGCTGCTCCGAGGCCACCGCCAGGACCAACCCTGAGGTAACCCAGGCTGGGCCCGGTTTTGGTTTTGGAAAGCCGCTTGTCACAGTCCGGCCCGATTGTCTCTATAAAAAAAGCATAGGCCAGTCCTGCTGCGGCCAAAGCCGGACGGACTGGCTGCTTGGGAACACTGGTCGGAAGATTGTCATGGTTGGTGCAGATGTCTTTCCAACTAAAACCAGTGCACATGTACTGTTGACATACATCCCAGTTTGCATCAAGATGTGGAGGGCGGAATAATTAGCATAATTTCTTCGCAGTTCACACCCTCCAAATAAATCCATAACAGGAGCCTGACCCAGCGAAAAAAATCACTACGAAGCCGACAAACAGCTACCATACTAACAAATTGTTCACACTAAGAAGCTTCAACCAGCAATAGCAACAAGAAAGAAAATCAAGCAATCAACTATCCTATCAATTGCGAAAAAAAGCTAGACCCTGTTCATCGGAAGATTCTCATGAGCCTAGCCAACTCTCTCCAGCTGCTTCCCCGCCCCAATTACTCCAATATGTAGTCCAACCTCTCCCTTCCCTTATCTTGCAGCCAACGAAAATCCATTCTCTTTTTCGGCTATCCTCCGAACCGCGTATTCTAAGGGCGGTGTGCCGTGTCAATGTAGGGAAATGAGGGTCGCACAGAAGTAGCCAATAGACCAAGAGATTTCGCATGGAACTTAAACACTTTGGAGGAAGGATATGGAACGTAAGTTTTCCACCTATAATACTTCCTTCATTCGCTCTCGCTCTCAACTCTGCTCTTCTCTAACTAAAATCAAACTATCGGTAAAGACAGGTGTATAAGTAAAACATAATACGACTTCCTGATCCTCCCAAGGATCACCACACCTATCTCTATGCTTGCCACATGCCCCTATTCCTCCGTACACTCCCGTGATAACAAAGAAAATAACATTGCGGATAGACCCTTTATGGAACATTCTTCCGTATCCGTTCCGTCTGCATATCTCCTGAACTATCCTTCCCACTCTCGTAACAAATCCAAGCATATCGGTCTAACAACATGTCTGGCCCGGCGGTCTAGGCTAACCACGTAGCCCCCCAGGTAATCTCACTTACACAGGATCGCACCTAGCGGTCCCGTCCCGTCTTCTTGGTGTTATTCTGGCCTCGGTGTGGGGCCCCGGGGCTGGTCGGAAAACGGCCGGCAGGGACGGAGGGCCCTGCGGGGGACTTCCCTTTCTCTTTTTTTTTTTGGCGTTTGGGGGGGGTTGTGTATTTTCGGAGTCCTCCTGGCTCTGGGCGTGTCGAAAAACCGCTTGATGCATTGTAGAAACTAAACAAATGCGTGATCCACTCCACTTTCTCGTAAAGTGGATGAATAGCCGTCCCCGGATCCCAGCAACTGGCCCTCTGCCGTAGCCAAATCGCCGCCCAATATCTGCAATACAGAATTCCCCCTCCTCAAACTGTCCTAAAGCCGTTAACATAGCCCAATCTAGGTCCCCATTATCGATGTGAAGTTCAGTAAGGAGGTTAATTAGGCAAGCTCGGAGGCTAAAACACTCATCCTGTGAATGACACCACAGCTTATTCAAGGTAGGTTGCAGTTTGGCGATTGCTTTCTTCATCAGGTCGCTTTGGGTTGGGTCAATTGCACCCAATGGCAATCTTTTAAGATGGCTAATATTGTTCAGTGATGTTAGCAGCTCGCTCAGGTGAGCTTGGTTCTGTGCCAGTGGTTTGGACTGGTCGGCAGTAAGCACAACCCCAAGATCCTGCCCCCCAGTAGCCATCCAAACCCCCAGTGGTAAACACCACACCTTGATGTAGGCAAAGCGCAGTGCTGCTGGTTGTTGAGAGGCCATTTTTCATACTCTTTGTGTCTCGTATCTGAAGGGATCTGTGGTGGCTCCACTAATGTGTAATTGATAATGTTGGTCCCAGTAGTGTCAAGTACTTCCTTTCCTACCTCCTCACCATAGACTAGCGGGGAGGGGTTGGAGAAAAGGGCAAAGATCCTTTGGAAATTCGTATCTAGGCCAAGATAGAAGGCGCCATTTGGAGCTTGAATCTTTTGGAAAGATTCAGACTCCTCCTGGATCTCGTCTAGTGAGAGCTTTTTCAGGCGTTGAAGCTCAGGGCGTGGATCATGGGTTGTGATATCAATGTCAAAAAATACCTCGACAATGTTTCCTATATGCCCGGAATATTAGCAAATAAGCGAGATAGCCTGAGCCTGAGTGTCAGTATCAAACAATGAACCCAAGCGTCCTGCTAGCTAGGTGCCGGTTCCATCTTTTTGAGGGTGTTAGGATAGACCGTGGCCGAGAAAGTTAGGACCGGACGGACTGTAGAGGACTATAATCCTAGGTCTTTGACTTCCTATACTAGCCAAACTAAGATCATACACCTCCGAGAGGATCACCATCGCATCATGAGACATCACTCATGCCTTCTCAGGTCATCCCCATAGTCCCCAAAATTCCCCGCCCTCCAACTCCCCCCTACTACCCCCAACTAACATTTCTCACCCTTCAGGGCCCGCCGTCTGGCCCAAGAACCGCTGTCCTACACTTTGACAGCCCCGGACATACTACAGATAGTATCCGGTTCCATCCACCCGTCCTGGGCTTTTGGTAATCCCCCTGTGGGCCCCGCTGGCTTGAGACCGTTGGGAACACTAGCTGCCATACAAACTCAAAACTCGTATTTTTTGAATGTTTCCTGCAAGTGTTCCCAGCGCCCCGGAGGCCCGGCGGGGCCCTACAGCGGAGCTTCCAAGAGCACTGGACCAGACGGGACGGCTATCTGTAGTCTGTCTGCGGCGGCGGCCCAAGTGCAAAACAGCAGTTCTTGGACTTGGCGGCAGGCCCTACAGGGCAAGACATGCGTGTTCACCGTAATGGGGGACGGTAGAGAATGATGGAGGATGACAAGGGACGACGGAGGAATGTGGAGATGGCCGAGGAGGGTGGAGGACTGTGGGGGGTTGTGGGGGGCTGTGCGGAACTGTTGGGGGCGGTGGGGAATCATGGGGACAGCGGGAACGGGACGGGCGATGTCTCATGATGCTATCTTGTGAACTCGTGGACTGTTGAAACTGTGGAAAATGTTGTGTCTGTCCTGTTAGTGTCTAAGAGAGAGCGATGACTAAGCTGCTGTCTCAGTATCCAGCAGTGGTGTCAGTAGATATCATCGTATAGCTGAAATTGGTGGTGGTATGGTGTCTGCATGCCTTTGAATTTGTAGTAATTAACAAATTTTGCTCATTAACCTATGTCTTAGAGACTGAGGAGGTGGAACATTTTCCGCGGTTTCAGCAGTCCAGGAGAAAATGATTCGTTCAGAGGTGCATGATTAATTTAGGCCAGTGCTGGAGCCCCAAGTTAGGTTTTGGTGCAAAGAAGTTTAGAATTCCGGGGATTTCATCCAGGCGGGGATTCGGGAGAGTAAAATCTTTGAGAGCGAGATGCGACTATACACTCACCTGCAGCTATCCCGGATCTCGATAATCCAGATACCTTGCTGTCTCGTATGATTCTTAGTAAGTTCTAACTTTCTTTTGCACTGTTCCGGGATCACTCGTTGCTAGGTAGCTTCTTCGGACAATAAGCCATGCTTTAGTCTAGAAGAAATTAAGAAATCACCCATGATTCCATTGAGACAGCGAGGTATCCAGATTATCGAGATCCGGGGTAAGTTAGTAGGGTGTGAATGTATATCTTTTAATCCCTTTTTCCGGATATTTCCTGCCAGGACGCTTACATCCAGAGATATCCCAATCGGATGGAAACTCGGAAACAGAGATAGAAGGTGCCAGGGCTGGCCGGACGCTTGAGGTCATTGCTTTTTGAGGGGAACTTTCAGGAAATAACATACGTTCTGGGTCTTGGGTGGCCTTGAAAGACTTCTTGCCATGCTTGCGGGCATCCTCACAAGCTGCTCTCTCATCTGGCCGAAGTGACATCCTCCTATTAAGCCATGCCTCTATCTCTCTGTCGTTGCAAAGAACCATTCGTTTCTTCCCTTTGCGAGCCATCTTACGTAGCGGGTTGGCAGACTGACGTCTTGACTGCAATGGATGATATTGAGTAGTGGAAATAACAACCGAGCCTGCAGGTTGCCCGGCGGCCCTTTTCCAATTACCGGAATCATCTAGCCGATATGGTGGACGAATGAGTTTTCCTGGCATTTCGGACTTAGTCTCGGTTCTTGGAAGTTTCTTTAAAAGCAATAGATTTTGGGCAGGTGGTGGGCGGAGAAGTGGGCGTAGAAGTCTAGACCTTGGGTTTGAGGTTTCCCTAGATCGGACACGTGCAGTAGTTGACAGTGAAGGGCTGGCATAGGTGGTCATAGTAGAGGGCACCGGGACCGCAGGTGTGGATTCATGGGAGAGGGTGTCTTGATGGCGTTGGGCCGACCTTAATTTTCTCTGCGAATTATCCAATGGTTAGAACGAAATTACTATCTCTGCGGATAGGATAAAGCCTTCTAGAGGCAACTTCTCATCATGGCATTTCAGCAGAGATGTCACAACCATCGATCTACTTACCTTCCTGGAAACAGAACCGTGGCTAACTGGCTCCTTCACAATCGTATCCCCCTTCTTCCCACCCCCGGCCACGCGGTTGTAGGCGTTCTTCGGCTGGATCTCATAAGTATCTTCATCATCATTTCCTTATCATTGTTCAATGCTCCTACTTCAAATCCATCACCTTTCCTCTTTTCCGCCTTCGCAGCGGGACGCTCAATCGCCGACTCTTTCCCTTTCGGCCTTCGATCCTCGCCTACATATCCTAACCCTTTAGCATCATTCTTTCTCTTGAGCCTCACAACTGCACCTTCTGCCGGCGCAAATGAATAGTTCTTCCCGGTATTTTCCATGGCACCATCGATCGCAGCCTTTCCCTGGACATTGGAACCAATAACTTGCCCTTCTTTCCAGCCCACTCTCTTAAGAAGCTTGGCACCTATCGTGTCTTGTACAGCAGGCCCGGGTGTAGGCAGGCCCAGAGGAGTAACCTGTCTAACTCTGCGCCCAAGCTCCTCCTCCGTAGACCCGATCCCCGAAAATCCGGTCGTTGTCTCGACATTCTGTACTTCAGTTGCTTCGTTGAGGTCTCCTTCGTCCACGAACCCTTCGGGCCGAGCTTGAGCAGCTTTCGTCCGTGTCCCTCGAGAGGACTTAAATGTTGTGAGAGTCCATCCTATCATCAGTCAGTTCTCAGCTTTACAAAACTTGGATTGCATCAACAGAGTACTAGTAGACGAACCTTCTTTAGACTGGACACTATTGAAATACCTACCCATCTACCATTAGCCCCCGACACTCAGAACCAAACCAAACATAGCAACGACAGCATCATACCCAGCACTAAGCCCCTCAGTGAAAACCCCGTGAAATCTCTCCCTCCCAGGCTCATCTGTAACTCCCTTTTTCCAAGCAGGAACATGACTCCCATCATCCCTGGTCTTGGAATCCAGCACCGGAAATGCAGTCCCGAACGCAACGAGTGGAACCGTGTTCGAACCGCTGACTCCACTGCCATCAGCCTGTATGTGGGCCGGGGCCTTTGACTGGACATGTGGCACAAAGTATTGGAGTACTATAGCACTTGTATTAAGTTGTGTAGCTCCGAGAGAAATCTTACTCTCGCAAACCAGAGTAGTGAGCTTACCTTTACTATCTGTGGAACCCGAAAGATGTTCTTTGGGGAGAGGAAAAAAGGGGAAATTAAAAAGAGACTCAGATCACACGATTGCAAAAAAGTGTCTTTATTTTTTTCAAATTCAATACACCAAAAAAGTACCACAAGGCTAGTAGTTCTGCTTCTTCTGTCTCAAAGGCTATGAGACCAGGTGTATTGAAGGTTGAGAGTAATAAAGTCTTCTTTGCTGGTGCGTGGCCGCGGGTTGTTGAGAGGAGGACGAGAACTACTGTACCTTCTTATATCCCAAAAGTTTTATTGATACGTTTACAATCTTTCTCTACATTGAGAACAGCGGTTGTCATCCAGTCACTTTCCCGTATTCTTTGCCTCCTAAATTAAACCGTATGATCCTATAGACGGGAAGTCTATTTATTTCCAGCTCACATTGCTAAATCCTAATAGTGTATCGGACATGCCCCCACTCAATCAGAGCCTTTTTCTATCACTCAAGATTAGCGTAGATTCGCTGGGTAGCCGCAGAAAGAAAGACAAAAAAACACGGTTATATACATAGTAATTTCTACAGTCTCCAACCAGGGAGCGACGGAAACTAGCCGGTAGTGAACAGGGGTATTTGGCAAACAAGAAGCCGGGCGCGCTCCTATCTTCAGGCTTAGCACCACTCCCGCCCTGCTTTTGGTTCAGGTAACCATTGCCCTGTGTTGATCGTGGAATTTCCACGGCGCTCCTGAGTCCTAACTCACCTCTGCCCCTCCTCTCTACTGTGCTTCATGAGGGCACAATAGCAGTAAGATAGCTTCTCATAACCCAAATTGGGGTCATAAATCATAGATTCAAGCAGAGGCAAGGGTGGGCTGGAGATACTCCAAACTATTGGGGCCCCTTGTGGTGGAGGGGCAGCACTACTAGTACTGGAGCCGCCTGCAAGGGAGGGTTTCCGAGTGCGCCCGACTTTTGCGGCCACCTGTTGTGATCATGAGGTATCACTCAGATTCCTTAATTTGTGCTAGTTTCCACACAAATAACCGACCCGTTTTGGAAGTGCGCCCGACTTACAGGTATATGCTTATGATACCCCCGAGTACAAGTCTCTTCCAGCGTCGCGAGATTCTTGAGTCGCGAGAATAAGCCCTGCCTTAGTGGTTTGATCGGTCGAGGTTTGTTTGTGATGCTTATTTTCCGTGCGGGTACTCGCAGTGCGGGAATCTCTCTATGGCGGAACACACTAGACGGCATGCTATGTACTTTCTGAAGCTGATGAAACCACTCGAGTACAGCACAAGTCAACAGCTGTCAGAGATGAGAAAACCTGACCGGTAAAAAAGTCACAATTCGCAATCGATTGAACTCTCCTAAGCGAATTCACAAACCCTTCACCCAAGACAAAAAGAGAAAAGAAAAACTCAAAGCGAAAAGAAACCCCAACCTTGTCCGGTTGTCCGACTATCTACCGGTATCCACAGGTGATTCTCCCCTTGTTGTTCGCCTCCCAATTTTCTTTCGTCCGCTGGTCTAAACCGTTCTTCCGTTCCGTAATGGTGGGAAGAAAGTTCAAGAAACTCAAGGACTTGCCTCCCTTGCCTGCGAAGCCTTAACTGCTTTAAAGAGAGTGACAAACATCTTTTTGCAAAAGTGTTCTCACTCACCGGAGTCACGGTGGGATATTTCCAGATTTGGAAATACTCAAAGGCTTGGCGCCAAGATGCCCTAAATTAGACCCAAAGGCTCACATCTCGGAACCAACCCATGTCATTACACCACCAATCACGAAGACCAACAAGGCCCTCAAGAATCCCCAATTTTCCCCCCCACTTTTCTGTTTTTGCTTTTTTTCTTCAGCACACCACCACAACTATCTTCCTCTACCTTACACACTCCTGTAGTGGTTTCAAGTTAACAATTTGGTTTTATGTTCTCTCCACTGTGACAACTGACATAAAAAATTCTAAGTCTTAGTGCGAAAATGGGTGATAGAGAGGAAACACTCCTTGATATCGTATATCAAGCGACTGGTCCACAAGGAAAAAACTTTCTCAACTATGGCCGAAAATTGCTTCTTAAAGAATATCTTGAGGAGCTTGAATCCCCCCCTCCTCAAAATGAATTTCAATTGAATCATATGGTAGAAACATGGATTACACGGCTAACTACCATTAAAACTGCTGTTGCCAATTTCCCCACAAACCGACATGCTTTGGAACCTCGAAACACAAGTACCTCCCGAACTGGATCACCTGCCCTATCCATTTCCAGTGTTAACTCTACATTCAACCAGTCTCCAACTGCGGCTAGTCCACCCCAAGAACCAAGCACCAGGAGAAGTGCATTGGCCAGTCAAAACTGTCGGACTCGTGACTCAAATACCTGTGTCATTACTGGTCGTAAAGATGCAGACGGATTCACTATTGAAGCCGCCCATATTATCCCCTTTTCCTTAGGAAAGGATAAGCAATGCCGTGAACTTCCTTTTTGGAAGATGTTGGAATTATTTTTTGGGATCCAGGCAATTGATACTATGTTCCTTGAAATATCAGGTAATATCAATAGTCTCGTAAACCTTGTTTCATTGGACAATTCAGTCCACTCCATGTTCGACAACGAACATCTAATGTTAAGACCGTTGACGGTAACCGGTGAACCTCTCTCAATTTACGGTAATTATTTTGATGATTACATTCTTGTTGTATATTACCCACAAGCTATGAGTATGCCAGAGCTTATTCAGTCAGACAGACTGATTATCACCGGGCCCCCTGCAATAAGACCAGTATATACTGGAAGCCGTATTCATATCTCCTATAATCCCAATTGGCCAAACCATTTGGCCATATTACCCCGCCCTTCCTATTTTGCATTAAGGGAATTTGTAGCTTACATTGGTTCACTATCTGCAGGCCGAGCATATAATTTTCCCGAATAATCACTCTTGCCTACAAAAAACTCCCTCTTCCCTCTACTCTGCTATCCCACCACCCCATCCCCATATCCTAGGCTCCTGTTTTTGCTCTGACTATCCAGTAGCTTCACTTTTTACTTCAATTTGCTTGATTTTTATCTTCTTATTTTCTTAATTGTACTTAGTAGTAGCATGATAGGTTTTTGTCGGACTTCTTTTTCTCCTTTTTTCAAATGTTTACCTTTTATTACTTTCTACCCTTAGGTAAAAGGCTAAATAATGCCTAATATTTCTTAACAGATCCTCATTTCTCCTTTATACCAAATTTCTCCTTAACCTATTTTCAACTAGTCTGTAACTTACCTGCTTAAAAGGTGTCCTTCCGGTTGATCTTCTATTCCTGTTATTGCTACTCTCTTCTATCGCATGAGAACACTTTAGTCTAGTTTCAAATAAAATCTACTTTCCTGAATAGATGAAAGAATTGTACTTATTGCATTTTAGCTTAAAGTTTCTCTAGATTGCATTAAAATCAATTTAACCCAACTTTATCCAATTATGGCTCGTAGTTCATAATACAAGTTATTATCAGTCAGTTTGCTATTCAAATTAAAAATACTAATTCTATCTAAATCTTAAGTAAAACAAACTATCAACACACTTGAAGTTAGAGCTGTTAATGGTCAAGCACCATACAATATAAAACATATTGGTAGAAATAATGATAGAGAACTACTAGATAAAGTATTTTATATCATACAATTGAATAATTTTGTAGTCAAAAGTAAGTAACAACTTATACAAATGATAATAGAATTTCAACCCCTGGAATGTGTATACAGGATAGATAAGAATAAAAACTGCAATGCCCGTTAACTCTTAATAGTAGTATAAGTAACAAGAGTAAATGACTATCCAATTTTCCAGAGCCTAATGGGTATATAAGATAGTATGATAGTAATTAAGTGTTACAAGAAAAGAAAGGAAAGGAAATCATAGAAGAACAAGACCCAAAGAAAATATCACTATGGTCTACATCCTGCCTCAAGATCATCCTTTACGAGTGCTGAAGGCTTTGGTGAAGTTGACACTCCCCTTGCTGTAGAAGATTGTTACCGCTGATATTTCCTAATGTGACAATAAGATTACATAGGAGTGTAGTATGTTGAAAATGGTGCTGCTTGCCATACTCATGATACTTTCTTTATTCAGATAGCTTCTAGGATTGGCTTCAAATATGTGCTTAGAATTCAGGCATATGGCTCCGGCTTTGGGTATTTAGTTTGTGCGTTCGGGAAAGCATTGGGAATGCAGGAATCCCCGATGGTTTTGGGATGATACCTCTTTCGGGAAAGGAGGGAGAAAAGAGGAAGTACTGTAAGGCGAGCGTAAGAGGGTTGGAAGCCGGGAGGTGGGAAAGTGTTTCTTTTTCTTTTAGTTGGCCGGGAGTGCTCACGGGAGAAGGAGAGACTCACATGGAATAGTGTGGTGGCTCATGGATAGATATAATCTCTTTGCCATTAATATATACTCCTGTGATCACTCTTGGTTAGTTAGTCTGTCCACAGAGTAGAGCATCAAGCATCGTGGAGTCCTTGAGCGATTCAATAATTTTATTTTTAACTAAGTTACAGGAGTGATTACCTATCTGGGCTTGAACAACCTAACAGCAGTACATTTCAAGGCGTACGCCAGTCCCAAATGGCCTAGCCCGAGCGAGAGACTGTGGTTGTTGTCAAGTTATTTTTATTGAAGAGTTTGTCCCTGCTCCTGAGTGCGATCGTCTTAGGTGTGAGTTCCTTGGCGTATTTATCGTTTCATTTCATTGTCGCCATACTTGTACTATCATTTGGCCATGTATGGAAGTAACTATCTATGATTGGGAGGATCAATCGACCGGAGACTAGTGCTACAATCAGCTATACCTTTTTCAACAAATCTCCAAGACTTTACTCGCGCGTCTTTGCCAAGAATACCTCCGCTAGCCAATACAGCTTTCCTGTAAGCTGGATCGGATAATCTTAACCCAACTGAGGATAGGCTATGCGAACCCACCTTTGAATATACCAAGTAGGTAATACCTCAGAGTGACATCAAGATTTTCCTGAAATAAATCATGGATTTTATAAAAAAATCTATATATTACTCAGGCCACGTATCAATACATCTCTCTTTAGTATTTGAACAATCCTGTTTCATTTCTCTTATTCAATCCTCCATAGAATTTATATGACAATGAGTTCCCTCAATCCGAATGTTTTTCCAGCTCCGGTCAATCATCCCCCACAATGTCTTATCGGATCGATTCATGCAGCGGCTGGACCTGAACTTCGAAATATTATAAATCATTCAACTAGGTACCTGACCGATGAACTCCGACAAGACCTTTATAAAAATACCCCTACCAATCTAAACCAACCCATACAGGAAGTGGAATTATGGATTAAAAGACTAAAGGTGATCAAGTCAGGACTTTCAAGCTTTCCTATACCTGTAACTGGATTCGCAACAACGACCCCTGCACATTCTCTTGTTATACCTCCTTCAACATACCAGGGCTATCTTGGTGGAAAAAACACCTTGGCACCAGAAGCACATCCCAGCCTATTGGCTATCACAGCCTGTTTAGAACGTGATCAACACCAATGTATTATAACCGGCCGCAGGTCTACTGATGGGTTCAGCCTAGAGGTTATACACATTTTTCCATTTTCCCTTGCAAGCCACCAATGCTGTCGACGTTTGGACTTCTGGAAGATGTTGGAAATGTTCTATGGCCCTAAAGCTACAGACAATATTTTTGGTGGCCTACTTGACAGGATTGATAGTCTTCAGAATCTCATTACTGTTGACAGCTCCATACGGGCAATGCTGGATAGCGGTAAATTAACCTTAACACCTGGGTCATCTACACACAATCAGATTCCGGTCATAAATGACCACAAAGGTGCCTACTGGTTGAGTATTGGCTATCCTTTGAATGGACCAATGGGCACACCTGATTTTATTTACTCCTCAAAAGGCCTTCCCACCGGCAGGAATAGAAGACTCTATCATCAGAGCACAGTGGACATGGCATACCATAGGACAATTCAGGGCCATACAAGTACTTCTCCACTGGCAACCTATTTCGCCCTTCGCTCTCGCCTACTGTCACTAAAACTGATTTGCGAATACAACTCTTCCCAAGCAGATGAACCCTCCCCTACTGGCGCTACTTTAATTTCAAGCCCTGTGACCCCACTAGACATTGGGAGTGGGTATCAGACATATCCTTCAGCCTACAATAGTTCTTGTAGTCCTGATCCAGTATTGGCCGCCATTGCCATCCTGCAGGACCTGGTTGACTCAGGAGATTTGGCCGGTTTATCCTAGCAGACCTGTAAGAACCCCAAAACATTCATCATTTCCGACAGGAAGAAGCTAACCTTGTTCAAGAGATGGGAGAGATGTTCTTGTGGGAAATCGTTTTATGCTTCATTGGTTACTTGGCTTGCGACAAGCTCCTCAGTATTGGTAGCATAGACATCGGCGGAGGAATAATCGATGTGAGTGGGTGTAATTTCGCAACTCGGCTTTGGGGGTACATCGGTTCAAACATGAAGAAATGAGGCTTTGAACAGTGCTGTATGAACAAGATCGCGAGCAATCTAGAGTGGTCTAAGTATTTAGAGACTACTGTTCCGACGATTCTAGTGTTGGATATCGACCTTGTAAATCTGAGGAATGCAACCTATTTTGGAGAGGGTCAGATTTAGCAATGGTTTGTTCCACTTTATCTTCAACTTTGACATGGGAGGATATTGGACGCCCCCTTAGGAATTTGGAACCCCAGAAAAGGATGCCCTCCGCAGTTATTGCACCATCAATGCCCTCTTTTACAAGCTAACTTATATACTAAACTAGTGGAGGACTTCATAAGCCCCAGCCTACAAGACATTGCAGTGCGCACAATCCCCGCCCCACCACTCCTGAAAGAAACCTCCATCGGCAACCCCTTTCGCATCCTCTGCCTAGTTGGCTTTGCTTCACACTTCGACTTCACCATAGTTCCCGAAGCCAAGGGCGCCATGAAACTCGCGGAAATCAAGTCACGCAACCCCTCCTCCATGCAAACACGGATTATCACTCGCACCAACCAACTCGCCCCACCAGTTCCGTCTGCCCTCAAAGCAAAAATCTCCCGCGATCCCGTCGGCAGCGAGATCAAAAAAATGCTCAATGGGCGAAATTCCCCTAGCCCTCTAGAAGGGGAGATTCTTGCCGCCAGTCCAAGACGCCCCCACCCTCACTCTAAGAAAAATGGCCTCTAGATCCTTGGCCACTTACGCTGCCGTAGTAAACACTTTTTGTCATGTCAAAAACCGCGGGGCTATCATGCCAGCCAACTTGAAGCAGCACAGCAAAGCTCTATCTCATGTGCCCAAATATCGGAAATCTCTTGCTCACAGCAGGGAAAAATTCGATGGGGTGGGAAATATTTAGAGCTAGAGTGGAGGATGGATCACTCTGTTGGAGGCAAAGTGGAACTCCACTGTTGTATTAGATTCTCCGGAATGGTTTCCGCGATCAAGGAAGTTCTTGGTATTTTCTTATTGTCCTAGTAACAGGAATATACAATTCGGGATGATTGCTGTATTTTTCTATAATGGGACTTGTGACGCCTCTCTGCCTCGTAATGAGCCTTGTCACCCATAACACGGTGGCGAGATCCTAACACTATTGGGAGGATAAAAACCACCCTTAATACCCCACCAGCCTCCATATCCCCCCCCTTCACTGACCCGAGCCGAAACCCACACAAGCCACCTCCCCACTCCTACCCCAACCCAAACCCGATCCAAACTACCACTTGGCAACAACAGAGATGCCTTCCAAGTCCAGCGTTCCCCTACCATCAGCGAGCAAGGAGGATAAAAGGCCGAAAAAGCTTTTCTTTTTTTGCTCACCACCGGAGGATCGAGGAGTTGGAGGCGGAAGCTGCATACTAGAAGAGGAAGTTTAAGAAAGTGAGCAAGAAGGAAGCCACCCCCCAGAAGACGATTGTGCAATTGGAAAAGGACCGATGCAGCCCCCAAATTGCTGCGGCAGTGGTTTTCAATGCTGTGCAAAGGTGGGCAAGACAGTCGGGTTCAAACGATACTGGGTCTTCAGAAGAGGTTCCAGCAGTTTGGGTGTGCGAACGCGGAGCAGGTAGATGTGTTGGCCAAGGCGGTAAGTTTTTCTTTGTTTTTTTCTTTCGAAATTCTATCTGTGAGAGAGTTAGTTGAATTAACTAGGCAATTAGTGGCCAGGGGTAATGGAGGCTCGAAACACGGCGACCCTTGAGGTGCACGGAGACGATGTCATTGCAGTCCTTCCTCATTATGAGGATGGTCTGCTGGACATTTTGGAGAGGCCGTTTCAGTTTCTCTGAGGAATTTCCCTCGGTGACTGGCACTAGGCTACTCCTGAGCAAAAGTCTCTTTTTTTTTATTGTGAGTAAAGGCTATCAACTTACCTTAATGTGTTTATACAGCGGCTAACGTATAGAGAATATTCTCCAATTCGGACCCCTATCACCATCTCCCACCCCCTCCCCCTCCGCATCTACAGCCAGCTCGAGTATCTCCTTAGTTTTTGCTAAAAACCAAACCCCTTTGAGCAATAGGTGTAAAAAATACATATCCAGATAGTAGATGCCATTCTGACTATTTCAAAAGAAAGAAAAATCCGCTAATGGTGTGTAAGTTAAGTTAAGCTATCATACAATTAAAAATGTATAATGTTTCAATATTTCAATATTTCGGGGGTCTTTTTTTCCAAAAAAAAATGCCAAAAGTCAGAAAAATTCCATATCTCCTAGGTGCCTAACAGGGCCTAAGTTTTTTCTGTTTTTAAATCTAGATTGATTTATGCACAAGACCATCATCTATTAGGTCAATGGTATCGTTTTAGGCACGTGCTAATAATATTATGAAAAAACATTTCCCCTTGATGAAGGGGTTAGGAAAGCGTTGTTTGCGTGCTTGTTGTGGAGTTTTGGTGAAGGGTTTGCTGATGGGAGCAATAAGGGACAAAGTAGGGATCTTGGGAGAGAGGTGTGAGCCCGAGGAGGGGCGGGAGATAGAGCGGTTAGCGGGTGAGGGATGGGATTGTCGGGTTGGGGGGGTGGGGATGAAAATGGGGATTGGGTTACTCAGGCGAGAACGGATAGGAACAAGCTTAAAAGAATTCAATAAGGTAAAACCATTGATGTCTGCGGTGGTGACGGGAAGGTTTGTCTCCATTATAGCACATTATCCCTAACACTTATTTTGCGCCCCAGCCATTCCTCCCGCTGATCTCAGTAGCTTCAGATTGGCGAGCCTAATATCTTTGTCAAAGGGGTTACAGTTGTCAAGTTTGAGAATGATGAGAGTAGACCGAAAATTATGTACTATATGAATTTGTGAGTTAGTTCGTTGGTAGGGGGGCAGGAAGTATGGGGCCCTGTGGTGGATACTCTACTGGAGTCTTCCAGTCCTTGTATCCACAGCCTATCTTTGCTTTTTTCCTTCCCATCACTGGCTGCTTCGCTACTACTTGGGCCATACAAGCACCTCCTACCCCACTTTCGTGTCCCCTTCCTTCCTGTGGCCCTTTGCCGGACTGTCTAGTGCTTGGAGGGAACTATTCATATGAATGAGGCTCATAGAGTTCCCATCTTCCTGGGAAACTCGGGAGTTACTTTTCGACCCTGATCCCCTGTTTTAGGGGAGCCTCCTTTCCTGCTTTTGGCAGATATAACCGCCACTAGGGCACTCCCGGACAAGTGAGAATCTTACGAATCCGGCCGATCGCAAGTCCTGGGTTTTGTTTTTCTCGGTGTACGAGTAGCTAAGAGCTTCTGGGTAGGGTCGACCGTGGTGGAAACGAGCAAGCCGAACCTCCCAAGTACTGAAGCAGTATGACAAATGACGGGGCACCAGCAATTGAGGCATTGATGTAGACGAAACCACAAGCCGCCTGAGCACTTCCCTTACTCGGGCGGCTAGTACTCAGTAGGAAACTTTCCTAAGTTATGGTAAACCCGACAAATTTGCAACTAAAGAGATCAGCAGTGATTTCCTCTTACGGAATCAACTGATCAGCTACCCGAGCGGGGGTGCCCCCAAGTGGCTTGTGGTTTCGTCTATATATAGTAAATTTATGCTCTGTTCCCATAAGATCTCCACAATTTTCCGGACCCTGATCTCCGTATCCCAATTACTTGGACGACCCGAATGGGTTCAACACCACAAAAACCTCACGATCTCACCCAGCCACTGGAATTCGAGCTCCATGGGTGTGCTGGGATGTCCTCGTGGGACAGGTACCGTAGCTGGTTCCCTAATGATATCATTCCACTCTGTAGTCTATTGTCGAAAAATACAAGACCAGCTTAACGCTCGAGCAGTGCGGCAGAGGATAAATTTTGGAAGTTGTTTTTATTAGCTTGAGATTGGACATTCCCGGAGGCTCCCTTTTGGACATGAATTCACCTTGAAGATCGCCTGTTTCTGGTATCATTGGAATCCGTTTTTAATTTCACTCCTTTCTTCTTAGTTTTTTCTGCAGGCTTATTGCTTACTATTAGATAATTCCCGGACGCAGAGGTTCATCCTCGGGGAAGTGTTTCACGCCATAAGGTGCCTAAACCAATAATATTGACTTGAAAAAAATTACCGTAAAATTTCCTAGAATTCTCGAGTAGATCACCGGCCTAAATTACAGCATTAGCTTACGATAGGTTTGGTTTTACATGATGTAGTTAAAAGAATTGAGAATGTTTGAGTACAGTCAATAAGATCCAACTCCCCCAGAGAACCCTAGTTATACCACGTCAGGAAAACACTAATCTTTCCCAGGAACCTTGGTTTCGGAGCCCGAGGATTGGAGGACTGCCTTGGTAGCGATCTACAAATGGTTGTACTCGTGCAACAGATTTCACGATATTCAGACCCCACTGCTGTGAAATCGTCTTGAAACCTCCCCCCAAGTCTATTGTTGGTCTCGTGGGATGTGATATTGCCGTCTAGGCATCAGTTTCGTAGCAACTATGATTTTTTAAGCGGGTACGGCATACATCGTCAATGTTCCCGTACCCTTCTAAGGCCCTAGCCCGTTTCACTTTCTACCCTTAGAATGCCCGTGGTCTTCCTCTCCATGGTTGATGATTAAGGCTAGCCCAAGAAGAGGTGTGATGTGATTTTACTTGATCTCCGAAATTTGCAAAAGTAGATCCCGAGGAAAAGCCTCCACATACTTGTCCTCTTCCTTAAAAGACACGAAGGCACAAAAAGGGCCACCCAGCAGAGCCTCACTTCCAATTTTGACACAAATTCTATAAATTGACACCCTGAACTTCACCAACTTGAAGCCGTACTGATTCCACAAGGGTCTCCTCAGCTAAGCCCAAATGCTGATAGCAGCCTTGAGAGAAAGAAGGACTCCCAATCTCACTCTTGCTTTTCAGACGAAGCATTCGAAACTAGCACTGATCTCAGAGAGGTGCGTCAATCCTGAAGTTTGGGGCAAAATATCAATATCACAAGCTATCTCATGAACATCTCAAGCATGATTTGCCATATATCTGAACTGTCGCAAGGATGAAGTCCATTGAAGATTTAAGGTTTCCAATAACGCTGATCACATATGAAACACCATGGCCCACGTGGGATGTCCCGTGGGCGCATTAACTCACTGGGTTGGCGCAGGTCCAAACTTATGCGTGCCCTCGGAGATTACCGAAAACGGAATGGAGAAGGCATATAAGACATAGTGAACGATTAGATGGAATTCTTAAGAAATAGCACCACTGTTTACAGGCACTGTACTGTGGTAGCTGTAATGCCCACAATTTGGGGGTTGCTAGCATATGAACAACGGAAAATAAGGTGTGTTATCGACCTAGGGTTACTGCGGGGATAGGTGAGAGGTGAGTGGCAAGCGCGATGAATAATTGAGGTAGGTATTCTCTACCGGTATTAGGATAATGGCCGAAATGCGAAGTTGATATCTCGCCTAGGCTAAACCTTGTCCACACTAGTACTATGCTCTCTTCAGTCGCATTGATGCCCCTCTAAGGCCACCACTCCAGACAAATCTCCACCCATAACTTACATATATATGGCAAAGTACCACCTCCCCGTCTCAGAAGCCTTAGACCACGAGCCTAGTGTCCCAAGGGCCGTCCCCTAAGGCTACCCTTGAAGCGCCGAAACCCAGTTTGAAGCTCGTGCTCCGATTATGCTCTTGTGCCCTATCGAATACATTCTTCAACCAGACAGTATAGTAATGAGGCTTCCCTCCAGTGCGTAGTCAATTAATTTTCCCACTCTCTTTAACTCGGACGCCGGTCGTTACCGTATCTCCCCGCTTAGTATTTGACCCTTTTTCTAAACTCACGACCAAGTCTTAGTACGTCCTCACCATCATCACGCATGCGGATCTTTGGCTCATTCTAAAAGAGTTTATACTCATGTTCATATGCACCCTTCTGGCAATATGCTTTCTCGCCACTAGCCTTGCTTCTGCGCAACGTCCCTCCAATGTGAGATCAAAGATTTCAGACGAAGGGCTTTCAGCGATCTTTGGTGAAGGTAATAACAGGGGCCGTGAGGCGAGAAAGGAGGATTGTACTAGCCTTTCCCAGAACTGCATTTCTGGACCAAATGACGAATCGTTAAGGTCACAATTAGAAGGTGCAAAACAAAGGTTTTGTGGGAGAACGCCGGGCGCCGATCGTGAGGCGGGCTGCGGCGGCCGTGAAGCTGGGAATGGCAACAATGATGGGGGAGGGCTACAAAGGAGAAGAAATCATAGGGGTTGGAGAAACAAAGATGGGAACCAGGGCGAGGACGAGGATGATGATCGAGACGAACCATCACCCACTTCGTCGGATCGACCTTCACAAAGTGTGTCTACACCGCCGCGACTACAAACGCCACGCCCATCAAAGAACCCAAGTCTCAGTCTTGAGTCTAAACAAGCCAAGGTTTGTGCGCTAGCTCCAACTCCCACAAATGCCCCAATGGCTCCCTGCCTTAGTTCACCCCCACTCCTAGCTAACCCTCCTGGACAGGCCACCCCACCACCCCCGCCCTCCTCAGCGGCATCCACCATAACCTCAACGACAACAACTCAACCCATAATCTCACTACAAACTACCACAACCACTGTACTCTCCGCCTTCTGTCCAAACAAAAATAACGACAATAACTACAATACCAATAGCAGCAGTAACATCACCATGGCAGATGACTCAATAATAAGCACTTACTACTATCGAAACTGGACCCTTTTCTGCACCGATAAGGCTAAAGATGCAATCCGCTCAGAGAAGAGAGAGCGGCCGAAGGGCTGCGATAAATGCGAGCCCAGGGAATCCATGAAGAAGAATCAGAAGGAGAAGAGAGATAGGGAGAAGAAGTGGAAGAAGGAGAAGAAGAAGGTGAAGGAACTGCTCTGTAGATGCGGAGATAAGGTGCTTACCAAGTGGCCGAAGGAATTTGAGGACTTATTAGAGATGTTGGCGAGGGTTGCTAATGAAACCGAGAAGGGGAGGGGCGGAGAGAAAGAGAGAGGGCTCAAGTTCAGACACGGGGAACAGGCGAGTAGTGCCCTTGGGAGCAAGGATTTTGGGAGAATTGTTAGGCTCTTGGGCATGGCTCTGGGGATTGGGAGTGCGCTTTGGGGGATCTAAAGGGGGTGGTCTGTACTAGTAACGGCCCAAGTGGGGTTGGAGGTTTAAATCCTTGAGTGGGCATCACACAAGTCGTTTAGCCCGTTGAGTATTCCACGGTGGGGGGTTGCGATGGTTAATCTCACCTGTTTGATATGATTACCACCTCCTAATATTAGCAGCCTTATGGAGAATAACAACTCCCGTAACACGATATATCTTGAAGACCCTGCTGAAAAAGTCGTGGGTATTAGGCGCTATCGTTCCTGAATAATCACGCTGTTATAATACCGTAAAAACTGTAATAATTGAGTCGTGTGCTATGTAGTCGCGAATTCCCTACTTGAGAAAAGGGGCGAAAAGTACCGCAAAAAAAGACGGCTCAGCCCCTCTGAGAGACATAAAAAAACAAAAAAACAAGAGACCTTACCAGAGGGGGCAACTCTGACTACATAGCACACCACTCAATTATTACAGTTTTTACGGTACTGGGCAATAGTGCCTTAAATCTCGGATACTGAACCGCTGGAAAAACACATTTTTCGTAGAACATCGCTCATCACTCGGGTGCACAGTACTTGACTCGGGAGATCAAGTTTCCGTCTAGGACAGCTTTGCGAGCTTATGCTCTAGGCAAATGGACAGTAAGTAGCCCTCACTATCGGAGACCTAGTGTCTCTCTATTGTAGAAGTGCTTGATCGCCTATCCAATTGATCAAGAGCGTGACAACGGCACAGTGCCAAAGCGCTTCCAGTTACCGCAGGCACACGTACATTACAGAAAACAACCCCGTTTTATATAAATAGCAGAACATCAGCCTTTCGCAACCCTCACCCCTCCCTCCCACTAAATACCTCACATCCGCCATCCATCCATCACGCACCTAATCCAACTAAACCAGCCCTAGATGCATTGTGACAACAATTATTAACCTCGACTCAAGAGGTGACTCACAATCCCCCCCCCCCATCCGCCCAACCTAGAAAATCCTAAAAAAGACCCATCCCCCAACCGCACATAACACAAACGCAAGCGGGTACCCGATGAGAGCATCACCCCAGATCACTCGTGCGCCGGCAGACTTTTTCCCTGATTTTCCCCCACGGCCATTAGTTCCCGAAGACCCAGGGGGAGTAGAGCCAGTGGGCGAACCATCTCCTCCGGGACACCCTTCCCCGTCAGCATACCCGGCACATCTATAGCCCCATTTCCATTAATCCGCGTTCCAATAGCAGGGGGGGTGAGAAAAAAGAGAACACAATGGGCACACTAAAGCTAGGCTTTGGAAAGGAGTGAATGGGCTATACGCACACTTCTTCGAGTAATGGCCTCCCAACTGGTTCCAGGGAACCTTCAAAGTCTTGGAACGTTTTTGCTTTCCTAGAGGCCGTTAGTAACGACAGCCCCCCCAAGGAAGGATAGTCGGGAGGGGTTAGTTATTACCAGTCTACAGTGGAATTCACCGCAGCTCTATTCCCCGTAAAAACAAGGTATAAAACATCACTGTCAGAGTGTCCGCTATTCCCCGTAATACCCTGGCCAAAGCAAGCGGTCGCCAAGGAAATACTCGCTTCACCAACCAGCGTACCACCGTTCGTATCGCCCCAGATAGCATAGAACTAGACCACGTCCGCACCTCAGCCTAAGCCCCGATCCCTTACCCGCAAGCTAACCAGAGGGAAAATGCAAACGTACGAACTGGTCCCCACAAACCACCACAGCAAGACCCAACTCCGGCACTCCGTACTGTGTCGGCTCGAACGAGGGCGAATACTGCTGGTTCCCGAACACGATGTAGGAATGCTTATTTGAGTCCAGGTCCTCTATCCCGAATTTCGCCACTCCGTCCTTAAAGGAGGTCAGACCCTGCCCCGTTAGGTCGTTCGCGCACCCCCCGGCGGAGCGGTTAGAGCCGTCGCAATCGACGTCCATATCGGCGAGGGATTTGGGGCCGGCGAGCCAGAGGAACCTACGGTCGGTGGTTGTGCAGTACCTCGCCGACTTGGCCTGATTCTCCGAGAATCGGAAGCCCGATTTTAGCTCTACTGGACATTTTCCGCCCTGCAGAGGTCACCAGTTTCAGCCCGTCGGATCAATCGGGGGAGGCATGCGGGAATTGTAAACACGGACTTTGTACTCGTCGAGGAAGGATTGAAGATTTTGCGGGATCTTTCTGGTCAGGACAGTTTCTGCCAAGGAGAGAACGAGCGGGAAGAGTGCCGTAAGCTTCATTATGTACTTTTGTCTACTCTATCGAGTCTACTTCAGTAGTCCAACAAACAAACGGGTAAATGAGGTGGGGATGTAAGCTTTTTGTGCGATTGTTAATGATACTTGCGCTACCTCCAGCCTGTCTTCATATGACTATGTACCGCGATACCCTACCCCAGAACTCCACACCCGACAAGGAAGCGCACTAGACTAGTGAACCGATACACTATCTCTGGAGTTTCTGCAACTGGTCGAAGCTAGAATTTCGCCCTTCGTTCGCTCAGAGGTACCTAAGTCGTTGTCGTTGTTCAAAGCAACCTATGGTACAAATCAAGGTTCAGCCCACCCGTCTAACCAAAATGAACAGAAAGATGAGGCTGAAAAGCCCCCTGTGCCAAGAGTTTAAATAGGCTTATTGTGATTTTTTTCAGGCGGCTAAATGCGTGTCACCAGTATCGATACGGTACCTCGACCGCGACGCGTGACACGGCACGAGAGCTTGATGTGGAGCACAAAAGTGCTGCCTCAGCATTCTTCAGCGAGAGTGTGCGCAGGTACGATCACATAGCTAATATTAGCTGTGGCCTAAAGTCTGCACATCTGCGATCTTGGCGGCAAAATTCCTCGACTCCCCCCCCCCCCCATTTTACACCAAAATCAGCAGCTTTGTTGACTGCAGGAAATTTTCAAAATCTACCAGAGCCTTTAGAGCCGTCTAGATATTTATTACCCATAAGTGACAGGCTTTGTTAGTTAATGCCCATGGTGCAATATCGGAGATAATGATGGTGGGCAAAAGGTACCTCTAATATTATGAGTTTCCCATACAAAAGGCACATCGCAGCAAGACCCCATCTGGATCCCAAGCTCTCAGCTCTCATAATGGAGTGGGAAAATTCTCATAATTTCTCCCAGAAAGCCTGGGCAATCGCCGGCAGTACGGCACCGATCCCATTAATTCTATATTTCTTTCAGACAAGTTGCAAGTCCTAAAAATGGGCCATTTTTGGTCAGAGGGGGGGATGCCAGGGAATTCTACCGCCAAGATCGGAGTAAGTAAGTAACAAAAGATTGCTTATTAACCGGTATCTCAGACACAAGCAGGGGCGGCACAAAATTTCGTAATGCCTTAGCAGTCTCGGATAGAGGTTCTTTGTATATCGCAAAGGCTCGTGCAATCCACTACCATATTGTCAGCGGAAATCAGCCCGCCAGCCCAGGATACCGGTAGATCCAATGCCGGTAAGTCCTGAGTGCCGATCATACGGCCAGGAAAACACTGATCTTTTCAGGAGCTGTTGTCTCAGAATGCGGAGATTGCAGGGCTGGCAGAGATAGTGGATTTCCCCAATTTTCACGGCAGATCTTCTCGGGACTCGGGTGTAGTCAAAAGAAAGGTCGGAGCAAAGGATCGGTAGGGCTAGGTGGGGCAATTAAGAGACAGGTTGCATCAGTCGAGAAATTCTTATCTTAGCAGACACTTGAAGGCTAGATTAAAGGAGTAGGGTCTGAATATTTGATCCCGTAGATGAAGATGAATGCCAGTACGCAATTCAATATATTCACTTATACGAGTCTCCTAAAAAGAAATACCAGTATTCCAAAAGCCCTAATTCTTTCTCCTCCTTTAGTCATTCGGCATTGTACTGCACAGCACAACCTTAATAGACGCCGCAAAAACATGGCCAGCTGACAATCACTCAGTTCAACTGCGCAAAGTCGATGGCCTCATGTAACATCCCCTTTTTCCACTCTTGCTAATCGATCGGCACCTCTAATCCTTATCTTGCGGCTCAAAGTCCCCCAACCTTTTTGGCCAAACCCTGGTGGGCCGGCTCCGTTTAGCGTGGGGTGTTGAGATCGGTAAATCTCTGCAAACCAAGCCAATCCCTCCGATCAACCCAGAACGCAGCGGATCACTAGGATGCCCCACCCCTTACCCATAAATTGATATCGCTGTAGAGGTCAAACTTCCCATCACAAACACTCTGCCGAAGTATCTGCCGTACTGCTTGGCTAAAACTCAAGCCCTTCTTTCAGAGGTAGCACGTAGTATTTGCAGCACGCCATAGTCATATCGACGAAAGGAAGAACTTCAAACCTCACCAACCTACGTACGGCTATCACAGGCTGCTGGGGGACTTGTACGGGCTCTCGGATAGCTGCTACATAGCATATTTTCTACATTTCCCCCACTGAATTTGCTATTTATGTCGCCACTGACATGAGGCCCCGGAGTGTGCATTTATTCATGGGCGAGTGATCTGTCATGAGGACCAGAACGCCACTAAGCAAATACCACGTTATATCCATCCCCAAATAGGCTTATGACCCCGAAGCAAGTAATACAGTTCACTCATTTAACCTTGACACTTATGTTTTAGGCCTCCAACCTGATAAATATACCAAGCCATAAGAGTATCCGCCCCAGATTCATTCTGCTCTCCTCTGAAATCAGAGATATATCATTCAATCCCAACCCCCCAATTTAGCTCTCACGCCCACCTCCAGCTTTTGCTCTGCATAAGATCTCACCTAAATCTCCCCCATTGCACCCACCAGAGTGGAAATTCATGCCCAAACACTAGCTCACCGGCCGAGCCTATCCAATATCAGAAAGCCCACGGGACCAAAATCCCATTACAGTGGGGTAGCGCACTAACTTAGACATAGTATCTTCCTAGTTATGGGAAACCTGATCTACTTGTAGGATCCTGCCACCATACCATCCATGACACCACACTCATTCCCCGGCAATATGGACTAATCGGATTGGTATAGATCTATTGATGGAGGGAAAACGCTATTCCAACGCTGGATGAATCTGTTAACTGACTCTGTCATCGGTGTCCGTAACCCTCCACCCAAGCCAGGCACGATCCAAAGACCCTTCTCTTCCGATGGGGACATATGGGGTGTCTAAAAAATAGCCTTTGAGACGGAGCAAGACCTATTACGAAAATTCAGAGCCGAGGTCACTTTCCCTTTTTTACCTCGTGGTCTAGTCACAGTCCCAAATGTGCTCCCTCGGCATAAGGCACTATTTGAGATGCCCCAAAGCATCCACGACCAGCTTATCCATGGCTCATCGGCTCCCGAATGGGATCCAAGATCAAGTCGTAAATGTTGCATTTACAAGAGGTCGCTAATCCCCAAAACGTTATAACCTACTCCTCCATCTTAAGCGACTCCTAGCCCCTCCAGGACAAAATTAGCCCTAGTCATGTGTTATAAACAGATTTTCCCCCTTAACAAAGACCTCCCAATTAAGCTCCCTAGGCCATCCCCCCCTCCAAGTCTGCTAATAGCCTCATAAAAGTATAGGTTCTAAACCTCTAGACAAGCAGAAAATGGGGTTTCACCATCTACACTTGGATATCATATATTCATTAGTGTGACGCCTCTATGAGCCACCATAGCCCCACTATATCATACCCGCGCGAGGTATTCGTTTGACAACACACCGGACGATCCCTGGGGAGCTATGCTCCATCCGACAGTTCTCACAAACTCTGCTCTTCTCAAAAACGGACACCATCCATAGCTTGCTCAAGTTTTAAGTATTCGAGTATTTCATAGTCTACTAAGAACACTAACCACACCCTGCTGGCATCAATCCTGAGTCCCCCTACCCCCCACTCCCCCACGACACCACCGCCCACTCCAGCAGCCCGCCTCATCGCAATCTCTCCATATCCAACCCCCGCTAATGCCCGAGCTCACCTAAAGGAAAAATCACAGACCGAGCACAATTCGAGAGGGGCCACAAGAAACTAAAATCTTACCCATGCCACCCTACCGATATTATTATTATTATTATTTTAAAAAAAAACCCCTCCATCAGTCGCAGCGCATCCCATTTTGGGTTTTTAGACAAGATCGAGAACTACTAAGGGACAGAAACCCTAGCCTGGAAGCCACGCAATTTGTAGAGGCGTTAGCTAAAGGCAGAGCTAGATATGTGTATAGTACCTGCCCGGGATGAAAACAGCAGCGTAGTCAAGTACCGCCACGGCAACGCTACATGAGCCGTAACAAGCAATATTTCATTCCCCCAAGATGAATTCTCATTATAGGAGTTCAGGGAAAACGTTGCCGCCTTGTCCTCCAGAAATTCGGTATCTCGGAGCAAGCTATAGTAAATTCTGAATTAGTCTCCACTCAAATCTAAGCGGAAACATTGAGGTTGAAAGGCGTGAATTTAGGAAGAACTTGGGATAGGAAGAAGCAGGAAAAGATATCCCAAGCACTATATCAAGCCCCCAAGTTCCATGGACAAACATCTCATGAAGCAGGGAGCATCCCGAATTTGGAACATTTTGTTAGGGGTTAAAAATTTCATAAAACGAGTGATCTCCCATGAAGCGTTCCGGCCTTGACCTCCACCTGTATTCCAGGAGCGTATCAGGCCAAATCCAGAATAGAGATCGCACTAAGTCCAAGCGGCTCACACTGTCATATATAACCACAACTGCTTCTCGATTTTAAAAGTATACCGTAATTCGGCTTCTGTCGACAAAAACTCTAGGTTAGAAAGGGGCTATAGTGACTATTGCTGGTCACAACATAGGAGTCAACAGGTATACAGAGGGTGGAGTCTTGATACAGAAGCATGCGGATCGGCGGGTAAAATACTAGATGCCGTTGCCGTATCCAAGGGCATTGGGTAACCGCGATCATAATGGGCCCCGGCAGCATTTTGACAGATAATCATTTAGCCGGATGTACAGTACGAATCGTATAAAGATGCGCCCGAGAGTAGCCAAGCAGGAAAATTGAGCCGAAGCAAGTTGAGACACCAAGAACCAAGATAAAAAACCATCTCTCCCAGCGAAAATGAGAAGCTTAGAAACTAGAGAGCGAAGCAGAGCAAACAAAAAAACCCCCCCCCAATCATCTAACAAGAAAACACACAAAGGAAAGATGTAACTCCACTGAAAGCTAAAAAAAGGATAACCCTAAGCAAATGTCGACCCCAAGACTGTCTCCCCCTTCTCTAACCTTGTCCACTCGACACTCTTCCTCCACAGGACGCCCTGTAAAATCTCATCCCGGCTGGCACAGCTTCCATCTGTCTTCCTCTTACAAACGTAATACCCACCTACTTTACCAAGATCTTCCACGGCAACATCCATGACATCAGTGCTTGCATCCCAAGGAGTGCGGAACTTGGCAGTGACGTATCTGAGCAGGTACACTGCTGGGGCAAAGATGTAGTTCATGAGTAGCTTCACGATTGTAGGGTGTTCGGCAAAGCAGCGGGATGCAGGCATGCCACCGGGGTCAAGTACCGATACTGTAATGCCAGAGAGCTTTGGATCCTAAGTCTTGTTAGATTTACGTCATTCAAAGAGAGAGGTGGAAAATGGGTATCATACCTCAGAAAGCCGCCTTCCAAGATCGTACATGAACATCGTCTGGCATAGTTTCGCAGTAGCATACCTTGTGAAGCCTCTATGGAAGGTGGTTTTCGCATCTTCAGGGGCAGGCTTGACAAGCTCCTCGACCTTTTCCGGGATCCCAGGGCGATAAGGGCTTATCAGGCTAGGCTTTTCATCCGAGTGCTCTTCCGAGCCGATTATGATTACCCGGCCGGCCTTCTCCATTGAGGCGAGGAGCCGCAGGACGAGTAGGAAGTGGCCGAGATGGCAGACTTGGAATGTGGACTCATAGCCATCCTTTGTGAACTGCATTCCGCTATTAAGGCTCCAGGCGAATGCGTTGCAGACGATTGCCGCAAGCGGGGGTATGGTGCCAGAGGATATCAAGGACGTGACAGTGGTTGTGAATGTTCGAACCGAGGCAAGCGAGGAAAGGTCTAGAGGTTCGATGTGGACGGGGGTAGAGGAGTGGTGGGAAGAGAGACGGCGAAGGTTCTTGGTGTGCACATCGGAATCGGATGTATTCCGGACTGCTAATAGAAGAGGGTGTTGGGGATGGTTGATGAGGAGGTTCTCCACGAGAGCTGTCGCGAGTGTGCCATTTGCACCGGTAATGAGGACTGTTCCTTGGGAAACCATGTTTGCTTGGGCTTTAGAGAAATATAGAGCTTTAGGTATCTAAGTAGTTGAGAACTGCAGGAAATCATGATAGAACGGAGGCCCTTTTATCTCCCAATCCTCAGCACCCTCCGACCGCCCATCCATCCAGCCCTTCCTTCGCACGAGGAGCTTCTACGGGAAAAATAAAATAAAGTCTATATAAAAGCAATTCCGACTGGGCGGGTTCGGAGAAGGGCTGAAGGATGCAAAACCTTCCGTTCCTCTCGCAGGAAAGATTCCAGAAGCAGTACCAGCATGCGTGTTTCTCCCGGGTGGGGAACACATGAAACATAAATTCCAAACCGGTCTGAAGTCAACAAGCATTCCTCCTTTTGCCCAATGAAAATGCAAAACACTGAGAGAAAAATTGTGTGATAGAAAGCCGAACCTAATATGTAGAACTCGTGGTGGTGTCTTCATTGCGTGATCCCTGTTCACCACCTGGCCTTGAGCTTGCTCGCAGTTCCGAGGGGTTCGCGGAAACGATTACTATTGCATACAGCAAAAATCGGTCAAAGCCTTAGGCCTTTGGCAGTATGCAATAGCAGCCCGTTTTGCAGGAACCACAACGTTACAGTACGAGCATACCGGTATGCCCCCAAGGTCTCTTGCCCCCCTCAAACTGCCCAAAGAGCTTTTCTCACATTCTCACAACGGTCTATGCAGCCATGAGGGTCGCGATTCGTTAAAGTCCTTGTTTGTTTTCCGCTTTTTTTGTTTTTTCTTAAGTCAGATAAACTCCCTCGCTCCATGAGTATAATCGCATGCGGGGAACCCGGGGAGGGGGCTCGAGTACCGAGAAACCCGGAAAACGTGTTCATGTTGTGTTACCCTAGTGTCTCCTTTAATTTGCAGGCTGCGGCTGCCTGCAAGAAGTGTGTGTGTTCGAGTACAAGTAGCGTATCTCGTCCTCATCAGTTCGTATTGAAAGAAAGCATAGGATCGCAGCGAAATTCTGCAACTGCTGTTCGCGTCCTGCAAAGCATGAACCTGAGAGAGAAAGAAGCAAGGAGTGAGAAACATCTCCAATCCTTTCCCCATCGTTAAGCGGCCCAAACGTTTGACAACAGAAACCTCCCTTCCTTCTTTTTTGGTTATTTATACTTCCTACCCCCACAGATCAACTCCTGCTCTAGCAGCGAGTATCGAGCAGAAAGAGAGTACTCGAGTGCCGTACTACAGTCTCAACCGTACCCACGACAAAACTGGGTGGGCAACGGACAGGGGATTTGGCGAGCAAAACAGGAAAGCAGTAAGGTAACAAAAAACTACTTGTTTTTGATCCAACTTCGCCGCCCCGCCAGTTTCGTAGTAGATACTCGAGTGCGTTGGGGACTTTATCACCCTGCGGTCAATCAGGATTTGCGACTCGGCAAGCCTTTACCAGCATTCCTGGTGGGGTAAAGGAAAGTCGAGCATTACTTGTACCTGTGCAGCGCCGCGGCACAGCTAAAACTCCTTCGGTCTTAGCGGGTGTTAGCAGGAGTACGGTACCGGTATTGGTAATGGTATCACAATGCAGCCCCGAGTTCATACTCAAGCTTCAAAAGAAACAATAACCATGCTTGCAAAGAGTGCTCGCACCGATAAGGACAGTTGATTGGAGGTGAACTCCCCACCCGATCGGAGGCCACGTGCTACAGTAGATATCTGTGCAAACGGTTCTGGGGTCCCTCTACGTTAAAAAATAAGAAGTGGTTATCCGTCCCTTTAGCGTTAAAGGAAGTGAATGAAGAATATCGATGAGGCAGGGCATGATGCTAGTATTATGGTGCAATTATCTTAAGGCCTACGTAGCCGCGTCCCCAAAGTTCCCCTACCCTTCAAACCTACCCGCCCTTAGAAACTTAGAAACACCCTATCTCTCCACTATTCGGTAAAACAAACTATGACAAATGTTTGCAATGTCCCTAAAGGCATATCCGATAGCCGTTATCCAGAAGACGCCTGTTGTTCCGCTGCCGCTAATAGGCACTGCCCTTGAGGAAAAAAGAGGGGTACGAGTAACCTACTGACCTGGGTGCACACAGCAGTGGGATATGGCTAGAGAGGGGAACAATATTGTTTTTTATGCAAGCGCGAAACGAACAAAAAACTATTCTTTGAGCCGACCCGTTGCCATATACTAGGCACTTGTATTAAGCCTAAAATCCCTACGGAATAGTGCACCAGAGAGCGGTAATAGCATGCACATATCGGCCCACAGCTACTCATACACTCATAAAACAAATAATTATATCAAAGAGTTTCCCCCCCAGCTTCTTGAACCAAAAAAGCTTCGGGGCCCTTGGTTTCTCAATTAGGCCACCTGATCGGGATTGCGCTAGGGCACTCTTGCCCTCGGGGGCTAGTGACAGCTCTTCATACCTGACCACCTCCGGGACGGGCCGGGTGATCAAAGAACGTTCCGTTTGACCACAACCACCGCATTATCTGGCGAGAACCGGCAAACGCTTTTATAGTGAAGTAAGAGGCGGCAGAGGTGAAACTTAAGATTGGGCTAAAATCAGAGCCCTGAAGGCTCAGTCCTGACCATGCAGAGTTAGGATATGTACGGTATAGCAAGGCAAATGTATGGTTCCGACCGTCTAGACACAACAGCTCAGCGGATACAACGGGTCGCCTTTGCATAGAATTTCCCACAAAAAGAGCCATGTCTATGCTAGAACTAGGGTTACAGTTAAGTCGTTCTTATCTTGTTTTATTTTTTTACCTTGTTAGGGCTAAAAGGTAGATGGGAGGAAATATTAAGATGGAAAGGAGAGTAGAAAAAGAGAACTATGCAATATTCTCAGTTTATCATTAGGCTTTAGCTGACCATTGCCGAGATTTGCACTTCTCAAAAACTAAGTTCCTATATTTTTCTCCATCGTAGATCTTATCTGAATAATAGACATCAATTACTCACTATTCCTGGCTGCGGTATCTCGGGATAAGAGTATTGGGGACAGCTATGTGCCAAAAGTTCTGGCACCCCGGCTGGTACTATAATAATATTATAAGGTTTTATAAGGATGTATTATTATACACATGTATCTCCCTAACCAGACCCGACCTACAGCGCAACTTGAAGAGATCACACTATTCTCACGGCCCTAAATCATTAATCTATTAGTATTTGAACTCACTATTTAATATATCCTCCACTATTTATTATCACTGCCCGAACCCAACCTAGGACGCTATCTGCCAATTTATTTAATACGACTCCGGCGTGGAGGTTAGTGATGGGATAGGCAGGGGTTTGAGGTCTCCGTGCTCATGACCGTCAGAGGGAAAAAACGATTTAATTTGATATGATAGGTACAATGTTAAGGGTGAAAAGCTTTGGCATCTTGGACTCCTGTCCATCCCATCACTAACCTCCACCCCCGAGTACCCTGTCAATTTCCTCGCACTTAGCTACCATGGAAAAATAACCGATTTATTCAGGTTACTAAGCTGAGTTTCTGGTACTCAAGTTGTAAATCAGGATTGGGGTCAACCTTTGTGGATTTTTCAAAAATTTCCAATTAGGGTCAAGTAAGCTAGCAGGAGGCCCAGGATCTAAGCTCCATACACTACAGGATATATCTTCATAATATTAAAAACACCAAACAGTGGCAAGAGGAATGCGTACCGACTCGACAAGCTTGCACACATGCCTCTTGGCCGCGGGCCTGATCTGGGATTGGTAGAATTTATTTCCGTTGGATTGGGTTTGGTTGTTGACTTTTTGTAAGATGTACGTTTCTAGTCCATTTTGTTGGTTTATTATGAGCGGAACCATAGAAATCCTGAAACGGAACAAGTTTTTTTTTTGGGAGGAAGGAAAAGGAAAAAAAGAAAAGGAAAAAAGAAAAACGAACAGCCGGGCACCGTAAATGAGCAGGATATTTATGTTAGAGCTAAAACAAGGACTGGGGAGAAAACTCGAGTGAGATCCGATGGTCAGGATTCTTGAGGGACAAAAGTCCGGGGCACCTGGCAGCTTCTTCTCACTAATCGTTTTGCTCTCCTACAAGCAGGCCCAAGGACCCACAGAGTCGCTGGTTTGCTTTTACCTCTACTTGTATTCATAAAGCTAAGTCCACAATTTAGCGCCCTCTTAGCTCATTGAAAGATAGGTTGTTGTCTTGGGCCCTCAAGGGGCAACATAAGACTCCGGAGGTGAGTCAGGAGTCAGTAGAAATCTTGTGCTTAACATGGGGGCATGGTTGCCCGGACCAAAAACAAGTTGCAACGCCGCCTAGCCAAACAATACTACAAGTAGTACTGTTCCGAGCTCGAGGCAGGGGCGAGGTATTAGGACTTGGGGGGACATTGCATGGGAGCGAATCAATGGCCGAATGAGGCAAATGCCTCAGAAATGGTATCAATTGTTACCGGATATTTCTTGAGAACGTAGGATCTGGATTGAAAGCTTAGGGAAATACCCAACTCGATCCTCATTCCCCCAACGAAGTAATTAGGTCTGGGCAACAGGTTCCCCCAATACTCTATGATACCTCTCTCCCGAGTGCGTCCGACCTAACCTTACCTACTAAAATAAACCTCTTAATAAAACCGGTTTCCTATATTTTTAATATCTAGGGCCCTGTCTTGCACACCATTGTAAGAAAAATTCTCCCTATTTCCCGAAAATTTCAATACAGCATACTTTAGTATAGAAATGCGATGCTCAATATTTTCGAAAAGACTGGTGTTCGGCACATCCAAGTATTATTTTGCACCTGGTGGGTGGGCTATCCCCCAGGGTTTGACTGCCCCTCGCACAATCAAAGGTTGGATGTTTTGATTCCCAAAACCGAAAGAAAAAAGAAAAGAAACCCAAAACCCTCCTCGCCCCAATACTAATTATCTTAAAAAAGTACGGCAATAGGTCTACAAGTTGTTGTGATAACATATCATAGCTGACTCGCAGTTCCACAAGAAATATTGCCGCAAAAAAATACCGAGAAAAAATACTGAGCATAAAAATACCGTGGTATTCCTCCATGTGCCAAACAAAGCCTAAATTTCATGCAGAATCACCGCACTCATTTATGAATTTAAAAGATAGCCCGAGGAAGCAGTAAAGCTACCTACATGAGAACCGCCTAAGGCAGGCTGGCCCCCCAGGCTGGCGGTGTTGTATCATACTGTGTTATACCACATTATAATCTTAGTAAACACATTCTTAGTCATACAAGTACCTCTCCTCCGCCCAATGGACCTTGATGGGCAGGGCCCCCGGTGAGCACGGCCCTACACCCATTTCTCTACCACTTGCTGCCAGTGCTTTCATCTTCCCACTTCTTTTTTTACCCGCTTATAGCCTTATCATTTGTTCATTGCTCAATTCCCCTCCCACCTATCTATCCCCCACCTGTCCACGCATACTCCAAATACCAATACCAGGCCCAATCCCCCACCCCCGTATCCCTTCCAAGAACCATTCCTGAAGCCCAGATTCCTTCTCCTCAGTACCAAATATATCCCGCATGATGCTGATAAACCTTCATTTGTCGCATCATCGACGATCACTCAGTGCAACTGCTCCAAGATTAGGAAGTCTTTGTACCACCCTTTCCCCCTCACACCACTCGACCTGCGCTCCTGCCGGTGTAGGGCATGGACTGTCATAGGGTAGTTTGGCGGTCACACGGAGAATTTTCTCCCACTATGACTGGCCACTTTGTATCTAGCTCAGCGTGCATCCTTCTCTCTTTCCCAAGAGACAACAAGGAACACAACAACAGCAACAACAACGGATGGTCATAAACACCCAGGCAATCAATCAATAGATATCGTTTCCTTTCTATTCCAATTGGGTTCATTTCTCTCTCTTCTATTCTATCCTTATTCTCTCAACTAGCAACGAACAACCACACCGAGGAAAGCAAGCCAATCAACAACCTTTTCTCTCCTTCTCAATTCGTTCAAGCGCATAGCTCCCTACTTCACCCTTGTCAAGGCCTTTAGGCAATTCATCGTCTGGTCAACTTTCCACCTGTCTGTCTTCCGGTATATCAATAGGTCACACATACGCACGGGAGGGTGATTTCGGCACGCGCGACACACCATCCAAACTAAACGGGTCCTGCGAAATCAGCCCAACACCGGTACCCTTTTCTTGGCACCTAAGAGCCCGTTTGGCAGAAACAGAAGGAAAAACAACCGTTCCGTTTTGTGGCTGTAGAAACGGTTGTTTTGGAACTCTCGGAACTGAAGAGAAACAGACACTGTATGGGGCAACTTAATTGCAGTAATCCAAACATGTTCTAGCCCCTCCCGCTCTTCTCTGCCATGCCCGAGCACAGCACAGTACTGGAGGTGTCATGAAAGACTGGAATGGGTAACCCCTGCCTCTATAGAGAATTGTATGGAATCAGCAGAAATAGTTTTCCGGCTTTTATCGACCCCCCGAACGATGAGTGTCTCTATCTACGACTACCGGTATCTCCCTTACTACCCGAATACAATTTATACTTCGCCAATTCATCTGCTAAGTCAGACTTTAACTTAATATCTGATCTACCCACTGCTGTTCCACCGACACCTCGCACACCGCCCTAAAGTCTTCTAATCAAGTGTTAGGGGGGGTGTTTCCACACACTTAATTTAGGTTAACCCGCGAAATATTCCCGGTCTTGTACGAAAACATCTCCCCTGTGCCTTGTAAATATATCCCGGGACTATGTAGCCCTTGGGCAGTGTGAAACAGTAAAATTCGGACCACAGTCCACCAAGACCAGATTTGGCCAAAGCCAACCATGTTTGGTCAGAAACTCCTATTTTCGATCCCATAAGTGCTCAAATGACTCAGCACTCTTAGCGAGTCAGGACATAAGTTACTCGGCAAATCATGAAGCTCAAATCTTTCTAAGACAGGCTTAGCGTACTAGGGTCCGAATTTTACTGTTTCACACCGCCTAAGGGATACTAGCACCAGACTTCAAACCCGACTCTGGCCCCGACAACCAGGAACCACCTGTATTTTGCGCATCGCGCCGAGCACAACAACGCAACCCAAAATAACGTCGCAAGGCCAAAGGATTGCCCAATAGTCCCTCATCTCGCTATGTTGGGCTTCACCTCTTACCACGACGACTATCGCGGTTGGATAGAACAGATAGTTGCGTTCTGATCAACTGACCATTTTTAGTGGAGAAGGACTTTGTTGGATATAACCTAACTTCACCGGAGGACTTGACCCGACCTACGGCACCACTGGTACTAGTAGATAGAGGCTCACGTGGGTTGTTGTGCACGAAAGATAAGATAAATGACGGTTGCAAGTTTTTGGTTTTTTAGGAATCTCAGCTGCGGAGTACGGTACCGGTACTCTGCTGGATAGCATAGCGGGATCGCTGCGAAAGGGGCTCGAAATTATTGTCTTACCTGCCTCGCTCAATTCAAGAAGAGAACCATTTCAATCCAGTAAACCAGCAGGGAGAAGGAAAGAAATGAAAGGCAGTAGCGTGTTAGACAACGGCAATGGCAATGGCAGAGGAATTGATAGAGAAGGATACTATCGTAGAAGGAAACCGCTTCTTGCGCTTGCGATTGGTTCTTAAAGTGTTGGTCACCTGGAGACGGACAAGGGTTATGTTGTTGGTGGCAAAGAACCGACAGAGTGACCCTCTCGTCAATCTACCACAACGCTGTGACTATCCACTACCCCAACACACGTGATGTCACTCTCACTCGGCACTTTGTGTGGTCACTCTTGACCTCTAGGTCAACCACACAAGTCATGATGTTTTTGGCGTGATTAATCACCCTGCCCCAACCGCAAGGCAATTAGGACTTTGACCTTAGACCCGGGGCTCGTCACGCTTCGTTATAACCTTGGTTTGGAAGTCCCGCGCCTTACGGATGAGGGCGGGGTGTTGTCGCGGCCTATCGTTGGTAGTTTGTTTGCCCGAGCGCAACGTGTCGCCCGATCGAATATTTTTCCTGGATGAGGTATAGTCCGAGCGAGTTGCTGGATCCCATTAACCACAAGCAGTATCAGTTATTTCGCGAACCTAACCGGATAAGACTACTTCCGCCCGGCGCGGTGGTTGCCACTGCTTAGTCTGCTACCGGCAGTGGACTCGAAGAGTTTTCACAGCATTACTATATACGCTCTTGAACCCTTCCCTCCTCTTGTACTCGTACAAGGCAGTATACGGTCATTCCGCGTCATTCCGCACAGGCTCTCACAGAGAGAACATACCCAGGACCGGTAGTTAGCAGGAAGGAACAGTGGAAGGAAGTTTGTCGGAATACTGAGCGGATGATTCGAAGTTCCTGGAATTGTGATACTTGATGCAGCTGTCATTCTTGAGTCACCCTGAAAACTTCAGCTAGTCTTCGGGGTCTTGGCTACCCAACTCCCGAAGACAGGACGTCGGGCTTGATTTTCTATGGGAGTGGACAGGTCGAGGTCGAGGCAACCGTACCGAGAACCATAGTGTTGACCCCACCGCGCGCAACCTACCCACTTCCCACCGGTCCCCAGCTTTATTGGTTTATTCTACGGGTTTAAAATTCCGGTGGGGTTTTCGGATGCTCTCCCTCGCTTACGATCAAAACCGAAGTCGGAGTAATATATCTTCGATACTTTTTAATATAATACACCGTAAGAATATAGAAATAAAAGCTTAGCAGTTCCGCCCCAAACCTAGGTACCGCGCCAACCAACGCCCCTAGCTCACCTCGCTCATCTTACAAGCATCATTTCAATCATATTCGTCCCATATCCAGGACCAACGCTCCCACCTACGGTCACACAGGCATGTGGTTGGTTGGCGCTGGTTGTGACCTGCGTGACTTTGATAACTTCGTTATTGTCTCAAGTCCGATTGCAAATTCACTTGACCTTGGGGCACCACAGCTATTGGGCCGGATATGCCTGTTCAGTCTGTCAGCTTGTCGGACATACTTCCCTGGGGGTGAGCGTACAGTGTTGGGGATTGCCGGGGAGTTGTTGTTGGTATGTAGGTCAGTGAGAGATTCCGCGGTGAAATGATAACCGTTCTAGTGGTAGTGTTGCTCTAGCAGGGAGTGCGGAAGTGGATGAGAGGTGAAGGAGAAGGGAGAGATTAGAAGAAGGATATAAAGACCGTGTATGCCGCCTCCTCTCCCCGAAAATCCCGACTATCTTAGCATCGTCGCCCTCGCAGCCTTCGATACCATTCTCTCTCTTGCACCCATAACTGAACTTGGCATACACTCCATCAGTCTGTCAAATCGTTAGAGATATCCATCCAACATGCCGATCATTCGCAAGAGTACGCAGACCTTCGCCATTTGCTGGGAGTTGGCACGCTTTCACAGTAATGAGTCTTGTTTGGAATGGTTCGCAGCGAGTATGCATCCCCACATATCCATTTATCTTCTTGAAATAGTATACTGACATAAAGCAGTGTGGGGTGCATGCTTTGCAGCAGGAGACTCCAAGGAACCGTTAGACTCATACCAGGTGCTAAAGTCGCTGGCCGGAATCTGGCTCTGTATGACAGTAGTTCATGGAGCGTGGTGCACCGGAAAGTAAGCCAACTACTTCCTACTATTTTCCTACTGTGCTACCCAATCCGGCCACCCGCAGTACTCTCGGTACCCGAGGGGAAAGGCTTAATCATCCACCTACTGCCTCTCCCCTTACATTAATTATTATAAACCACCGTAACTAACTTAACCTGATTAGTGATATCATAGACCGCCACGTTGACGCCGGCGTAGAACGCACCAAATACCGACCCCTCCCATCGGGCCGAATCTCGGTACAGGGAGCCCTCGCCTCCTGCGCCTTCCTTACCACGCTCGCAGCCACATTAACATACTACTGCCTGGGACGGGACGCGCTGCTGCTGTCCATTCCAATGTACTTCCTCAACGCGATATACCCGTACATGAAGCAACTGATTCCCTGGCCGCAGCTAGTGCTCGCACCAGCGGTAGGCTGGACTTCATTCATCGGGTGGTCGGCCATTGCCGGGAACCTCGACGACCTAGAGAAATGCGTTCCATTGTTCCTGGCTGCTAGCTGCTGGACGCTATATTATGATACTTTCTATGGGTCTCAGGTAACTAACTACTTCTATGAATACGTCGTACTGAATATACCTTAATATCTAATTAACTAATGATAACAACAGGATGCCGAAGAGGATAAGAAAATTGGCGTAAAGTCACTGCCGATCTGGCTAGGAACCAGCATCCACCCGTTCCTATGCCTCTTGGGGGCCCTCATCATCGGCCTCATCAGCCTCTCCGCGCACGCATCTAACGTCAGCTACATTTTCTGGACCTTTGCTATTGGAGTGTGGGCGATGCTCATCCCGTACCAGATCACTCAGCTAAACCTCAAGGACCGAACCTCCGGTGGGAAGATTTTCAAGCAGAATATCAAGTTTGGCATGTATGTCACCTGGGTTGCATTTGCTGAGCTGGCTTATCAGAGCTTCTCCCCGAAATTTTGAAGGGGGGATGTGGTGGTGGTGCAGGTGGAGGAGAAAGGTTTTAGATAAGGGAATTACGTTTATGAGACGGTGGGGGTAGTAGATGGAAGTGAGGAGAGGGCTGGGCTGGACTTAGCGAAAGATATCAGGAAGTGGATTCGGCGAACTGGCGGGTTGGGTCATGGGAATGGGAGAGTCATTATCGGAGTAAAGCGATCATGAGGATGGAGGCTGATTCGCCCTTTCCTTTCCTTTCCTTCTTTTTTTTTCTTCTCTCTTGTGCTTTTATCTTGTTTTGCTTTTACGGTGCAGGTTGTACGGGTGCGTTGCGAAACAAAATAAATCGTTCAGATGATATCCAGGGCATTAGAAGCCAGTGCCAGCACGTGCTGATAAGATTCCATAATGTGCGCGGGCGCTTGAGAAGCGAAGAGTTGACTACGAGGGAAAGCCACTCGCTCCGCTTAAGCTAAGGATGTGTCAGCAGCCAGGCACCATTGTCGAACCATACTCCTAATTGCCCGACGTTTGTAAAAACGACTGCTATTACATACGGGCAAATAATCGACCAGAGCCTCAGGATTTTGGTGGTATGTGTTGGAATTTTGTCCCCGTATGCTTGATATCGTTTAACCTTATTCTTTCTTGTTAGTCCTTTCATGAAACGCTCTACTGCACCTTCCTTCGTCTCATTCGAAACTCTATCTCCTTGCAGCTGAATGTTTCTTTTGTGCTTCAGTCAGAAAAAAATTTCTTCCTCTGTGTGGGTGGTGATCGAGTTTTCACCCACACTGGCATGGCATTAGGGAAGGCGGATCCTATGATAAAGGACCCGATCATCCAGCTGGAAATGTATGCGAATTTGAACGTCTATTAAGTGCCCAAAACAAATTGCCCAATTCTGATCCATCTCTCTACCGATTACTTCACACATTCTACTCCCTTTACTCGGCCTGAATTTTTACAGTATGCAATCGCAGTCGTTTTTACAAACGTCAGGCAATTGGGAGTAGTCACAATTCGCGAACCGGGCAACCCCCCACTAGTCGACCTCCCCGAGCACGGTAGAAGTGCAAGCCATAGGTGGGAGCTAGGACTGGTTAGTCTAGCCCAAAGAGATTGGACAGGGTGGAGGGAACTGATCTAGTCAAAGGTTAACCAAACGTCGAGAGGGCCAGCGATAAACCCAAAGCTCTGGCACCTTGGCAGCACATGTCATCTCCACTCGGAATTTCAAAAAAAAAGAGGTGTGGGATATGGAGGGTCGGAGAGAACTCCACACTCTCGTCGATTTGGCAAATCATACTCCATACATGCACAGAACTAAAAGGGAAGAGGGAGGGAGGGAGGGATGGGAAGGAAACAGTTCGTCGGTACTGCCCAAATCAGGATCCCACGAGGGAAACATGCCATCCACATGGCGATGTACGTCAAAATGTTGTGATACCATGAACGTGTTTGTTCAACTACAGAACCGATGCATGACACTCATTAAGGGTGCTCTGCATCGTATCATTCGGCGACCAGGACTCTGTGGGATGCATAGCGGGGGGGCTTTTGATATCGTGGCCACCCAAGGCCCTGTTCTTTTGCGTGGAGAGGGAAAATATGTGGGAGGTGGTGTGTGTGAAGAGTGAGTTGAGAGGTAAGGAGAGGAGGTGATTAGTAGCGATAGCCACCAATGTTTGCTTCTTCCCTTGATATAAATGCTAGATTTGGTGTACTGTAATCGAGGTTGAATCTACGATATATGCAGAAAGGTCTTTTGCCTTTTTTTCTGCCACCAAAAAAGAAAAGAAAAGTGAAATTATGAGCTATTTGAGCTGCAGCAGCCCCCGATGCAGAAACGCCTTGGCTGACCTTCTCGAGATATCGGAATGCTCGGAAGAGAGGCAGCTACGATAGTTGCGCGTACTAGCTAGACAACTAACTGCGCCGTCTACTGACCCCATGCCGGGGTAGTGCGAGCGTCGTCCCGCTCTGGACCAATTTAGATGCACTATAGTGGGTATGTATGATCCTCCATCCAGCCTTTCTCGCTAAAGTCTTCTACTAACATACGGCGATATTGTGGAGATGTCTGAATGTCTCAATACCACGAGGGACAGCACCTTATGCTTCCGTTCGTGATCCCGCGCAGTATTGGTGTTGAGAGGCAAAGAAGGAATAGAAGGAAGCAAAAGAAGGAATTGCGAGACATACAGGCGCCAGTGGGGTATGGTACACTTTACAAATTAGGAAACCGAAAAAGCAATAAAGAGAGGGCGCGGTAACAGGTGGCACAACATGCTGGGGAAAATTGCATCTCTGCCACATGGATGTAAGGATCGAGCTGACCTTCCAATTATGGGACGAAAAATAAACCCAAAAAAGAGTGAGGGAAAGAAGAAGAAGCGACGAAAAATGAACTAAAATGGAAGAGTGATAGTGCAAGATCTTTTGCTCCCCACCCAGAGCTCAGTCCGGCTAATGTGATATCAAACAAATACTTTGCTACGGCGTCCACTGCCGTAGCGGCTGCACATAAGTTGTCAGTGTACTGTGTCGGTATCCTCTTCCGTAAGCCTTTTCTTTCTTTTTTTTTCTCTCATTTCATTTTAATGTCTCATGCCTTTTAATAAGTTGTCGAAAAGGGAATTTCTTCGCGGCAACCATCCGTATGGTTGTATCTAATCCAAACTTTAGGAACGCGTCTAGAGTTCGCTCTTACAGGATGTGCTCGCTAGCGGCAAACTAGGGGATATAGATTGAAACATTGCCTTCCCAATAGGCTCCCTTCGTGTAGCAATGTTCCCCCCCATCCACACCCCCCCCCCTGATCCCCCATCTCCGTCACCTTGTTTTGTCTTGTATGATACTAGTACTCGTATTGTCTCGTCGGTGGGAGCTCCCCTCTAGCTAGCTAGCTTTGAATGCTCCAAGTATTTCTCCCTTAAGACATATTCAACCCTTTTTTCGTGCCATGGACCGCTGTCCAGCTGTTGGTGGCTGGGGTTAGTCAAAGTATCTTTCTACCCGGTAACCATTTTTCTGATTAATTATGTGAGAAAAGCACGCTTTCTTTGCGTCTTCGGGTCAACCCTCCCCGCGCTGAGGCACAGCACCTGTCAAGCTGCAAGGTAATGCAAGGCCCCAGGTACTTGTACAGTAGGTACTGCGCCTAACACTCTCCGGGAGTGTTTCTGAGGGTTCTACTTGTATTATGACTTAGGGATGCCTAGCAGGGAGGGCGCAGTAGGATAGTGTAGAGCTAGCCTCGCACTCTATTCTCACATAACCTCACCGAACTGACTAACCCCACCTCCCGTTTCCCCCACCCCTCCCTTGTATGCTACCATGACTACCTCAGGTTGGCACAGCGAAGTAAGGGAGAAGACAAGGCTAGCTGCGGACGGGTATTAGTAACATAGAAGGATACGGTGCTCGTCATCATAATTGAAACAGTATGATACTCTTTATATATACCGACGGTTCGCAGAAATTATAAGCAAAAAAAGAAAAAAAAGAAAAAAGAAAAAGAAAAAGTTTAGTCGCTTCCCGCCGCCTCCTTCCAGAATGCGTGGGGGGATTGGCGAAAGAGAGGGGAGGTAAGCCCCCGGACATGGCAATTTCCTGCAGGCATACCCACTCGGGGACTTGGAGCTTCTGCATGGAATATGCACTAGTACTAATCTGCCAAAACAGGCCCCCCAGGCACACCGAAAACACACCTCCTCACTTGTCGCAGGTACCTATTTCCCTTCCAAAATAGCTGGAAAGGGTGAACGAGAAAGGCAGCGGTAGGCGCCGTCCTCGGCGAAATGTTTTTTTATGGTGTTCCTTTTGTTTTTGATTCCTCCCCTTGTTATGCCCTTGTAACTGAGAGACAACTCCATCAAGCCAACAGTAGAACCTGCGGTAGTTTACCAAGATACTGTACTCGGGTACTTCGCAAAGTGCATAGGTAATTGCATTTCTCTACTTATAAGACTACCCGTATAGTACTTAGCCCTTTGTTTTCTTTTTCAAACAAGCCATCCTTCCTTTCTTGAGTAGAAGAAAACGCCAGCTCTGCTCCACAGACATCACATCTACAGTCGTCAGTTTACACTACATCAGGATAGGACCGCACTACGCACTTTCTCCACCTTTCTTTGATTTTTCGAACTCAAAGAGAAGAGAAAAAGAAAGTCCGACATCCGTGCTCATCATGGGTGCCATTAATAAAAACTCCACGAAGAACCCTAGATCTCCAGTTTCAAGAATTCGTCCGTTCCCACGATTCCGCCGGATCTTCATCTACTACCTCGCCCTCCTCCCCCTCCCTCTCCTTATTCTCCTCTTTCTCACGAAGGAGAATATCCATTCTCCTCCTCCTCCTCCTCCTCCCTCTTCTTCTTCTCACCCCCTCTTCTCCTACCTTCTGACTCCCGAGCTCGAAATCATGAGGCTCCATGTGCTCTCACTGCTCGGTATAGGCGGCGCTCTCATCAACGTGGCCTACTCCGCAGCAATCGCTTTGGCACCCAGACAAACAGCTTCCCCCGGGCCAATAATCCCAGAGATCACTGAATTCGTGGAATCACTTTCTCTGGACCCTACAGCAGCCAGCGAAGTGGCCACCAAACTGAACGAGAGCGCCGTAGCTCTGAACTTGACCAGCACTCCCCCACCAGAAGCGAAACTACGCAAGCGGACCTTAGACCTCGCCACAGATCTTGCCTGCTGGATAATCCAGCTAAAGTTTGCTGCAGACTCGTGCGAAGATGGAAGTACAACATACACTACTTTGAGTACTCTGAATTGGTTTGTTTCCTCTCCCCCCATACAACCGGCAAATGCTTTCGTTGGGTGATAGGCATACTAATCTCTTTTTACGTTTGCGCGCTGTATAGGTCGAAGACATGCTGGCTCAAACCAAGATGTATCGTCTCGCCGAGCTCGGCCAATCAAGTCGCCCTCGCTATGAAAATTATTTCCTTCCTTAATGTGAAGTACTCGGTGCGTAGCGGCGGGCACACGCCAAATCCCGGGTATGCCAATTCGAACGGAGGCATACTCATCGAAATGTCGAAGTTTCGATCTATGTCCTTAAGCACCGACGGGACCGTCGCGAGTATAGGCCCCGGCCTCAAATGGGTTGAAGTCTACAATTACTTCTCGCAGAGGGGCACCACTGTCCTCGGTGGAAGAATCCCAAATGTAGGTGTCGGTGGTTTGATCCTTGGTGGAGGACTTTCCTTCTTCGCGAACCAGTACGGACTGGCCTGCGATAATGTCAAAAACTTTGAGGTATGTAAGAAATTTAATGCAAGGATCACAAGCGGAGAAGAGAAATCTGTTTCGAAATTATTATTATTTTAGTTTTTTTTTGTTTTTTTTTGTTTATGTCCCGTCAAAAAATGGGCTGAACTGAGACTGATTCACTTTGGTTTTAGATTGTCACCCCCGATTCTATAATCCTAAATGCAAATGCCGGGCAGAACTCGGATCTATTTTGGGCGCTAAAGGGTGGTTCTGGCAACTTTGGGATCGTAACCCGCTTCGACATGTACACCCGTAACGACCTCGCGCAGATCTGGTATGAGATACGAGTGTATGCAGCAGACCAGACCCCAGCAATTCTCGATGCGGTAGAGAACTTCCAGCAGAACGGTGAAGCAGACAAGAAGGCCGGTTTCGTCTTCAGCGCAACAACCTCAGTGACATTGGTTGGTTTCGTCTACGCCGGGGCCGTCTCCTCTCCGTCGGCTTTCTCAGCTTTCTACAGCATCCCTTATCTCGGGCACTTCGCTCCTCCTACTATTGGAACTCACTACCAGCTCGTCGCCTCCCTCGCAAGCGCCTTCTCCCCAGTCCCTGCCCGCCATGACTACCGCGCCGTGAGCACTGGTGTCAGCGCTACAATGTACAAAACGGTCTACGCATTCTGGAAGACCAAAGCGCTCGATATCAACGCTGCTACGGGCGGTAACGCGAACATGTCCTTCTCCATCCAGTCCTTCTCCAAGAGCGCTGTAGATTTCGGGTATAGCAAGGGTGGAAACACTCTCGGCCTCGTCAGTCAGACGCAGCAGTGGTTCACTATGCTCATCGACTGGGACAATCCTGCTGACGACACCGCTGTCCGCGCGGCTGGCAAGGCTGTCACGGATAAGTGGAGTGAGGTCTCCAATTCTCTGGGATTCGGAAATCCGTACATTTACACCAATGACGCTTCCAGGGACCAGAACCCTATCGCCTCCTATCCCGCTGCGAATATCGCACAGATGAGGACTGTCAGCCACAAGTACGACCCCAAGCAGATCGCCCAGAATCTGCAGAATGATGGATATCTACTGTCCAAAGTCCCCTAATTCTCGGGTTGTATATCTGTGTCTCTGTATATTTGTGTATGCGTTTTCTCTCTTTCTTGTTACTCATCACAAAGTATATATAAGCCGTTGGTCGTGTAGGGGGAGGGGTGTTCTTGGTGTTTCTGGTAGTTTTTCTTTTCTTTTCTTTTTATTTATATTTGCCTGTCCATTATTTCTTCGTTCCCCTTTCTATATGATTATTAACGTGCTCCTTAGCTTTTTTTCCCTTTTTCGGGGGTGGAAAAGGTTACTGGACCGGGCCGCTCTGCTGGCCCGCTCCTATCTCTTTGTAATATTCATCTACTCGCTTTGTACCTTTTTTTCACCCTCAGGTTCGATATATATTATGTGTAATGGCGCGGGGGAGAACCGCAGTTTAGAGTGGAGGAAATGAGCAATGGGCCGGGTGGTGGGTGGGACTGGGTTGTGGGGTGGGGGGGGTATCGGATTTTTGGATGTAATTAGTTGCTTCTTTATTGTACCTTTTTAGCTGGATGGTTCTGGTTTTTTCGTGGTGGGCCGCGTAATAAACCAAGAAACCATCCGGTCACCATAGTATGTCATAAACAATTGAACGATTTTATCGATGCCAAAAAAATCATGCAAGCAGATCCCATGGGTTAAATTAATTCTTCTTTCCTTCCTTTTTGCACTCCGGTACGTTCCACCTGTTATCGAGTGCATTTCTTGAATGCCTTGAACGGCTTCTGGTTTCCAATTTGGGGTTCTTGAAGATATCCAACCGAACCGATAACCCACTTCCGGTTCGATGACAGTGTGATAGTGCAGAAATACTGCCCTTTGTTTTGTTTTTTCTTCTACAGATTCAGTCTCCACCGTTTTCCCTTCTTCCTCTTCTTCTGAGCAACTGGACCGATAGCCGTAGTCTTCTCAAGCGCCTCCAAACAACGTGGCATTCCCACCATCCCCTCGTGATTGCCTGACATTTGTAAAACGGACTGTTATTGCATACAGGCCAGGAATTGGTCAGATCCTCAGAATTCTTTGGTTACATGCAATAGCAGTCCGTTTTACAAACGTCTGGCAGCTCATTCAGTGAATCAGAGAATCAATTAATCTCTCAGACCCTTCCTCTTCCTCTCAGACCTCCCTTAGACCCCACCTCATATTCCGTGCGCATGCATACGAGCCCAGTACCATGCTCTCACATTCCCTTCCCCCCTCCTCACACAATCACCGTCAGCACACAGAGGGAAACGGAGATACGGCATGAACACTGTGGTCCTCACCACATCTAATAATCACTCTGGAGAAACTCCAAAATCACACGCACCTGCAGTAGGGTACTTCAATAAAACGATCTCAGAACATTGGGATGCAATACGGGCACACATTGCAAAAAGGTACCGCCGACGTATCCGGGCCACGTTACCTTCCCCAAGCTCGCTAGCCCAACCGAACCGCCCCCCCCTCCGACTTAAGGTACTCGAGTACCTTCCCCCCACTCCACCCGCCCATCCCGCACTACTGAGCGAGTCAGCCACTACCGATACCCTAAGTTCAGCGCAACAAATCCCTATAAAAATTAAAAATTAAATTAAAAATTAAAAGCCTAATCCAACACCTTAAAAAACCCCAGCTGTGATACCATAACCATCCATTGCCCATCGCACTATGCCGCAAAGACTGGAGAAGGCCGACAGGGGTCAAGCATTCCTTTTCCTCTATCCAGACGAAAGGCAACCTGATGAACCCGCCCCTGCACAATCCGTTCCCGGGGTTATCACCGCCCCACCTCCCGCAACAGGCCAGAGGCAAATTTACAAGGCAGTGGTAGCACGAGTACCGCGCCATACTTATGAAGAGGTAAATGAAAAAGTATCTAGAAGTCTCGATCGTGTTTTAGGCCTGAAACGGGCCAAAGTTTCCCGATACTGTGCTCATACGGGGTTCAGGGAACCTTTTCGACTTTTAACTATTATTTTTCGTGCCTCTGGCGAGGGAATTATCTTGCCGACGAGGGAAGGAGGGAGGGAGGAAGGAAGGAAGGAAAGGAGGGAGGGTCAGTGCCAAGACGCGGCCAGCTATTTGTTGCGAGTTCGGTAAGGAAATTTCGCAATCAGAGACATGGAGGGTTTGATAGGAGGGAAGTGGAGGAGGCGAGGGAGAGGCGAGAGGAAGGGGGAAAAAGAAAGGAAAGAGGAGAAAAAGAAACCAAGTTTTATTAAAGACCTTGAACGGTAGCAGCCGCATCCGGGTGGCTTATCTTCGCTTACACATACTCAAGTTTATTACCGGCACGATATATAGATAACGATTCGCCTCTGCCGCGACAAGTCTGACCTCTCCAGTGTCTGTCCGGCAGACCGGTAGCATTATTGTTTTGCTTTTGTTTTTTTCCTGGTATTGAAACCAGAGAAGCAGAGGTACCCGGTCCACCAAACCCAAGGGATCGCTAGCAGAGTTTCAAGCGTTTGCGGCTCGGTATTTCGATTTCCTCCCCGCAATCCAATCCTGGATCTATCAAAGCTTTTACAATATTCGCTTGGGGGGCTTTATGGACCCCGGCGATGCTGGATTCTGGGCTCACACATTATTATCAAGTAAAACTCCCATCCAGCTTCGAATTCCCTGTTCCTTGGCACGCTGGGCGTCTGGATATAGGTTCACCGCGCGGGGTCTCGAATGGAGTCTGTGCGAATCGGGTACTCTTGTACTCGATGATATGATAGGGTGATTGATGTCTCGCCTCATTCTTGGTGGGTGTCTTACGGTAAGCGCGGAGTTCGCGAAGTTCGCATTAGGACTGAGTGTGGGTGGGTGGGTGAGTGAGTTTCCGTGTCGTTTATGACTTGAAGTGGCAGCGAGTGGTGGTATGGTGGGTACGCAGGTATGAGTACTTTTGTCACTCGGAAGTAGATGACTAAGCGGATTAAAGTTTTCAAACAGGTACAGTACGGTACGGCATGTATGATGTATCCGGTAATCTTATTAGTAGTCTAGTACTCGAGTAGTCTAGTAAATCTATAGTAGTCTCGGTCTTGTAGGAAAAGACTGTCTATTTGTATAATCACATGCACGCCATCGCCTTCCGTCTCCTCTCGGCTAGATAAACGCCGATACTACCCAAAAAAATACCGATCCCCAAACCGACATAAATACACACCCGCCCTACCGGAAATGAATGAACAAGACTATCAAAACCTTCTTAGCATTCATTATTACATCCTGTAGTCTTAATACCTAAACCAAAAACCAACCAGACATATAGTTAACCCACACCCCGGAAAAATGATTCAAAAGATCCCAACCCATGCCCAAAATATAACAGAACCCCCGTATAAAACATACACACACGCATACACACCAAAAAACCACAGGCACGAGCCATCACTCATCACCGCCACCCCTTCGACCCTATTTACTGTCAGTAGCCTAAGGCTTCTCAGAAACCCTGACTTCAACAGTATTGGTCTGCACAATACTCCCGGGCAGTACGGAATCGGTGGACAGATCATCACGAACGTCCGCCTTGATGGTAGTGACATGGGAGTGCTTGACGGGGTAAGTGCCAGCGTAAGCGCCACCAACAGCCTCGACGTGGAGGAGTTCCATGGAGTCGTTGTTGCTGCCGATCTGCTCGCTGTAGGGTCCTGGGCGCTGGATGCCGTGAGAGCGCTTGGTATCGCTCGGGTCTGTCATGCCGCCGCTACCGCCCTGGGAGAACTTGGAGAACTTGCCGCGTTGGAGGCAGTTGTATTGGGTCAGGAGAGGCTTGAGCGCCGGCAGGGAGGCACCGATAATAGCCATGTTGGACTCGAGGAGAGAGGGAACCCAGTAGGTCCAGCCATAGCGGTCGAATTGAGGTGGGATGACCTTGCTGAGGGGGTTGGCGGACCCTGAAGGTTTGTGTTAGTAGGTCAACAGGGAGAGCAATGGCGGGTGATGAAGCTTACATCTTGGGTCGATGTTTGGGTACCTCTTCATTTCGAGGACCCAGAGAGCAAGTCTGTATGCGATCCCGAAGCACGCCCTGTAGTAATGATCTCGTTAGTCTTTGTGCTCCTTCTTAGTCCCAGTACCCAAAGCGAACGGCGAACATACGAAGCACCCAGCGCAATCAAAGCGCAGACCAAAACCCTCTGGCGCTTCTGCATCTTCAACTCCCAAATTGCTTTCAAGGGCAACACCAAGATGAGCAAATCGAAAATCAAGCTGACAGAGTACAAAGTGATGTGTAATTTGTAGTAGTAGACGTCCCCACAGTCCTCATTGCGCTGGAACGGCTTCCAGAAGGATGACGGGGGCTTGCACATGAAGCCTAGAAGGAACTCATAAGTGACGACGTAGGGGATGGTCAAGAGGATGAGTCCCTTGATGCAGTACTGGAGCGTCTGGTAAGTGGGACCAATGAGGCGGCGATAGAAGAGAAGCACTGAGATTCGCACTGTGCTCATCATCACCGGGTAGAGGAAACTACTGGCGAGAGTGCACTGCACCATGCGATAACATTCGTTAGCTAGTGTTACTCAATCTTTATATCTCCAGAGATGCTGTGAACAAACCTTGAACCAAAGCGCAAACTGCTGCTCCGAAACTGCCCACAAAGGTCTGCCAATACCTGCCCTCAAGTCCGCATAACATGCCATGAAGGTGTTCACCGTTACCAGCAGCTAGACATATCAAAAATTAGCCCTAGCTCTCACCTTCGTCCCTGTACCAAGACCCAATATAGGACATATATATGTATGATGTTGGTAGCTATCGGGAGGAATGGGGGCAGAAGGGAGGAGCAATTATTCACCATTGCTGGAATAACCAGCCAATCGTCAGCGCCAAAAGTCGTGAACTTCCTACGGGCAAATAACCTCCCAGCGACAGCCATCCAAGCCAAGCTCGTAGCGATCAGCGCAAAGATAGTGACATAATTGGACTCCTTCCCATCCCAGGGAGGAAGATCATCGAGGTTCGTCGTGTTTGTCATAGTCCCTGGTGCAGCCATTTCTTCTGTTTCTTCTTTTCCTTCTTTTCCCTCTCTATTTCTATTTCTTCTCCTTCCTCTCTTTCCTTCCTTCTTGGAAGAAAAAAATAAAAATAAAAATAAAAACTCCCGAAATATATACTTGAAAGTTAGAGATTCGAGGGAAGCCGGGATCGAAATCGTAACTAATTGTCTATTTTTTTTTCTTTCTTCCTCTTTTCCGGGGGGGTTTTTTTTTCTGCGAGGGAGTACTAGGCAAAAAAAAAAGATTGTCGAATCAAGAGTGTAAAAAAAAAAAAGAGGCTTCGAAAAAAACTAAAATAAAAAGGGACTTATTTCTTGCGAAAACCCTTTTTAGTTTTTTAGCTTTTCAGTTCAAAGCTTTTTTGGTTGGTAAAATTGGTTGAGAGCCAAAGAAGCTTTCAGGTCCGTCGAAGTTTCAAAAACGGATGGACATCCATCGTCCTTAAATACTGTTTGCTAGATTTGGTGGTGCTGGTGCGGTACTGCACCCCCCCGCGCCCCTCTACCAGGAAGGTACCCTCCACAATCCATGTCGTTCATGAATATCCGTCTGTTCAGTTCAGAAGGGGAGTTACCAGTGTTACTTTTTTTCTTTCTTCTTCTTCCTCTTTTCTTTTCTGGCTTTTTTGGAACACAGGCTTGCCTGCTATCTAACTAACTTGAACTAACTAACCCGACCTCCCCTTCCATTGGACGTTGCATGCGTGGATGGGTGGTGGGGGGAAGTCAGACAGCGGTGTGTGGTACGGTAACCATACAAGCACTCAGTCGTTACCACAGTACGCAGTCTAACTTAATGCTATCATACTTCGTAGATGTAAGAAAAAACAAAAAACACAAGTTCCCGATTCTACAGTAATAGGATGTGATGCCCTTCTCTCGCCTCTCTTATTCTCACTAGCTTCTTTGCTGAAACATAAAGCAAGTTGTGGAACATGACATACCGTACCAAAACTGGCGATGAAAAAGTAAATAAAGCCATGAGGAAAAGAAAAGAATTCTGATCCTTCACCTCATTGATCCATCCATCCCCTTAGACCGACATACAGACAGACAGAAAGACTAAACCCCACAGTGAACTATTGGAGGAAAGAAAGACTCAGCCGTGGATCCACCTCCAGCGAATAACAGAAAACAAGAGCGCACGGTGGTCATATTCCCTATGCCATTTTATTCTCGAGAAAAAAAGGGACACTGTGGGATTCTTTGCGTAAAAGTACAGTACCGGTAATGCAAGTGCTTTCACTTTTTTACCCTTATTCCTTCACATTACGGTACCTTCTCTCTCATCAGCAATATGGGTTACCATTCTTAGTTTAGCACTCGCCCGAGATAGTTTGGAAAAAGAACAGAGATCATCGACGGTTCTCATTTCGTCTGGAACACTACTCGTACACTTACGCTACTAGTTACTTGTACATTGCAACCCTTATCTATGGCGCGCTCCTCCCCCCCCCCCGCTCCGGACCGTACCGTGGAAGTAGCATCATACACAAGTTAGTTAGCACCTTGATAAAATAATACCGCGTGTCATTAAAAAATCATGTCTCGTCTCTCTCTCAGGTTTTTTTTTTGAATTTTTACTTTTCTTTTTTGCGTTCAGATATCTTTTGTTTTCTAGTTTTTCCCAATCGTTCTCCGCGGTATCATGAGCCGGTCAATCGGTAAATCAGTCGATCAATCAATCAATCAACCGTGGAGACTGAACGCCGATTCGGGCAAGTGACAAGAAAGTTCGGTGATTTCTACCGATTGATGATTGCTCCGGCTTTTCCGCACAACCGTATTTTACCCACTTGCGTGTTTCCTCCGAATCCCCAGTGGCCTGGGTAAACGTCTAGAAGGTGTCCGTAGACCTTTTTAGCTCAAGGGGAATACCGGTAAACGAACGCAGGATCAGGGGGGGTGTCAGGGGAATGGGGGCAGCACGTTTTTTTCTCCCAAACCTTTTGTTTTTTCTTCTCTGGTTTTTCATTCCTTTTTTCACTTTTCATTCCTTTTCTTGTTATGTCGTGCTCGTGATCCCAAGGTAAAGAGACTTACGATTTCCCGTCGAAAAAAAGAAACGAAAATTAAATTCACCAGTTTTCTTTAGAATAGGCTGCCCTTCGACAACAAAATCTCAGTTCCTGCTACAAGTCTGTCCTCCACAATATCCTTCTATCCATTTTTCTATAACGGTCTGTTAAGTTGAGCTTGCTAATGTCAGGGCTTTTTCCCCTTTCCAACCCCCCCTGGTGGTAGGAGGAGAATGAAATATTTGCACTTCCATCAAGAGGTAGACCAACACATGGCTTGTGCAATTGAGCATTGGCTCAAGTTTATGGCAATCATATTGGCCAAATCCCATCGTGATAGGGTAGAAGATGAGGAAGGGATCAAAGTCAACGGGGTAGGTGGCCGGAAAAGCCCAGGGGAACGAAATGGGTCCAAGGGAAGGATTTCGCCTTTTACCATATTTCTAAAACCTACCGTGGTAGCAAGGACTCCCTAGTTCCCTACCCAACATTCAAACAAACCCAATAGATTGGCAGCTATGGCCCCGAACTTTTGTTTAGCTCAGGGAGATGTGGAGAACAAGGAGAAAAATCACCCACTTGACTAATGATGCCTCTCGTCTGGTTCCGGTGATAGGCTACCGGTATTAGGGCTTGACTCTGATGGTTAGGGTACGGTAGGCGCCACCTAATACCAACAATGCGAGACATTTTTCTCCCTTCCTAGTTTCTACTTCTCTATGGTGTGTGATTTTACTTTTTTCTCTGCGCCCCGCCCCCCCAAGAACCGGAACTGAGTAGCGTGGAGTCGGGCAAGGGTAATGCTGATCGCTGGGGATAATTGCACTAGTACGGTCAAGTAAATTCCGCCCTTATTTTGTGCAACCTCTTCTTGTCCCGCGTTGCTAAACTGGTGCTGTGTGCGAAATCAAGAGTTGTGTGAATGGAGCGTTGAAGAGCGAGAGGGAGGAAGAAAGCACTGCATGAACGCAAAGCTACGGCACAGTGTTGTAAGAAGTGGTCTACTCGAGTACTTTTTATGAGTACATACCCATGGTATCATACGATATGATATGACCATATGACAGCTTGGTTCTTTGAGCGGTCTAGTCTAAACTCAGCTTTCTGGTAGCTCCTCCACCATAGCGATCAGATAGACGAGGACCCCCCCCTGTCCTGCTCTTTCCTCTGACTTGCTCCATGATTGATCTTACTACTACTCGTACACCCCCACATCCGTACACCGTGATCGTCTCATTCTCCCTTTCTCCGTCAGCCCCTACGAGTACTTTGCGGGCTTCTGTATAAACGTCCGATGGTAAACATTGTGTAAAATTCAAATACGGTACCGCAATAATATTATGTAAACTGAGGCCCACCCAATACTAAGTCCCTGAGTGAAATATAAATATACCGCCGAGAAGAAGGGTATGATACAAGCAAAGCCAACTCTAGGCAACCAGAAACTCCTTGTCGTCAAAGCGCTGTAATCATTGATACTCATGCAAGGGTTAGCTGGGCTAACTCTTATTGTTATTGTTATTGTTGCTGCGCGCTATACAATATGGTATGTAACATAGTTGTTATACGAGCACGAGAATTGTAAGTATCATTTCCATATCATGCATAGAATGTATATTCGCCCTTCCTGCTTCTTCTACAGTCGAGTTTAGGACTACATAATCGGAACCGGGCACCAAGCATGCGGGGGAAGCCGATAGACACTTCAGCGTATAAACCTGTATTAAAAAGGATCGAGAGATAATTACTTTTCTTTTCTTTTTCCATCCTTTCGTTCCTTTTTCCCCTTTTCCCCCCACCCACCCCTCTCCGTCTCCCACCCCCCCCTTTCTTTCTTTTTTATTTCCTTTTTATTTCTTTTATCCGCCGCTCTCATGCCGCAAGCATTCCTCCTGTTCGTAGACTTCCAAGCCGATTACCCCCGGAGAATCCCACGAAAACAGCCCCCGAAATTCGACACGATCCCGTAAAGTGTTCGCAATCATTGCACCAACGGTATGTCCATAGAAACCTCACACGGGTGTAAAACGCATGAAATTCAGGAATTTATTTCATTCCATTCCTTCTTCTTTTTTCTTCTTTCCTTGCTCTTCCGACAGTCGTCCTCCCCTTTCCCCTCAGTTGACACCTCCTCCCCCCCTCCCGTTTCTGACGAATTGCATCCCAGCCCGTTTCCCGTTCGCTTCTTTCTCGTTTCCATCGCACTGCATGGGAAGAACATGGCGAAGCGGCCGACCCACTCATGCACCGTGGCCACCCACCCACAGTAGCCTGCAACTGCCCCTCCCTCCCTCCCTCCCTCCCACCCTCCCTCCCTCCCACCCATCCATATCCCGTCCCACCAGCATCCTCCTCCCCTCACGAACCCTTTCTCTCCCTTCCCCCCCCCCAACACACTCTGCTCAACTCTCACCTCCCATTATCCCTGTCTACCTCGTGGCATGATGTCGCATGCATCGCATGGCGTTTGAGGGACACGGCTGAGTAATTCGTGACAGCGGAAAGCCACTTTGTACTAGTACGATGAAACCCACGTGTAGTGGCTATTTCTGCCACGCACGTTACCGGTAATTTGAAATAGAGTTCGCCCACACAACCCCCCCAGGAGAAATTCAAGCGATCATCTCTTGTCGCCAAATGGTTTGAGAGGTACAAATTCCTTCAATGCCATTGTTGAATGCCGAAGTTCCGAGGGTGAGAATGAGATGTGGGCCCTGCGAGTAGTCGATAATTTACTGTGTTTTTTTTTTCCTTTCTTTTTCCCTCTCTTTTTTGATACCGGTAGATGCCACGGTACCTGTGGAATTGCTACCGGGAGGGGGACTGGTCGAGATGCATTGCCGAAACCTTTGCGCCGTATGTAGAAAGTACCGGAATCGGTCTGAGTTAGAGCTTAGGGGAGGAGGAGGAGGAGCGAGAAGGGATGGTATGGTGAAACTCTCTGTAATACACGCGTAGAAGCGAGCACGTTAGCTGTATTATCGTGTATGATACTGTGCCGTGCTTTGGTAACTGGTCTTTGCATTCGCATTTGCAACTGTGAAGACCGGAACGACTTGGCCTGGGAGTATACGCTTCTGAACAAAGCTTGGTTCATCCGTCGTGCCCCCCTCCCCCCGGTATTCTCCCGTGCTGGTTTGGTACAATGTAGCTTCGTCATGAACGGTGCATGCGCCAAGTGCTCGCATTACTAGGAAAATTTCATAAACAAAGTTAAATTCGTTGATAGTCAACAAAATTCAAAGCCGAGCCACCTGTGCTTGAACACTGTTTAGCTATGTACCTTAACTATGATAGATCGTAGCGATCGAAACACCGTCAATTTAGAGTTGCCGGCTAGACTAGTTAACCTTAGCTCGCCAGGCCTTCCTACCCGGCCAACCTAGTTCTTAGGCTTCAACTAAGTTTCGGCAATTGGATTAGCGTTGGACTCAAAAGCAGCGTCCCGAGAGTTGTCCGGTTGTAACCTAGAGGAAAAACTAGATCGTTCTTCCGCCCTACTGCCCGTCGGTAAGGACAAGCCCCTAACGAGACGCGTCGTATCATATCATAAGGGTAGGAAAAGTTCACCGTGCCCCTCCGCCACAAGCGTTAAGTGTGGAAAAGGGGACGCTGGCACACCCACTTGCGAGCGCCGACTGACCACCTCAACGTCAACTGAGGTGCCCGACGGGCGGTGATCGTGCACAGAGCCGATGCTGGCCTGTGAGGGATTAAAAATAGTCCAGTCGCTGTGGGTGTGGGAATCGGGGTATCAAAGTCACTCTGCACAAAGTAAAAGAAAAGGGGAAAAAAGATATCTTTCACCCAAGTTGCGACAACTCATAGCGAGGAGGGAACGAGAGGAAAGAAAGAAAGAAAGAAAGAAAGAAAGACTGGAGAAGATCCGGATTCCATGAACACTCTCATTTGTTGTGGTTAGACGAAAATTCTCTCCAATTACTTGTAAGGGTACGGGGAATACGGGCTTTTGACTATTTATCCAACCACCTATTCTTCTCCCGTATTCTATACATCCTGCCTGCCTTGTCTGATAGCACGTACATACGCCCCCCATAACAAATTTCCCCCTGTTTCTCTATCCCTCCGGCCGGAACGTGAGGAATAAGGAATGAAAAGTACAACAACGACATCTTACTTCCAAATCACGCGGCCCCTGTAGGGTGCTAGTAAGAAAAGTTATAACTTAAGTCCGGTAGATGTCGTTGTTATGTCAAAGGCAGAGGGTCACCGCAGGTCAAGTCCCAGGAATCTTACCAAACGTCACGCTGTCACGCAGCAACAACGCGGGAAGTGTGCATCGCGGTCCCCTCCCCGGCCCCCCCCATCAGCTGACGATGGTGACCCCGACCATCGTGTGGTCCATGTTGGTTGTTTCGCGGGAATGGGTCTACTCGGAGTGTGGAGCGTGTGAATTCATGTGATGGTTGGATAGGGTTGGGATCATGGTATGAACCTATGCTAGATGGGGTATCTATTAGTAGTGAGTGGGCTTATTCAGATAGGAAAGGCGAGGTATATGAAGGGGTCTTTGGCCGCGGGTTGGTTTTTTCCCTGGTAAAGGAAGGGAGGAGCAGAGTTCACTGAAGAGCTGAAAAGATAATCTTTTTTTATTACTATCTTATACCCTTTGATATCTAGACGACGATCAACTCAATGGCTCCTTGCATACCGAAGACTTTTACTGCGGGACAGAATCCCCTCGTAGTGTTTGACTCCCCCAATCCACTCAGCCTCACCCCGTCTGCTTACTCACAATCTACCTATTACCTTCCGCCCGCATTAAACAAAACTGCTTACATACGTGAAAAAATAGTTTCGAAGGTGCCCTCGAGATCGATAATATCACCCCGCCGAAAGGCCGCTCCTTCCTTTTCCGAGTGACGTTCCATGTCACCCATCCCCGCCTTAAGGCTATCGCCGCGACCGGAAAGAAACCTCCCCTCCACTTCCACCCTTACCAAGCCGAGTTCTTCAAAGTCATCTCGGGCAAGGTGACGATCGAAGTGGAAGGGGCCGAGCGCGTGCTCTCCGCCGAGAGCGGCGAGGTCAGCATCGAGCCGGGCCCTTACCACAGACTCTGGCCGACCCCCGGCTCTGAGGAGAACTTGATCTTCGACCTGAGCGCCAGTGAGGCCCCCGACGTGCCGTTGATTGTTGACCAATGCTTTTTTGAGAATTGGTACGGGTATCAGAATGACGTTCTGTTGCATGGGGAGAAGCTTGATATTATTCAGGTTATGAATGTGAGGATCCTATTACGCTCCTTGAATAGTCTTTTCTGGGTTTACTTTTGGGATTTTTGTTTTGCCCTATTTTATTCTTTTTTTATATTTTATTCCTTCTTTGTGTTTATTTGGTCCCTTTTTATTTGCTTCTTTGGGATTGCTCGGTTATACTATTGCTCCTCTTCCCGACTGGCGGTGCTCATACCTGTATTACCCATCCATTTTAGCAATGGGTAAGAGGTACAAGTACGGTACTTTGGAGAAGAAGGATGAGGAGGTGGAGCGGATGTCTCGACTGGCTGGGTTGGGTTGGCTGTGATGAGACAACGACCAGCCATCTTCGCGAAACCCACCTTGGCGTTCCTCATCACGAATCATAGCCGTCGAACAGGCATTCATCCGCATCACTTGCTTACCCAGCCGAGAAAAAAGTCTTAGCACCTGGCCACCTACCTCCATCTGAGCGATGGGAAAGAAAAACAAATACCCATTTCGTATCACATTTATTTTCTTTTTTCTGTTTCCAACCATCCCATTCAGCTGACATCCCCCAACCATTTTTCGTCAATCGCGAACTAAACTGACAACTTTTGTGTAAAAAAAGATGTTCGACGCTGGCGACTCCTACCTCGCATTATTCCCTAGATGGTTGCCCTTCGGTCGCATTCTCGCTCAGTTCATGGGTATTCTTATCGGACGCTGGTTCGGGAGCCTTCTAGGCTACAAACCATTCCATCCGGAGTGGACGACTGATTGGCTCGGTGCGTGCGACAAGATGGAGAAGTCTATTTTCTACAAACGCTTCGCAGATAGGAGGGCGCAGGATGTTGCTCGGAAGCGGTTTGATAATTCGTCGAGTGCAAGTAAGAGTGACTGATTGCTTAGTCCTTTGTCTGGAGGTTTTCTTTTTTTTGCCTATTTGCTTTTTTGGGCTCGGGGTTGTGTTTTGAGATGGTTTTCTTGAACGATTGGTTGCCGGTACGGATGGACGGATTGGTGTTTTTATTTTTTCTCATCTCTTTTCTTTTTTATTCTATTTACTTTTTTGGCTTTGCTTCTCATGCTGTGGCAGCTGTGTGATGATAGGAAGGGTTCCTCAGAATAGAGTGGTTGTTTCTCCATTCCGATACCCTGCATTTCGACTCGTAAACTGTGGTGTAAGACCCACTTGGGCTTCGCACTTGGAGTTTGGATCCCCCGGTGAGGAGCACTCCGCTCCGCGGAGGCTAGGAAGGAGTGTGGAAAGGAGGGAGGAGGAGGAAAGACGGCAAAGTGCATTATGCTGAGCGTTTTACTCGAGTGCCAGAGTACCCAAACCATTGGATGCCGTTCGAAACAACGAGGTTCCCATCGGGGATTCTAATACCAGTTCCAAAACACAAACAAAAAGGTGAATAAATACGGTGCGAGAGTTAGAGAAAGTGGTTAGGGTTGCGTCACAGTGTCGCACTCGGGAATTTTCGGAAGTTTCTCTGGAGGCCCCCGAGGTAGGAGGGGAAAAAACAGGGGGCCTTTCCTCCTCTCTTCCGATATTAAATTATATTTTGATGAACATACTTCTAGCTAGGAGAGCCACCGAGATCTCTGCGTATCGGAAGCAGGGAGTGAGTGCGCGCGGTTAGGCGGGGATGGGGTGGAAAAGAAAACGTTGCAACAACGTGGTTCTGGCGATCTTAATTTTACCAACCACTGCGCACTATGTATCGTACCACACCATCAGCCATCTCCGCTACGCCCCATAATCGGTAATTTGGAAGAAGGGAAGGAGGGAAGGATTTCGCGCCCACGCTAGAGAATCGACAAAAGTTTGGGACGACTATGGCACAACAAAAGGTATCATGTACCTTGTAAATAGGGACTAACACAAAAGAGCAAGCCAAGGGGAAATCCAGCCCCCAATTACGCCTTCAACCTAGCCTCTAAATTAGGCACCAACTTAGAAATCAGGCAGATCATCAGTCAATCAAGCCCCTCCTCTCCCTCCCATGAATACTCGTACTCGCGACATGAAGCTCAGATTTTCCGACTTGAATCAGATAAGATCACTAATTCACGCAAAACCACTGCCCCTTAGCTTCCGTGGGGGAAAAGGCCAACTAGGCAGACCTTTTCTTCTTTTCTTTCCATAGGTTCATTTCGGGTCCTTTACAAGTTATCGCCGGTGGTTGTGTCGGCACGGTGCGGGGGCGAGAATTTAGCTAGGTATCATAGCTATGTGGCTACTCATGATACTTGGGAGCACCCGCTTATCTTTGACGACCAAATATCACTCCTGTACGGCTTACTTTCTGCTGCAGGTACATGGCCCCTTTCTCCTGGTTTTGTGGGGGGAAGGGTTTATCCCGCGGCTATACAGACGTCATGGGATGGCTGGATTGATGAATGGAAGGAAGAAGAAGGGAGTGACACTTGGTGATTGAATATATCGGCTCAGTTCGCCAGAAGGCTTTTTCTTTTTTACCTCTTTTTTATTTTTATTTTTATTTTTCTCTTTCGGAGTACTTCCGTGATGGTGGAAATATGCATTTAGTCGGGCATGTAGTTTTGTTGAATTTGGTACTGGTAAAATTGGCGTTTGCGGTCAAAACGTGTTTAGAAAGATCTTAACTTGTTTCTTCTTCCTATAATCTGATATCTTGGCCGGGCTAGGTTAGGGGTTGTTCTTTCTTTCTTTCTTTTCTTTTTCTTTCGATTTTGCTTTGATTGTCAGATAGGAGAGTAACTATTGAGTGAGGGTTGTTGATTTTATTTTTTTGTTACTGTTCATGTCTGGGCACTCAACTCACACCATCCCATCCTCATGTTCCACTCAACAGTTCGCTCGAACGTTCTCTCGAGATATCCACTAAGGCGCTTACGGGCCGGTAATGCCCGTGGAAAAATCCGGTGATTGGAAAGATATCTAGCTTGAAAACGGAGCCCAGGGAAATGAGGATTTCAAGATAGAAAAGTAAGGGAACTCTGCATGAAGGAGAAGTGGAGATAATGCACATGAAGCTCACAGAGCTACAATTTCTGATTGTGAGGGTATTAGATTTTAGTACACCAGGTATGGTAGGGAATTCTGTTTTTTTCTTCTTTCCTCTCCAGGGCCCTTTTCACTGGATTGCGGGGATAGTCCAAGTAATCCATCGGTTAGATTGATACGCAGAGCGTACTTGTACAATCGGTCCTTGGAGAGTGGATCGGAGTTCCTTGGACCCATAAGCGGGACCCCCGGGGAATTCAGAAGGCGAAGAATAATTGGAAGCTTCGCCCTGCCGGTGGGATTCTCCTTCTCGTGAGTTTTCCAGCTCCGTTCATCCATCTCCTGGGTTTCATCTCAATCTGCCCATTATTCGGCCTCAACATTTAGGATCGGGGTATTATGTTGGGTGGGGATCCCCGACTTGAGTCGTTTGGGTGAGGGTACTGCTTCCTTGCTGTTCAAATCCCCTGGGGCGTTGGCCACGAACTTTCACTGCGCCTCGCAAATAAATCACATACTATCACTCGAAATCCTTAGCCGGAGACGATGTCCTCCTTGCTCCTCTCACCCCCTGGGAAATCTCAGTGAGATGTTGAAGACTCTGAGTTGCTTTGCTTGGGAGTTTGGTATTTATTCCTTCTAACATGAGAATGGGTGTCTCCGAGCGAAAGACTTCATCTAGCAGGGTCGAGATCCAACGATCGGCATACAATAGGATGGGACAACGGAGGGAGAGGGAAGTTTACTTGCAGTGAGTTACTATGCAATAGGAGCTTTTGCTATTTTCTAATTGACTAAGCAGAGGTGGTATTGCCGGTATGTGTACTGATTTTTTCTAGGCCGCGAGTGAAGGAGCTCCAAAAGTGTTGGGCTGAAGTAGAACATCATACGCTTCGACGATTTCGAAGACTGAAAAAAGACAGTTTTTAGTGCTCGAGTCAAAAAGTCGTAATATATATGGGAGGTGGCCACGGCCGATACCGATCAGTTTGGGACGCGGAGCTATTAAGAACCTGGGGCAGAAGCTATCATGGGACCAATTTTCGGAAATCATAAAACTATACTAGGCCATTTATTCACTCTATTGGAATAGGTTGTGCTTATTCTGTACATACATCGTTACTATGATTATTTAGACCTTTAGGGTCTCGATTGTTGGTCGGATCACACGATGTCACTCCGGGGGAAACCTTGGTTTGTGAAAAATTTGCGAGAAAGGGGCAATAATGTAGCTTGACTGACAACTAATGGACGACTAACACATGACATAGGAGAGGCACCCCAATACAGCTATGTTGTCTGATAGTCAGAGTCTTGCTGACAGTCACATTACCGACCCCGTCACTCAAAGGAACCCGTACTAACGAGGACCGCCGGAGCGCTCGAATACGGGCTTCAATTTATTTTTATATTTCTTGTGGTGGGTTCTCTTCACCAATTTGGTCATGAGTTTTTAACAGGAGCATATACTGCAATGATTTGAATAGGAGGGTAGGCGGATGGGAGATCTATGTGTATTGAGGCAGGCTGTCATGGTGCGCTGACGCGACGCTGGTAGTGGCTCGTTCATAGTGACCCTGCGATGGACATGCAAGGGAGAGGTTAGAGTGAGGAAGGTTTTCTCAAATCGAACCACATTTTCTTCTCCTGATCAGGTTTTTGATTCTTGATCATTTCTTATTTTCTCCTCCCTCCTCCCTCTTCCTCCTTCAGTTGTTATTGGGGTTTGCATCAATCTTCGCACTTTGGCTGCGCAGATTATTCACAGAGCCATCCAATCATCAGAGGAAATCTCGCAAGTTAAATAAAAGCGGGGCGCTGGAGTTGGTGAGAGATTCATAGTATAGATTGATTCAACTCTGAGAGCTAATTGGCATTTAACAGGCGAGATGTGGGGCGATTTCGAGTAGAGCATTGTGTTTGTTTTAGCCAGTGGGCATTCTTCTCGCAAGTATGGGTAAATTAAACATCGAGTTGAATCTAGTTTTAGTGTTTTCTGCCTTCTTTCTGTCGGATCGTGGAAGCAAATTTTGAACTATCTGGAGCTAACGATTTGGTGCAGGGGGAAATGTTTTCTCATTTGTGAACTAAATATGGGGGGTAAAGGTATGGTAGAACTGGTTGTGCTAAAATATACAAAAGTCAGCAGCATCATTATCTCAATCGCTCCCGGGGAGTACAGGAGTCTTGCCACTATTGCGACCTCACGCGAAAACAAAGGGTATCAATCTTTGGATCCAGGGGGGGAATAGGGATGTAGTATTGGGCGTGGAGAGAAGAGATGTCTCTAGGTATGTGTTCTCTACAATAAAATTTAGCTAATAGGGGAGCATATGGGATAGACTATCTAAAGCAGATACTTCGCGGAACACTTCTCCTGTATCTCGTCTGCTTTCATTGGAACTCGGGGGGATTGCCTGAGGATAAAAGGAAAAGACTATCCGAGCCTGTTCTCCGCCTTTTGGCAACCTTCTAGGTCTTTCGACAGCCCTGGATGTCATTCTCTAACTTCCAACAACCCCCGACGGATACCCGGCCCCCCAAAGGAAAGCAAGTGATTTAATATTTTCTCCGCGGTTGACCGTAAAAAAAGGGACGTAAACTGCTAACACTCCTGCGCTTCCGGTATTTCCGGCCCATGCCCAAGAGCCACAAAGGACGGACATAATAGATGGGGAAAGCAACCACTAAAGGCATTCTTGAGAACTGCTGGATTCCCTACTTCCCCTATGGGACATGAGGTTATGGGGTATCATCGTGTAGGAATTGCTGGTATGAGGTTTAGTGATTAGGCACTCAGTGATGGGCCGCTCTATTTGCGTAGTGTATTGGTGCTGTTTTATGCCGGCCGCCATTAAGCATCGAGTGTTTTGTTTAGTTTGTTTTGTTCTATCCTATTGAGCGCAGGGCATTGGGTTTGGGGGTTAGGTTTCGCCATAGTAGTGGCTTGTTTAGGGTGGCTGTGGAGTGTGAGGGGGCGCAGTGGATTGTCTGTCCTTTCTCAAAGCTTCTTCTGGGTTCCTGTCATTGGTAGAGTACCTCCGTAAGTTCCGTATAGTTTGTGGAGCCTCGTTTGGTTTCTAGAGGCGTTAGTACACGGAGAGATATCTCATACCTGCCCTTACGAGCATCTTTATCGATCGCCTAGTTCATCCTTTCGACTTCCCTCTTCTTGACCCACAGTGGTCTCCCTCTCACCGCTCCACCATCACTTCTTTCTCTAGGTTTCTTCTAGAGCGTAGGCCCAAGCACCATCCTACAAGACTCGGCCTTCCCACATCCTGTACGACGAACCAAACCTCGGCCACCACGCCCTTCTGGTATGGGTGATAGAAAGCGGTATCGCATTCAGTTTCTATTTCCGATCTCTGCGTGGTGTGCAAAGGCGGGGGAAGAATAGAACGGACTATCTTTTTCACGGAAAAGCACAGCTTCGCTCACTCATGAAAAAAGTGAGCGGGAAAGACCGTGTTTAATAAACATATTGGGTGCAGGGGAAGCTAGGGCCAACACCTTTAGGACCTCCCGTCACTATAGGATCTCTCTCTTCCCGGAATCCGTCATGGTATGAAAAGAAAGGTATGAGAGACTCTGGACCTTAATTGGCACTCGTTCTCTCAAGAATTTTCTATCCTTAACGTTACTTTGTGTGTTGTCTTTCACCAGGCCAGTCTGATTACATGAAATCAGCTAGCATCTGCCTTCAGTCCCCCACCTGCTTGGAATTTACCCTTAGGAGATTCCTTTATTGACTACTCCCCGGGCCTCGAAGTCGGTGCCGACATGGGAGATTAGTTATCAGCCATAGACCTATTACTGCCTCTGGGAAACGGATTTCTCCACAAAACTACGAGTTGGTGCCTCCTCTTCCCTTATTTTGTGATCTTCATGGAAATTCGAAACAGTTTACCGGTCTACGGAGGGGTCGAGGGAGAGTTTAGTATATCTTGGTTTGCCGTGCCTAGCGGTGCACTAAAGTTAGGATTTGGCAGTGTTCTGGGGCATACATTTTTCGAGGGAAGCTGCATAGCGGTTGGTATTCCATGCGTTAAGTTAGAGTTCTCATAACGTCGCAATGCTATATCAGAGATCAATGCACGCGCGCGAAGACCCGTGGTCTAAAAGCGTGACCAACGGAGGTGCGATCTTGTAACCCAGAATCGAGCTATTTGTGACATGGAGAACGTATCATGTTGTTTCTGTACCACCATTATTATCTACACCCCGTATGACTTGTGATTGTTGACATACGCTTAGGTAAATCGTCGATCCGGGGAAGCTAGTTATACCGATGCCAACACCCAAAACTTAATTTCCACCCGGACCACCTAGCGCTCTGTGGTGTTGGAACATGGCCCCAGCTCCCGTTGGTATTTCGATGCCCTTCTAGAAGCACCAACGTTGTGGCGCGAAACTATCGCACAGCAACAGCGACAGCATAGGCCCACCAACCGGGACCGCCGTTTTCCATCTCTGTATCCTATCAATACAATCATGATAATTATAGAAGGCAGAGGAACCTCAGGTTCAAATCCACGCAATTTCCCCAGATTCCATCCATCATGTGCTACTAATCCTCTGTTTAACAGCCCCCAACACCCAATCATCGCTGTTCGGAGATCGTCATATAGCACGAAATATCACTCGCTACCAACAGCCGAGACCAACCAACATCTTCTGGCATTTGACACTCTGCATTTTCCCTCACAAAGCACGTGGCGTTTTGGTTTCCAACAACCAACAAACGCTTGACCCGACGTGTCTTTGCTAAAGTGCTTTTGTGACCCGTGTTTTGGGGATTGTATTAGTAGACACAAAGAGCGTGACGGGCGTGACATCACGGACGGGTGGCACAGTGTCGGCATATGCCGGTAATGCCCCAACATGTTGCCAGGTATGTATAGTGCCGGACAACCAAAACCTGCCCTCCACCCAAAGTTCTCAGAAAAACCGGACATGCTGAATTATCGGGCGCTGAGAAAAAACTTTAAAAATAATTCCTCTGGTAATTCTGCA
>Ga0307509_10000357_pt1 | contig 76753 bp, 72 predicted proteins | sample 10_EM_MG_FD_202245 | JGI IMG/M metagenome (GOLD analysis project Ga0307509, IMG submission 202245) | Populus trichocarpa ectomycorrhiza microbial communities from riparian zone in the Pacific Northwest, United States - 10_EM | ecosystem: Host-associated > Plants > Roots > Unclassified | place...
TATGAAACATAATTTTTTTTTTTTTTTTTTTTTTTTGTAAAACTTTTTCCATTTCGGGTACTTAAGCTACTCTAAAGCGTGACCCTAATCTACTAGCTACTCCCGGACCCGCCTACCGGAACATACTCCCTCACCACCTCTAGCAACGGCAAAAAAACAACAAACAACCCTTTACACTAAATCAACTTCAAAACCACAAATCCGACTTCCCCCCGTAGCCAACTGCACCCCGAGCGGGTCACCAAGCCGAATGAAGAATCTGTATCATTAGTAAAACAACAATAACAAGGTGAACCTACTTCGTCCGATAACCCCAGTGCTCACACACCAGGCGGGCTCATCCAACATCTGAACAAGGGGTAAAGCAAGCCCTGCCCACGTCGATTCGCATCATAAAGCCTAAACTAAGGCCGATCATTAGGTTTACCCTCGCCACTCAGGGTCATCTGTATCCCCCACCACGCCCCGCTGGCCATTTTCCACGGTCTCCGGGAAATCCCCGGGATTGGTTGAAAAACAAAGGAAAGTTGGGGTTAACCACACCCCGCCCAAAATTTCCACTCCTCGGCCCAACTGGGGCCCCCGCCACAACTACCATTCCTCTCGGCTTCCTCGGAATCGAGGTCGCCACCATCTGCCCCTCAACCACCCCCTCCGCCTCACTCTCCTCCGTCTCCTCCTCCTCTAAATCAACAATAGCCCTCCTCCTCTTACCCTTCGGCAGCCTCACCATCGCCACCTCAGGTTCATCAACTATCAATGCCACTCTTGACTCAGCCACCGCCGGCTTCGCCACAGGCGCCACCCACACATCTTCCTCATCCTCAGCCACAATCGTCCCACTCATCCGCACCTCGGGCTCAACCACCACTTGTGGCTCAGGCTCCTGAACCCTCACGGGCGAAGCCACCTCGGCACCATCTTCTTCACTCCTCCTATCCGCCTCTTTCTGCAACCCATGATTCCGCTTCGACAAAACGGAAACATGATGCCTTAATCTCGACACCTCCTTCTCCAACTCCAATATCCTCGTCAACGCAGCCGAAGCTGCCAACCCCGCTTTAGCAACTTTCGTTGCCGAAAAAGTAGTAGAACCTCGCTTAACCATAATGTCCAGATACCGTGGTGTTAATGGAAGATGAGGAAGTAAAAATAATAGATGGAAGAGACAAATCTATCTTCCAGTGATGAAATTAGAGTAAGGGTTGGATTCCTTAATCTAAAGACTTGAAGCCGTCGTGAAGAGGGGTCCAAGGAATCGGATTGGTCAAAACCAAAAATATGACAAGTCAACTAAGTTGAAATTTCAATCGCTGTGGTTGTAGGAGACGTGGTGATTGTTGTTCGGGTACTTATTGCCTGTGACAAGTAACCAGGTGGCGCCACACCTGCCAAAACCCAAGCTGCCAGTATTATCTGCATTTCTATCCTGTACCACCGCATAATTTTGCACATAACAATGATTCCTTTTATTGTATCATATTCATATCCCCCCCCCCAAAAAAAACACCTTATATTATAAAAGTGCCCCCTTTACCCCACAAAAGTCCCACGCCGGGAAATATAGGATCAGCGTACCTGCAGGCATCAGATTATGCTCGCATGATGTTGTCTGTGTGTTTTTTTTTGAACTGCCCTAGCAATTTTTTGTATACAGGACAGTTCAAAACTATTACTTGCCTGCAGGTATTGCACCGTGCGGTGGCTCCTATACGGATTTTCTGGTCAAAGCAGGACACACGATGGGGTTGCTGTTCGATTGGATCGTTATCCATGTGGGGGTTAAGATAATTGTGATCGAGTGTTGATACTCTACGTTTTGGTGCTCCAGCTGGGTGTCGTGCACTATCACTCTAATAATCTTGCACTATGATTCAGGTAATATGATGTTTTTTCTGAGGTGCATAAATAGTAACAATCGTAACTTGCACTTGTTACCGGCACTCCTCGCAGCACTTCAACGCAATAACCAATCGCCTAAGTCGCTTGCATAAGTGCAGCAGCGCTTTCTCAGGGAGAAAACCTTTTGAATACCATGCGCTTGGCGGTCAATCCTTTCGGATACCATCGACCGGGAAATATACCATCGAGAAAGTGAAACCTTCACAGGGGCAACCCCAATTGGAACGAACAACGAAGACTTTTACACACTCTAGCATACCAGTATCTTTTTATCCCTTAAACAATACAGGGAAATTGAAAAAAATGCCAGAAAAAATAAAGAATTACTTCAACCCTCCTAGCATTTTTCTAGAACCTCCTTACAATTATTTTTTAGCAATTTTCTAGGGGTTCTTGGCTTAAAAAACTATCCCACAGAAAGCTATTCTGAGGTTGGAAAAATAAATGCAAGACATTGGCCACATTTACTCCTTTTTCACTTTATTTGTTAATTTTGCTTTGTTGTTTAATGGTGGCCGAAGAGAGTGATGGTTCCATGCAATGGTTTCACTTTTTCGATGGTATATTTCTCGGTCAATGGTATCCGGAAGGGTTTCACGCCAAGAGCATGGTATTGAAAAGGTTCACCCGCTTTCTCAGCGAAAGCCGCGACAAGCCGAGAGAAATTCTCACTTTCGCATCCCCTGTCTTAGCCAAAAGCGTGGTGAGTTGAAAATTTAATCCATGTAAATTCGGGGGAATAATCTTATGATACAAAAAGAAGTTTAAAAGCGATCCCGGCCAACATACAAGTTCCCATCGCCCTCCTGCAAAAACCCCACAATCATATCCATATCTCCCAACCAGCGAAAGGGAAAAAAAGGAAAAAAAGATACAAGATACAAAAAAAGCATATAGTAACATAAAATCCCATAAGTTCAAGGGAACAAAGGGAAAGAAAAGTAGACAAAAAAGGAAAGAAAAAGAAGTCTATTAGTTCCTCCTCACTTTCTTCCCCTCCCTCTCGCCATCCCCATTCCTCACAACCTCGCCTCTCATAGCGGCAAGATCTGCATCCACCTCCTCACTACGAAGCGCGGGCGGGGGCGGCGCAACGCCCGCTTTATTGACAAACGTAGTACCAAACCCAGGAACGCCATTGAGCACGAGGCTTTCAATCTCACGCGCGTGCCTGGGCGGATTCGATCTGGTATTGTAATTCCCGTTGCTAACCTCTTCGTCGATTTCTAATTCTGGATGTGGAGTGACGACGCCCGGGTCCACATTATCCTCCTCAGAGTCCCCATCATCATAATGCAACTGTGGTCTCTCCGTAAAGAACCGCACAGCAGCGAGCGAGGCTTGATTCCCGGCCATTTGCAATTCCTTCTCTGTGAAGAGTTTGTCAAAGGAGTAGACTGGGGAGTAGACCTGCTTCAGGAGCTCTTCCCTCTTGCGGCGGAGGACTTCACGGTCTGTGTTCTGCTGGGAGGAGGAAGGATCGAAGTTCATGATCGCCGAACTAGAGGATGGGCTCGCGGCTTCATGGATAGGTGGTGTGTGGGTTTCTTCGATTTCTTCCCTGTCGCGGCGGGCGGCACGCTTGCGCTTGCTGGTTGAGCTTGGAGGGTCAAAGTTTATGCCCACGCCGAAAGAGAGGAGTTCTTCAACTTCACCTGCGCGACGACGGGGTTTGCGGCGGGTTTCTTTGTCTTCTTCTGTAGGGCGGGAGGGAGAGGAGAGGCATGGGACCATGCCAAATTGAGAGGGGTGGAGGAGTAAAGCATTTGTTTCTGTGAGATCTGTGTAGGCTGATGTTGAAAGGACGGAGAGCGAAGATAAGGCTGCTGAGGATGTTGACTCTTTCTCTGCGGCGAGCTTTTTGAGTTGTGTTTTCAGGCGGGCCATTAGACGAGTTTGAATTGTATTTGTCAGAGATAGGTGCTCGTTCCTAGCGAGGACTACTGAGCGTTTGTGTTGGAATTCTAGGGATGCCACTTTATGATTATGATTGTTCTATGCCGGTTAGATGACTAGAATGTTCTTAGGTGAAGGGGGGAGTAAATACGTGAAGCAGGGCAAGTTGGGCATCTCTCTCTTCCATCCCCTCATTCACAGCTTCAATAAACTGCTCATACCACCTTCCTGCCATTCCCGTAACACCTACTCCGCTCGCATCCTCCTTGCCCGTAGCCCCAGGACCGGTTCCAGCCCTCGCTCCATTGGCCGAAGAAACTAGGTCAGGTAAACCCATCCGTTCAAGTTCCTCGTTAACCTGCACCTGGATACCCTCCGGCGAATCATCCAAGAGCCGCATGTCTCGTCCGGAAGCATCACATTTGGTGATTAGATGGATATCAGCCTGGATAGATGCAAGCTGTGCTCGGTAGTGTAGGTCCCGCACACGGGGGTTGGTAGGATTATGGAACGACGTGGTGAGAGCAGTGAGCTTTTCGCTCAAGGCGTGCCTACGTTTATCGCGTTTGCTCTGGGGAGGAGCGGTTGGTGGGGGAAGGTGGTTAGGATGGGGGGTGGGCGAAAGGGAAGGGGGACTGGGTGATGATGGTGATGCCATTTCGGATGGCGTGTTGGCAGTGTTTGTTTGGGGGGGCAAGGTGAGGTCAACCCGGAATGAAGAGTGGATTTGGAGCCTAGCGGAAGGGAAGGCTCTTTCGGTTTGTTGGAAATATCCAGAGCAAAAAATTTCAGTTTGAAGCGATGGCCTACCTTCGTGAGAAATTTTCAAAAGCTCAGTGGGAGCAGGGGAGCAAGGGAGGGTTGGGCGATGAGGGCGAGAAGAGGCTCACTCAGAGCATAACAGATGTTTGACATCGGGCTGGGACTCTGCTGTCTCTGATGTCTTGAATGTCGTGCCTGCAAGAACAATCGCTTTGTCGGGTTGAGTGTCTTGGCAATATGAGCTGAGCGTCTTCCTTCGTGCAGTACCGTACTGGTAGCTTTTTTTTGACAAGATACAAGTACTCCACTTGGATGTCTTCATAAAAATCAGAAAACAACAACCCTTGTCTCCGGGGAGATTCGTATGGGACCAGCAGGAGCTGTTTTCCGATTGTTATTGGCAAACCCAAACATTGATTAACGGATTAATTTAGGGTTATGTTGGGAGTGCTGGCTGGGTTGGGTGTCTGTCCGCAGTCTGGAGCAAGCAGTCCTCACGAATACCAGTACCCCACCAGACCAGCGATGGAAGCAACATTCCGGTCAAAGTTGTGAAGGGACTAACTGTAGTCTCGTTCAGCTATCGCGATGGACTTCTCCTAACTTGAACTATCTTCGCTTGCGGGAAATAACCGGCTAAGAGCAGGGTGCCGCAGGCCTCATTTCAGTGATATTACTATTTCTGGGGGTAATTTTTCCCAAGCAGCGGGCGGAGGGGGTATGTGTCGGGCAAGGGTCAGCCTTTGGGAATAGTAGCTCCGTGCGGAACCTATCCGCCGACATCCCTAGATACTTTGCAAGTCCGACGCTCTGCGTCCAACAGATCACGCTCCTACCCCAGGCTCATTCCAAGTCGATCAATGATACTAGTAATCCCTCGCACTTTTTGATGGGTGACAAGCTGAGATAATATATGACTACTTACAAACGGGATCTTTCCGAGCCTAGCCATTTTCTTCGGGAATCTAAGACGCCCTCGCCGAACTTGGAAATTTTGTCGCATTGGGTATGTCCATCGGAATTCATCCAGGAGCTTACTTCTGGAGCAGGAGGATACACATGTTACTCTTAGCCCCCCCCAAGAAAAAGACAAGAGACTTGGTGATATCAGATATTCGAGGGTATGACATATGCATTAAATTTAATTAACCAGAGCCCTAGGCCGCCCTGGGCTCTTTGCCGGTTCCTGGAAATGTCAGCCTATCATAATGCCTGCAAGTTCGTCGGTGGAATAGGCTGGTCGAGTCAAGTGCACATTTGGTATCGATTGTACTGGGTAGTAAGTTATTGTAGAGGTCACTCTCAGGGTAACATTTATTTAGCCAAATCAAGGTCCCAACACAGTAGTTGGGGTGCTGTGGTTTCAAATCCGTGGTAGGTAGCGAGGCTGTCTGTGTACAGTACCTCCACCCCTGCCTACTTCAGCCTACCTCTTTTACTATTCATCTGGGCCAGGAGCCGCATCGCGCCCTGTCACTACTATAGAGCAATTTAGTGCTCCAGTCAAACGAGCAGACGGAGCAGCCATATATAAATTTGTAATCCCAGGGGTGGTTATGTAACAGCGCCGATATTAATCATTGCAGTACCTTAATGTTCGGTCCTCTTATAAAGTAGGAGATAAGCGGTTCCCAACCTTCAGATCTAGAGCTTGATTCCACTTGTCCCAAGACATTGGTACCGGAAAATGGAGATTCCCAAAATGTACGGCAGAACGCTTGTGCGTGTCTGAGCGCTGACTCAAAATTTACCCTTCTTGTTTTCGGGTACTAATGGCCTGGGGGAAGTACGATACTCTGTACCTACCTCGTAACAGGCTTGATCTGCGCTAGGACTTTATTGAAGAAGGCTAAGCTCTTCAGTCTCCTAATTCCAATAGGGCGGGACTTTTAATCCTCCAGCTCTACGTATTGGATTGTTTAACAAGGACTCCCCCATGAGGGGAATTGAACTCCTGGGTTCCTTCTAATTGTGTAGGGCTTAATTGGTTCTTGACATTCTAACCACTGCGCTAGCTAGGTAATTCGCGTAAAATTATGATACCGCAAGAACAAATCTTTATCTTCCTTAGAGGCGGGTTTTCGGGGTTAAATATTTTACAATATTGTTGTTAAACATTGAATCTGTGCTCAGAGCGGGTATGCCCCAAATTGATGGTATAATAATCCCAGTAGTAGAGCACTGCATTAGGAGCAGAGAAAGCGGAGGCAAAGGGAAGCGTACGCATGTATGGAGGAACACTGAAGTGTGGACAAGCGAAGGTTCTAGAGCATGAATGGAAGACAAACGAGCAGAGCTCTCACTACTTAAGGTGAACCTAGCTAACAGCCTCCATAGAACATACAACTCAACATTTCCTCCGTCAACACACTTGCACACGATCGGGTCGCCTCCATCAGCAATCCAGCCAAGTATCGCATCTCGCCACCCGCCGAGGTGAGCATGGAGGAGAAGCCTTTCTGCGTGGAGTGAGGCAGGCGTCACGCAGCTGAGTTGTCTTCAATTAGGTCCTTGAGGACATCAAAGCCCTGGAGTGATCTCCCAAGTGTCGGTGGAGCTGGGAGTTGCGCAAGAGCAGAAATCTCAGACAATGGGGTGGGAGGAAGGTGTGGTTTCTGTGCGGGGTGTAGATCTCTCAGAGACGGGGGTAACTAGTGGAACTATGGGGGAAGAAAAAATCCCATCAAAAATAAATAGGGCTCTGTTTAGCGCGCAACCATTAAAAAAGATGTCATGTTTCCTAAAAACTTCGTTTTGCTGAAGCTCAGGCCTCTTTGGCAAGTAGGTATAAAAGATTCAATAGCCAGATAATAGCTGTCATTCTGACTATTGTAATGAAAAGAAAAGTCCACCAAGAGGCCAGTAGGTTGAGCTATAGGCAAAAGGGGAAAAGTTTCAATATTCCATTTGCAACAAAAATGCTATAAAAGTCAGAAAAATGCTATTTTTCTTGTTTGCCAGACATGGCCTAAATAAATGAATACAATGTCATTAAGTTTATTTTTTTCCAACCCGAAATACTCAGAATAACTGGAAATATCATATCATGGAATTTGTGGTATGCCAAACAGGGCCTTAGTAACCTGTAATAATTCTTTCAATAAGTCTAGGCCAACGCTGATTAACCCTAGAGAGACAACCAAAACACTCTCTTGCGCAGCTATGATAACTTTCAATTAATATTTCCCTCAAGGCCTTGGAAGTTGTTCTTATTCCAAGATCGCCTCTTTCAGTGTCTGAGACACTCCTAAGGCTTGGGCAACGTGCCCACCGAGGCACTTCCTCGCGGGTGTCCTAGCGACCTTAAGGTCGAAAACAGACATCTTGAATCCTAAACCCCAAACCCACCAATAGGCTAACGGGGAAATGCTTTCAACTCGGCAAATAATTCCAATTATTTAAACTCTACCCCCACCCCCCACTCTCCGACCCCCACTCCAGCCAATACATACTTCACAATCCTATTCACTCACAACTTGAATTCACAGAAAATCACTCGCCCCACTATCCAGAGAAAAATCCAGCATGTCAACATACACCCCCTACCACACCTTACCTGCCACCCAGACTATGGCCGCCACCCTCCGCACCCACACACCCCTAACCCAACCCCTCTACATGCACCCCCTCAACCTAACCTTGGAACAGTACAAGTCCCTACGCGACCTGATAAAGTCAGAACTAACCCTCGACAGCCCTGGTCTGCGTGGGGCTCAGCCGCCTCATTTGCATACTTTCAACTCGTGGTTTGCGGAGCTGATGGAGAAAAAGATTGTGCCAGAGTTCTTTTCCGATGAGGAGGGGATATATTGGGGGAGGAGCAGTGCCTTGTGAGTATTCGATTTTCCGGTCAAGAGCCTAGGTGGGAGATATCTAACCTGAGGGATAGGATTACGAGAGCAGTGAGAACATGCGTGCTTAGAATCTCGACCGCTGCCAGGAGGAATGCGGGGATTAAGGAGTATTTGCAGTGTACTGATGCTGCAAGTAACCAACCCACCATCGGCGCCCCCATGGAAGATATGAACCCTTGCTACATGTGCGCCGTGGAAGACATGGACCTTGGCTATATGTGTGATACTACTAACCAGCAGGCCCAAGAAGATGATTTTTACCCCGAAGCGCGCGCTCTCTCGCCGGAAGAGGAGTGCTTGGACTCACTAGGTGGGTTTGAAGAGTATATGGACGGTGAGGGGGGGGATGCCGAAGGGTACTTTAGTATGTCAGATGGGGAGTTTGCACTGGAGTTCTTCCGGGATGAGGGCTTCCCATTTTTGGACATTCCGATGGAGGATGGTGAGTATGGGAATGGCGGTAGTGGTGGAACTCCATCCTTTACTTTTGGAGCTGGGGATGAGATGGTTTGGGTAGGTGACGGGGTTTCTCCGTTCATTGAATAGGTGTGTCTTGAGTGAGTTTGTACTGATGGACATTCACTTGGGGAAGTCGAGTGAGTGATGGTGAAACCTCTTTGCTTTTTTATCTTGTTGAATCATTATACCAACGCTTTGGTCATCTACTTGTTTTCATCTTTTTAGTTGCTGTTATCTTGTAAGCCAACTTCTGGCTTAGTTTAATGTTTAATGCAGATTTTTATTTCGCATGTTTAATTCGACCGTTTCTAGTTTTAACTATGCTACTATATAACTGATTCTTTAACCTACGTTTCAAAAACCCCACCAACTCTGGTTCGAGTAATTCTACCAACCTACTGGCTGTCTCAAAAATTTCCTGTGATCCCAGTGCTTAGGCAAGAAGTGCCGGTATTCCAAAGCAGAGATTCCAAAAACATACGATAATATTCTCGGTCTCTTGATTGCGTAAAGGTTTTCCATTGTAATACTGTAGAACCCCCCCTATCACCCTGCAGGAACTATTACGCACCAGCACGCTCAAATAAGTGGTTGAGATGGGGCTTGCAATAGGATCAAAATCAGAGCCCGGAAGGGTTTATCATAGTCCTGGTCCTTTTCGCTTTCGAGCTGAAGTTGGACCCAAGAAGGCAATTCCAATACGGTAAAGAGTGTCCAATTTCAACTCCCCGTGACGCTATACTGTACACCTAGTGAGAGTAATAACCAGGATACCCCTATAACGCTGGTATGCATGAGATACCGACGGAGCAAGGGAATTTACCAAAATCCTGAGGCTATAGGTTGGCTTGTAGTGTCTTAATTTCTCAATAACCTATTTCCCAAATTCCTAAGAGTTTTCGAGGGATGATGGATTTTATCGCCAAAGCCGATGTTTTGGTGGCTTTTAGTTGTAACGTCCTCCGGTGTCTCGGGTTATAATCTCACTGGGAGCAGAGTAGTCCAGAGTCAGGATATGGCTTTTAATTGCGATTTTCCGGGAAATCAAGAATAAAAATCTTATTTGAACGTACTGGCTCCTAACGGCTTTTGCTTTGCACCGGGGTGCGACTTACCACTCAATTTTTATATTCATGTTGGCTGTTGCAGTCGTGTCTAAAGTACAGGCGTGCAAGTGTAGTGGACAGAAGATCATATAGTTGTCTGATACCTTTGATCTAGAATTTCCTGTATTAATACAATACCGGTAGTTCTGCAAACGGGTAATGGCTAGATAGTGCACGGACGTATCTCTGCGCTTGGAAACTCTAGTATTGGCTCCCTAAGATAAAACTTTGCTTGCTTCCCGGCTGCACCAGCTTCAAAAGTAGAGAAACATATGCTGGAATACTCTTCCGCCCCCCCCCCCCCCTCCCGCTGGTCCTCCTCCTCGTGTCCCTCTCATCCACCCAAGAAACAGCCAAATGCTCGTCACCTCTGGATTAAGAACTTTAAACCCCCGATATAAAGGCGTATGCATGGGGTGGTCAGGGACACAAATACCTCTTCAATGCAGAGAGCCCAGTTTCCTAATCTCTCCCTCTCCCTCTACGGTGGCTTAATGCAGCACCGTCTTCCCTTAATCGCCCATCATGCCAACTCCAACCCCCTTAGTAAGAAGTCGTACAACCCTCGGAGGATGACCCATGCTCGAGCAAACCGCGGATATCAGGGGAGTCGAGCACCCATCATCAATAATTGCGTTGGCATTAATTCCCGGATGAGCAAGTAGCAAACTCACGGAAAGCCATCCGCTGGACACCCCTGCAGTCTGCAGAATGTAATAGAGTCCAACCGCGGTGGAGGTTGATTTCCAAAGTAGGCGTTTTTAGTAGAGTACGGAGGATCCCGGGGACTCCATATGTGGCTGTAAAGCGAATTGGTCCATTAGCCATGTAGTCTGCCGTTACCAAATTCCTCCTCACTTCTTTGTGGAGCCTAACCATTGTCTCGTGCTGGGAGAAGATCGCGGATATCGAAAGTATTAGACCGTGTTCCCCCCGTCACCTAATCGAGGCCACTCTCTAAGGGGATTCGGGTTGCCAGCGGGCTCCATTTAGATTTGGCTGCTATGTAATATAATAGAAAACATCACAGAAGCGCAGAGGGGTGATTATGTTCTTCGGTGGCAACCTTTGCACAAGGGGGCTTTCACCGTGGAGGAGCAGCGAGCGAAGTGCTTAGGGTCTACATGTATCGGGGACTGGAGGGCGGACCGGGCTGTTATGAAGAGGGAGCCTGGGGGGGGGGGGGGGGTATAAGTATGGGTGGTCCGGCTGAGGGCCAAGGTGGCTGGTTGGGGTGCGCTTTCCAAGATTTGGGAAATTACTTCACTCGGGAGATCGGAGAAGGCATGGCCACCCTCGAGACTGGGGAGAATATGTGATGGGTAATCCGGAGCTGCTGGGTGCATGACAGTCTATACCGTATTAACTTGAATAAAGGAGAATTGTCTCAAGACGTCTGAGTTTCCTCTCTGAGTAACGCGTCGTTTTATTTTGCTGGGATTTTCTCCCCCCCGCCGTCCCCACCAGAATAGGAAGCTCAGACTTCCTAAGACCTCTCTCTCTTAATCAAGTTAAACCGGTATCATACCACGCATCATAAATTGAGGTGTTATGATAGCCTTATCGGTATGCTGGGGGGGGGGGCCTTACTTGTCATAATATCCACCCTTATGACTTCTATCCTCACATAGACACATATGGTGGATCCAAACTCTTGACTTCTCGTATCCGGGATTGATACCAGCTTCATCCTCCTGGAGCACAGATCTAGCCTCAAGGTTTCGGACGATGTTACTAGCCTCTTGAAGCCTAAGCCCAATTCAACCAAGAACTCTTCTTGCTTGGCTTTGTCTCTTTCTTTCAGAGCTTGGTTTCATATGGATAGGTAACATACTTCCTCATATACCGGAATTCCCATGAATAGGGAAGCCCTTGGATGTGACATCTCCACCGTACAAGTTTGCGTCATGAATGCTCTCTTAGCCAATCTCCCCGCCCACCCAATCTCTCTAAATGGAGCGAGGGGGCACAAAATAATCAAAGAATTCGAGAATTTCACCTTAATTTACAGCCCTATAAGGTTTATGAATTAGCACCCTACAGGGATACCAGCACGTGTTTCATGGGTTGTATTTAGACAGGACTCCGAGAGCGAGTCTTTTAGCACTTGCAAGCTCGGTTGTGGAGGGGTCGTGCCTCTCAGCACGTCCAGAAGGGGGGTATCCATGTGCGGTCACTCGGCAATGGTCTTGACTTAGGCCTCTTAGGATCTGGAGTTATGATAAGGTAAGCAAGTGGGTAAGGAATGGCTGTATCCGCTAGGACGGATATTAGTAGGGTGCAAGTGTGGTGCAGGTACTCGTAATTGAGCGACTTTTGCGAACATGGCTACTACTGCGTACTACCAAAATTAGGCCTTTTGCTTAGATCTTAATTTCATGCAATTGTGTTCGTGTTCACGAGCGTCGCTCAATTGCGAGTGCTCGAGTACTGGTACATGAACCCGAGATTCTGAGGCGGTATATTTGCCGGGGGCCAGCTGGTTCTAGCCCGCCACCTGAGTCCCCTATCGCCGAACCCCAAACAACTAAACTATATATGCTAGGCATTCCAAAATGTCCTCCCTCAGAAAAAGGATGAAAGACGTATTATAGCAGAAGATGAGCCGTTTCGCCCCTCTGAAAACATAAAGAGCGAAAAAAATGTCGGGCGGTGCCAGAGGAGGCAACATGAACGACCTAACAAATGGTTCAATTACTTGAGATTCTGCAGTCCATTTCGTACAAGCACTGGAATCGGACCTAGAAACACTCCTAGCATCAAGGGTCCGGGTCGAGTGGTGTACAAAACACGGGCATTTTCTACCTTTACCTTCCCCGAGGTAGAAAAGCCCTTTTAATTTCTTTCTTCTTGCTGGCCGGCATCCTATAAACATGCTACACACAAAGAAATTTATGACTCCTCACAATTTCCAGCTCACGCCCCCTACTGGAAACACCAAACAAGCGGTGGGAGGCATAGCCTTCTCAAGCAAAAGTCCCCCGGTAGCCTTGTGGCTTACCATGCATCCCTATCTCTAAACCACGCGTTCAGCATTGGATGCTCTCTTCTCAGGATATGCAAGATTAGCCATTGGGTTACTCACTACCTGGAAGATATCAGCTCTGACTTCTCTCCCTTTTTTTTCCTTTTTTTTGACAGTTTATTGCGACTACGTCGTCAATTCTCACTTGAAGCAAATAGAAAGTCGATTGCACAGGTGCTAGAGAGGTGTCAGTGCAGAAGGTGATACTCGAGTACAAGGCAGGAGCCCGGCTAACGCTAGTTCATACCGGACACTTGGAATAAAGGAAATTTGTGCCATCTCATTGACTGAAAACACCCTCTCCGGTAGGAACCACAACCCTCATACCGCTCATTTCCGTTGTGGAGATCTCCAGAAAACTGGACGGAACGGCGTAACCAGGGATCGAACATATTCTAGGTAAGGGGGTATCGGGGATAGCGCCGTCATAGATGGATATGAACGTCGGGTGGTAGCTATCATGGGAGGGGGGATGGAGAAGCCTAGGTTATTCGGGAAACACCCAAACTCTCGAAACGGCATGGGTGTTTTTCTCTGGGTGGGTACCCAATGTTTTTCTCCCAGCAGTATTTGTGTTGCTTGGTTCGGCAACCGGGACTCGTCTCTACGAGCAGTCCACACAGGCCCTGCGGTTGGGCCTTTCTCATTGACTGACTATACTAAGCCTATTAATATCTTGGACGTTTTTTGCTATATTATCATTGAATCTAACGGAAATGTGAAAGAAGGGCAAAAGCTACCGAACCGATCCCATTAGGGGAACTTAGGGAATAAAGTTTCATGATAAATATTTTCCGTTAAACAAAATTACTTGTGGAACCACCTCACGGGGGCTACTCCCATGCGCTTCGTTGGTGATATCTTATCCTAAGCCAAGCTGAAGCCTAGAATACGAGGGAAATATGCTAGGGTGCAATTCCCCCTTGGAGTAACGTGCTACCGGTAGCCATCCTTCTCTTTCCTTATGGGCATGTACGACTCTGTATGAGAAAATTGGTTCAGAATCTTTGTTGATCGAAGCAATACTTGAGCGCATGTTGGAACCATTTAGTGTGGCAGAGGGCCTTGGGGCTACGAGTGCAATACTGCACGAGTCAAGGGATCGGGCGATTCGAGGTTCTCGGGGCAGAAACCAGTGCATGACCTACTTTCTTTGAGGGAAGGAAAGGAAAGTTTTAGGGTCTGTTTTTCCCGAGCTAGTGCCTGATGCATTACAGCCGGGGAGGTATGATATATCTTAGTTTGTAACTTGAAAACGGATTCCCTGGTTGAGAAATACAACTGTAAATTAAGCTGTTAGTGCCTTGAGCCTCCCTAATGGTAGACCCCCCTTCAAGAATTGCCAGACAGGCTAACATACTCGTAACAAGTGTAGATTCAGTCTGTCCATCTCTCTTTACCGTGAGGGCTAGCATCCGTTTGAATGTCTTGCACACCGACTTCTCTAAAAAAACAACTTTCAGTATCATAAATGCTCTCTCTACCCACCACCGGCACCGTTTATGTCCTCCCACCAGCTTTATTCGAAGGAAGTGGGGGATACAATACCGGTACAGCACAGTGTCCATGCCTCCTCCTCTAGCTTTCAGCTTTCCTCGAGCAGACGGCCCTCAACCAGAAGCGAAATTTGATGCAGATTTCCACTCCAAGTCACGTGGTGCGGGGATGTCCACGATCCCCCCCTCCCCGCTATCCTGCCAGCAAGACCTACCTAAAAATGCTGTTTCTTAAGGTCTTGATTGGAGCGGTGAAATGCACTCATTTTTATGTGCTCTAAGGTAACTGCTCTAGTCATTGGACTTGAAACTCTGCCAGCACTTGGCTGTGATTCTACTACGACCTATCTCATTCCCCGCATTATCCGCAGCACCCATGGATAGCTCAACATATATCCTATCCCGGTTGTGCCTATCTAGCATGAATAGCAATATCTGGTCTCACCCCCTTCATGGGTGTGGCCCCCATGCAGAATACCGTATCTACTGATCAAACCAGTGGCCTGTCCTAGGATATGTCCATTCCAGTCCAATTAGACAGTCGAGCCCGATCCCAGGTGGCATTTCCCATAATTTTCTACCAGTAAGCACAACTTAACTACAACCCGTCGTTCACGCCAAAATTTCGATCAACACGATGTCTACCTAAGTTAAAAGTAACACGCCTTTGGATGGGTTTAGTGGATCCGATCAGAAATATCAGGAGAGCATGGAAGCGACCCTCGCATTACGCAGTTTCATTGGAGGCACCGCTTGCATGAGTACCGTTATAGAAATGCTGCCTGATGCCGGATGGCGCAGGGTACCATACTGCAGCCTTAAGTGCGGGGTCATGGGCACGATAATGTAAAATAGAATGCGGTAAGATTCCAACACTTCTGTGTGGAGAGCTTGTGTGAGAAAATGGGATCCAGTATGATCTAAAGCACTTACCGTTTCAGTTGTCGGGGGCCAGCCCTGGCTTCATTATCGCAGCGCCTTTGTATTCTATTACGGGTACCCGCACCTTTTAAATAGGTGCATGGCGCTTAGCAGAACGCGGCACTCTCAAGGACAAAGAAAGGGTGTCCAAATAAGCGACCGTACGTGTACTGCTCGAGCATAGAAGAGGGTCGACAGAAGCCGGGCCCCTCCATTCCGAGGTGTGGCATTTGTATGAGGACTACCGGATTAGGAAGCTCGAGTGATGGCTGGTGTGAATTTTTTTTGAAGCCAGCAAAAAGTCTGGCGCACTTCCTGAAAGAAGCGGCGCTTGCGAGAGCAACACGCTCGAGGAGGACTTATATTAACGCGCACGAAATACTCTCTCACCCGAACCCCGTTCGGCAATCGCCGGATAAGGTGACATCGTTCTTGTGTTAAATGGGTCATTAACGCGGAATTCGTAGCGCGCAGTTATTTCCCTAATGGATAGGTGGGGTAGGTATGGATAATTCGGAGGGAAAACTACTCGTGGGGGCTTTGCGGGTCGGGCCGCCAAATTGGGTCCTTGGTAGGCCTTAAATTGTTGCATGGATGAGACCAGCCAACAACCTTTGGCGCTGTGTTGCACCAAGAGGTTTGAGCACTTTGATTCAGGTGCAGCACAACTGTATATTTTCTTTGGTGGGCGTTTGCAAAGTTTCCTGCCCGACTGAAAAAAACAAACAATAGAACCAAAAGGTACAACTTTTCGATAGGTTACCGCGTGGTACGATATCTACACACTAGGCACCAATTGCTTTATGCCAGCATGAGTCCATCGGTCTTCGGGGGCTCGCAAGTTATGCTATCGGTATAAGAAGGTAGCATGGTACTGTAGTCTTCGAAGTACCGAAGCGGTTCACATCCTCTTCTCAAGCGAAAATTCTCCCACTCCCTCTGCCATAACAACTCTCTAACATGCCTCCCACTCCCATCAGGAACAATGCTCAGGAACAGTCTCTCACAGTTCTCCTGCGCAATATTATCAGTGAATACCCCGCTGGCGGCGGTGTCCTTCGTGAACTTTGTCAAAATGCGGATGATGCTGGCGCAGATGCCATCGAGTTTGTACTCGACACTCGACAACACCCTACCGAGAATCTCCTCCACAAGGACCTCTCAAAATTTCAGGGAATCTCCCTTCTCGCATACAATAACAAGTGTTTTTCTCAAGAAGATTTCCAGTCCCTGATGCGGATTGGTGATAGCGGAAAAGCTAAGGATCTTGCTTCCACCGGAAAGTTTGGGCGAGGATTCAATAGCGTAATTACTACCCTACCGATACCTTTCTCTCGAACTCACAACATCGCTAATTACGGGGACTTTTAGGTATACAACTGGACCGACAACCCGTCCATACTCTCCGGAACGTCTCTCCTATTGCTTGACCCGCACAAAGCATGGTCTTCGGAGATTGGTTTCCCCGGAGGCCCACTTTACGATTTCGTTGCCAACTCCGATGAACCCGAGATCAAGAACCACCTCGCTGCATTTGATAGCATCCTAGGAAGTCACAACACAGCCTTCGAGGGGACAATTATCCGTCTCCCATTAAGGGATGAGGACCAGGCTATAAGAAGCCAAATCGTTGAGGATCACATATCTACATCCCAGAAAGATATCGAGGATGTCTTCCGACTGTTCACAAACGAGCTAGTGGAATCACTACTCTTCTTGCGCAATCTGCGCTCAATCACGTTAAGAGTTGATGACAGGGTCTTTTCAAAAGCTGAGTCCATCGTCTCGAATGAGAGGAAAAACGACAGGGGAGAAAACCCCGTCAATGAAGGCTACCGACAAGTCTTTGTCGAGCAATCAAAAGAGCACTACGAGTCAGACTTTATGATGGAAGTCAACATTCTTCGGAGTGCCGAACCGGACACAGCTCCTTCTGAAACCAAGGTTAAATATGCGATAAGTCATTATCTACGGAAATCCACGGAAGACAAGAGTCTCCAGAAATGGGCAAGAAGCCATAAGCTATTTCCTTGGATCGCTATAGCCAACCCATTAGACGTTCGTTTATCTTCCAATATCGCTGATTTCATTTAGTCAAAAACTAACCTAACTCCCAGAAAACGCCCGATTTCGACGGAAGGTTGTTTACTACTCTTCCCCTTCCCATTAAGACGAAACACCCTGCCCACATTCACGGAATATTCAGCATTACCCCGGATCGTTCCAATATCCACTCAGGGGGTGACACCACCATGAGCGCCAATTCAGCAACCCGACTAGGTGCCCAATGGAACCAGTGGTTGCTGCGAGAGTGCGCACCACATGCGTGGGTCCGCAACCTAGAGTTTATAAGAAGCGAGAACCTTTCTCCTGGCTGGGATTTCTGGCCTGCAGGGAAGCAGGGAGAGTGGGGGCAATTGTGGACGGGCATTTTCGGGACTGTTTTTAAGAAGGTTGTTGAAGGTGGTTACGAGCTCCTGCCAACCTTGAGCGGGGTGGTAAAACCAGCCAACAAAGTAGCATTTACGCTTGGGATTCCCGAAGATCTACATCACGCTCTGAGAGACGCTAGAGCTCCAGTTGTGCTCCCACCCGGGGACCGAAGAACAGAAATCCGCGCCCTAGACTACCAAAAGATAGGCCTAGAATACCTCTCACCTTCTACCGGAGGGCACCACCTAACGGCCATCAAAGACTCTGATGCACTCCTCAATTTAGACATCAAGCCCCGTATGGTCCTGTTAGATTATGTTCTGTCGGATTCCCAGGTTCAGAATTTCAAAAACTGTGAAGCCCCGCTAATCCCTCTGTCCGATGGCACATTTCGAGGGTTTGAAATGCCCGTATCGCAGGATGATCGAATACTCATAGCCAGAGACGGGACTGAAGAGGAACTCTTTCAAAAGTCGCTAGAAAGGACGGTGAAAATAAGTGCTCTGTCCAAGAAATCATTGGAAATACTCAGGGGACGCATTACGGAGATTGAAAAACACACCGGAATCAAGGCTTGGACGGTTGAAGATGCGGCTCAATATTGTTTTTCCTATGAATTCAATGGAATAGAAGAACCGGCGCCAGTGGTTAAAATTGATAAGCCCAAGTTCGGCAGTTTTGTTGAGTTATTCTGGAAATGGGTCTCCAAGACTCAACGCAAGGGGGCCCGAGGGTCTGCATTGGTGAATGCATTGAAGGATCTATGGCTTATCCCTCTCGGAAACCAGATGTTCCAAAGGATCGGAAGTGCTTCCGAATATCCGGTCCTGGATGTCTCGGCGAACAAGGGAATTGGCTCATTCCTAAGGCAAACTGAATCCGCCCTTGCGAGTCGCTCCATGCCCGAGATAATGTACCTTCACAAAGGGGTAGGATTCCCACAAGCTGCAAAAAGCCTCCGGGAATTCGGGATCATCAGGGATTATGACGACCGGGCTTCCCTAATGAAGTGGCTTGAGATTACCCTGAAAGTTTTTGTCAGCAAATTGGAGTATGACGAAAAAATGGAATTGATACGACACCTATTTGACCTGTCAAGAGGTTGCAATGCCTCTAAGCGATTGTGCATGGAACGAACTGTCCGGAAACTGCCCATATTTCAGGAAGCAAACGATTCGAGCCCGAACGAACGGTTAGTTTCTCTCCTTATTTGTTTCGATAGTTGAGCTAACAGAGCCACAAAGTCCCTGGATATCGATAGTCAACGATGACCCTAATTCTCCCGTAACCTATATTGGAGTAGAAGGCCTTCCAATCACACTAGATACACCTCAGCACATCTTCATCGATACAAGATATCACGAGCTCAAAGAACTAGTATCCCACCTACAGTTATTCAAGTGCCTCTCTCTTTCTGAGATACTAGAAGAACATGTCGTTCCAAGGATCTCAGAAACTGGGACGCCCAACGATAAAAGAAGAGGAGAATTTATTAAATTTGCGTTGGGCCATTTCAGGTCTTTATCAGATGAAGCTCGTTCCGTGCTTTCTACGAAGGAAATCGTTCCTGTCAGCGCTGAGAAGCTTAGACGCCCTCGGGATACAGTCGCGGGAAAATACACAGCTGCACTATATTTCAAAGAAGAAGAACGTTGTGTAATCAGGAGCTTTGATGAAGCCTACCATACTGAGCTTGTTCATTTAGGGATGTCGGAAGATATAACTGACGAGGTTATATTGGAGAGAATTCGTTCCTATAGCAGCTCAGGGCGCTCCCATAGTGAGATTAATGACAAAGTATCCACCTTGTTCTCACGAGGCAAAACTCCCCCTCAGCCGCTAAGTAAGGAGGAAATGGAGTTGTGTTGGATCCCTGGAACAACCCCGGAAGGGAAACTTGGGCTATTCAGCGCTCTCCAATGCCGATCCATGAATTTTCAATACTGGTGCAATTACTCCATGTCAATTGCGAAACCATACATCTCCCGGAGATGGGAGAAATGGCTGGGATGGGATGCCAATTTTACAGTTCAACAGATGAGCAAACAATTGCAAGAGGCAATAAAGAATGATGACCGCCTTTCATTAGCGCGCCTAGTCAATTATTGGCATAAGATTTACTTGTCCGGGAAGACCAACTCGACAATAGACGCCGAACTCAAGCTGGAGAGTCAGAAGTGGATCCCTGGTTCATCGGGAGGATTCTTTTCTCTAACTGAGGTTTTTTTCGCTGGAGCCATCCATCTACCCCCTTACTACGATAACGTTTGCGAAAGGTTCTTAGGAGCGGAGCGGAACGTTAAGCTATTTCTTACCCATATCGGAGTTCAACAAGCGCCGACGTTTGATCAGGTAATTCACATTCTCCTTTCTGTCCGGTTTTCGGTGTACGAAATGAGTGACTCTCTTCTCTAACTCAAAATCTCCAGTTGAAAACCTTACAAGATGGAATTGCGACCGAGAAACCCCTTTCAACGCAGGATCTAGAGGTAGCGCTTTATATCGTGGAACAAATCGCAATACTACATAGCAGGAAAAAGGACCAAAATCTAATTTCAGATTTCAAGGCTCCAGATCAAGATGGGATTATGCACACATTCTCAGAGCTCACCTCGAGCGGTAGTGATGCACCTATCTCCCTCGTAAATAGGCCAACATTGCATCCAAGAATCTCAGAATCAACAAGCAAGAAACTTGGGTTACCTACGGTGAAAGATAGGATTCTCGCATCCCTCAATGACCCGTGCTTTGAGCAAGACTTCTCTCAAACCCAAAGCCCCAAGGCGGTGATCAAGGACACTTTACAACGGTACAGTGTGGAAAGCACCTTTAGTGAGTACTTGGCCAACGCGGAGGATTGCAAGGATAAAGAGGACAAAACAGCAACCCGGATCGACTGGATGATTGACCACTCCACTGATTACCCAATGGAGAAATTGATAACCCCAAAGCTCCAGGCCGTACAAGGGAAAGCCCTATTTTGCCACAATGACGGCGGTGAGTTCCAAATAGCGCCGCGATGTTTGTGCAGATGTTAAAACACAATGCTAATAGCTACCTAGTATTTACCGACGAGGACTTCAAGTCCATCATTGATGTTGGAATTGGGTCGAAGGGCCAGGACTTGACGAAGATTGGCAAATTCGGAAAGGGAGCTCTAACGATGTAAGATTGTAGCGCAGCTATAGAAAAACACCCACTCTTACAATACTAATTGGCCTCTAGGTATCATTGGACATCCGCACCTAGCTTTATTTCCGGGGATTCCTATGTGATATTCGAGTAGGTAACCAAATTCACTAGCTCACTCACGCACACTGACATTTAAAGCCCCGAGAATTTGTTCCTAGGACTGCGCCCCCTAACAGGCAAGCCGCGCGGTGGATTAAAGTTTAGAATCCGAGATGTTCAAGCCCATTGTAAGTCCCCCGGTCTAAACACACCCAAAAAGCCCCTTGTGACAGCAATACTAACATCAATGAGATCCGGATCAATTGAAACCCTTTGAAGGAGCATTCGGCTTTTCAGCAGGTTCCTCGAAATTCGAAGGAACAATCTTCAGATTCCCATTTCGCGGACTCACAGATAGATCCGTGCTATGCCCAAAAAACATCACCTCAATGGACGCATGCACCTACCTCGAAAATTACAAGGAGAAGGCGAGGATATCACTGATATTTCTCAAGAATATCTCATCTATATCCTATTGGCAAAAAGGACTGCGTGATCCTATCTGGAGAGTCTCGGCGTCGTCGAAGCCGTTGAAAGCAATTAGATCAACAAAGATAAACGAGGTCGAAATCGCTGTAACAGGCTTTGGACGGATACAGATTCCCAGATTCTCGGGTCCCCCACAAAACGACAAATGGTGGACAATCGAGGGTTCCACCGAAGAACAACATATCCCAGACGAGTTGGTTGAGATGGCGGACCACAACAGACTCAAAGCCACATACGGACTCGCTGTTCCAGAGTGCCCTCAATACACTTTTTGTTTTATGGACCTTCCCTTACAAACGAAATATCACCTATCGCTCCCAGTTAGCATCAATGCTGTAAGTCAAGGAGCTCCTGTATTGCCGAGGAAAGAAGAGCAATCGCTAATCCCCATTTGAAATTCATTCTAGCATATGGCATTGCAAAGTGACAGGCAAACACCCATATCCGAAGAGAAAAATGGACCCCTTGAAGGCTTAAAATGGAATAATTGGATCTTCAAAGAAGGGATCGCACGCCTTTACCTCCTGTTCCTACGACACCTTATGAAGCTTCATGGAACAAGTGGCTACCGTTTTTGGCCGATACCACCCTCCGAGCTGACAAATCCTGACCATGTATCCTTGACGATCTCGACCGAATTTTGGAAAAGAGCAGGTGAAAGCTCTTTTGATCTATACCCTCAATTACCTCCACAGATAGGCCAATCACCGACCAGCGACAATCTCAGTATTAAGAAAACTATTTTCGACTTTCTAAGTAGGGAACAGAGCAAATTCATAGTCCCGCTCCTCATGCACCTGGGTATTACGAATATAGTAACACCTCCTCCTACCATTGCGAAGGGATTAACAAAAGCCATTAGAGGCGAAGTCCCGCTATTGCTAGTAACTCCGGCGTATGTTTGGGAACTACTCCGCAATCCAACGCGATGCAAATTGCTCCAAGACCACTGGAAGAAAGACCCGGAGAGCCTGATGAGCAACATCAACAAGCTACTGTCCTTCCTGTTAAAAGATACATCGGAAGATTGCTTAACAGGATGTTCGCTTTTACCACTCGACGGTGGGTCTTGGGCAACCTTCTCACGAAAGTCAACTTCCCAGACTCAGTACTTCACCTCTAGTACTCCTTTAGAGCGTAAAATCCTGGAAGTCGCAGCTGGGAGACTAGTTCCCGAAGGTCTTGAGGGGACTGTGATCAATGGGCTATTAGAGAAAGGAATGAATATCTCTCAACTAACCTTCCCCGATATAGCTTCATTATGTCAGCTAGTGGAGTCTAAAGATCCGGAATACCGAAAGGCCTGGCTCGCCAACGTATGGGAATATTTTAGGCTATGTGTCACCAAAAATCCCGGCAGCAAGGATAAGTATCTCAAATCCATCGAGTCATTGCCGGTATATTGTGGGCCGGTTGTGGGTGAACCGGATAACCTGCGCTTTCTCAGTCCTTCGAGCTTTGCTTCTGGAAGCCTTCCGGCAATCGTCGACCCTGTTACTCCCTTCCTAGAACGAGGCAAAGCAACACTTTTCCAAGGCCTAAATGGGTTGATATTAGTAAACAAATCCACATTCCCTACACTAGAACCGTTCGGTGAGTTGGTGGGGGTGCCATCGGGTACCCGCCGCCTAATCAAGGCCATCGGCGCCTTGCCTTCTGCTGCGCCCACGGCCCATGCATTGGGTAAGGTTTTTTCGGACATGCCTATCGAAGGCATCGAGGTAGTTATTTCTGAGCATCATCCAACCTCAATTATCACTGACATGTACTAGGCCCTAAGCAATCTCGTCCTCCCTCACATATCAAACCTCTTGCATGAGGACTGTGACTCCTCAATAGTGAACACGCTGAAGCAGCTCCCAATATGGCCTGTTCTCTCGTCGTCCTTTTTCCAATCCGCAGCGAAGCTAAAGCTGGCACCCCATCGGAACCTAACTTTAACAACAATGATAGACCAAACCACCTTCCTGAGGCCGGACCTGGCATCCAAACATGGAGAGGAACTAAGAGAATTAGGTGTTCCGGAACTCTCCTACTCGGATTTTCTAAACCACGAGGTTGGCCTAGCTCGCAAATTCCTACCCGCCAAGAACATTTGGGAGTACCAAAGGTTTATCGAGATGGTTCATAGGGTAAAACCAAGCGTATTCAGGTCCCACGACCTGGCTGTAGACGGAGATCTCTGTTTCCGTTCACCTAGCACCCTCTATGACTCTTCGGTACCTTTATTCGAAGCAGCGTTCCGAGACCAAAAGAGATCGAAATTCCTACACCCAGAGTTAGCTGGGTCGCATGTTTGGAGAGGCTTCCTGATCACGGATGTTTCGGGACATACATACCTCGAGTGTGCTCGATCAATCGAGCGCCGGAATAGCCAAACAACCTCGGACGATCAAATCGAATCTGACTCGCACACCGTATTCGACCATTTACGTTGGGACCGCCAAGAGATGAACTCCTGGACCATATGGGGGCCTCTCCTCGCAATACGCTTTGCGCCAATTCAAGAGGCTATTACACCAGAGGGCCAGTCGCAATTAAGGAACAAGCAGAGGGAGAAATTCCGGCAGCAGCATAAGCTCGTAGCAATTTCAGAAGCCGTGGACCCAAAATTTGAGGGACTCTCATGGACCGTAAAGCCAGTGCTTTGGAGACAAATGAGTTCGCTGGCTCTCCAGAAGATAACGTCGAAGAAGCCAATGGTTACACCAGCAACAGTAATAGGGCATCTCGAATTCCTTGCATCACACCGCGAGGAAATAACAGAAAATGAGCTTCCAACACGTATCTCCGAAATCAAGGGGGCCTACGAATACCTTGAGGGAAAGATACCCTCCTACACTATTCAAAAAAGTGCGTTAATCTGGCTCAATATCGACAACGAAGACTTGGGGAGGATGACAATAAAAATCTTCCGGGAATCCTGGTCGTGTACCAGGAACCTTTGCCTAAATACCAACTACGACTCTGGCGAAATCAAGCGCGTCCGCTCCTTCCTAGGCCGCTATCACCAGCTCCTGTGCCATGCCGACGTGTCCACCGTAAGGCCCCCCAAGCCGCCACCCCCCGTGCCTCCTGTCCCGGGCTACCCAATCCTCGATGGCGTCCTCAGGCTCCGTAAACGTGAGCTACTCTTCGACGTTACGATAACTACCTACAAACTCACCATGCCTCTCCAGACTGCCCAGACTTTCAAGGCGCACAAAGTTGTTCTATCCTCCGTATCCGACTACTGGGAAAGCATGCTCACGTCGAAATTCATGGAATCGTCCACCGCCGAAATCAAGCTGCAGGACGACCCAAGCACCATCAAAGTCCTACTCGATTACATTTACACGAATAAGTTCGTCAGACCCTCGCATGAGGACGACGTCTCAAGGCAGCTTGGAAACCTGCTCGACCAGCTAGAGAAGTCGGAGAAGTGGTTCCTGCTAGGCTTCAAGCGATCCATGGAGGAATACTTGTCGGACGAACACTGGATTCGTCCCGAGACGGTCAAGTTCATATTAAGAAGTTCCAGGACGTATAACGCAGGCCGGTTAGCTCGTGTTTGCGAGCAGTACATTATGGAAAATAGGGAGATTGTCGAGAGGGAGGCGCCCAGGGAGGAATAAGAGTCGCAGGGCTAGAGGTTTCGTATTTTTTATTGTGGTTTCTTTTCTTCTTTTTCCCCTTACGGAGGTACAGGGCATAAGTTTTGTAGGTTCCACAAGCGAGGTTTGCTGCCCTCACCCCCTGTGCAACCTACAAAACTTATGCCGTGTACCTCCGTAGTATTCTCATTATTTTTTCCTTGTTTTCATTCTTATTCTCTAGCAGTGTTGCAAAGAAGGCCTTTGATGATCGAACCCGGGGGGTTAGAAGGGGGGGGGGGGGGGGTTGAATCGGGGCTTCTGAAAATGGGGATTGAAGGAGGGGTTCTTTAGTGTCTTAGTAAGCAAAAATAGCAGGACTCTGATGGGAATTTTTACCTTTAACCCAGATGTGTGAGCATTCATTATTCAGAAGCCGGGGAAGTGGAGTACTAGTGCTAGTCTATTTGCTTTTTCTGCTACATTTTGTCCCCTTTTCCTATCATTTCATTTGTTTCTTTGCCCCGAACCGCCTTCAAATATTATTGTTTACCGATTTTTGTTAGAAGGGGTTCTATCTTATCCCCCCGGTTCGAAAAAGCGCGTTGCTAGCCTTCGATCATTTTTTGATCGAACCCCCCCCTTCGTTGCAACATTGTGCTCTAGGTCAAATGAATCATCACGGTATGGTGTGATTATTTCTCCATTAAATTTTATGATCTTCCCCAATCGCGCCTTTTTTAAATCTACTGTAGGTGGTTCTGCCATTGGGCTATAATATTTACTACGCTTCTTTTTACAATTATGATACAGAATACCACCGGTGTCACTAGAGGTTTACTTGTACTCTGTAGCCTCGGTTAGTTAGTTTAGCGCTATATCTTGGGTTCTAAATTATCCTAGGCACTATGAGGAGGTTGCTCATCAGCGTATTCAATGATCTTGAATTACTCTTGAGGTTAACCGGGTAACAGTATTTGGTTTTGACGAATGGCCGGGTGTTGAGGGAACAAATTTTGGGAATATTGATTGGATGGGCCTTGAGGTTCCACAAAAGACCCCGCCTTCCTCAGTCTCGGGCAATTTCAGCAGCCGACAGACTCCATCACTTATTCTCTACAATCTCCTAAGCAGCGAAAAACAGAAAATGTCTCTATCCTTCAGCAATAACATCAACTCTTTAAATACAGTTAACAACTATACCGTTGCTGATGATCGGTCTCGGATCTTGACCTGGTTATCGCCACTAGAACCCGGGCTGCGACATCAAGACATCCAAGACCGCCGAGTCGAGTATGTAGGGGAGTGGCTCTTAAAAACCGACGAATTTAGAAACTGGTATGCCAGTAGTGGGGGAGGTGGATCTGGCAACGCGGTTTTGTTTTGCTACGGCGATCAAGGGGTCGGTAAGAGTTATATTAGGTAAGAAGGACTAATCTCGGGGAATACAAGGAAAGAGGCAAGTGCTAACAAACCGCGATGTTAGTTCATTGGTGATAGACAGTTTGTGCGATCGAGCCAGAGAGCAAAATGTCGCCGTCGCATGTTTTTACTTCGACTCTGCCTCTCGGAGAGAGCAGTCACCGACGAGTATTTTGGGCGCCCTGCTCAAACAAGTTGTGGGCGGGTTGGATGAGATGCCAGGGGGAATAGCTCAAGCCTATGAAAACCAGAGAAAGGTCATTGGTGGACGGAGACCCCGACTTTCTGATGTCGTGAAGATGCTGCAGACTACCTCCTCCGAAAAGTGTACATTCATATGTATTGACGCCCTAGACGAATGTGCGGAGGAAAATCGAGTCAAGCTTCTTGATTCGCTCCATAAAATCCTCCAGAGATCTCCGGGCGCTCGAATATTCGTCACTGGAAGACCACACATTCAAGCTGAAATCATGAAGCGTCTTTCTGGAGAGGTAACGACTATAGCCGTCACTCCCAGCAGGGGCGATGTCATCAGATATCTTTGTGCTAGGATAAGACAGGACACAAACCCTGACGCTATGGACAGTAGCCTGGAGGCAGACATCTTGAAGAAAATTCCCGAGGATGTTTCTGAAGGGTATGTAGAAGAACACTCCAAAGCTGCCCTAAGTTATCCACTGACAGATAAATATTTAGATTCCTGCATGTCTCGCGGATTGCTGATGCGGTCCTGCAAGAACCAACAATTCATCGCAGGCGACAAAAGCTCAACGAAATGACGGAGGGATTGGGGCTGAGGGATGCCTATGGTGCAACACTGGGTCGGATAGAAGGACAAAATGCGGAGAAAGCGAGGCTTGGCATGGCCACTTTGATGTGGATCACTCACGCGGAGCAACCCTTGGAGGCCGACGAACTATGCTGTGCCCTGGCAGTCGAAATAGGGTCGCCGAATCTCAATTCCGACAATACTCCTTCAATAGAAACACTGCTAGCCTGCTGCCAAGGACTTGTTGTCATGGACGAGGAGGCCTCCACTGTCCGGTTAATCCACTCCACCTTTCAAGAGTACCTCCGGGTTCATCCGCAGCTTTCTGGTACTGCTCACTCGACAATCGCAGAAACCTGCTTAAGTTATCTGAATTCCCGGCAAGTCAAGGCTCTCTCAGCCGGCCCCTCTCCCGATCTCCAAAGCACACCATTTCTCCGATATTCCTCTCTATATTGGGCAACGCACGCCAAAAGGGAGCTTTCGGAATGCGCGAAACAGCTTGCGCTGGAGTTGTTTGACGACTACAAGAACCTCATATCCACTAAGATCCTCTTGGAAGCACAGGGGCGGTATGTTTACAATATTGACCCTCATAAACATTACCTACTCAGTGGTCTACACTATGCATCTGTCCTCGGAATTGATGAGATTGTAGCTGGTTTGGTAGAGGTGGGGGGTCGTGATACCAGAGACGCAGCCGAAAAGGGCCTCTCTCAAGGGCCGCTGAAAGGGGCGGTGGAACCAAGTGCGCTTCCCAAGAAACCACGGGCAATACCCGAGGGATACATCGTCGAGATCGAAAAACACACGAGAATCAAGGCCTCAACCATTGAAGATGCGGCCCGATACAACCCCTCTTGTGAATTCGGTAGCATAGCAGAGCCAATGCCAGTGGTTAGAATTGATAAATCTGAGTTCAACAATTTCGTTGAGTTATTCTGGGAATGGGTCTCCAAGGCTCAGGGTAGGCAGGTCGGAGGATCTACATTAACGAATTCACTGAAGGGTCTATGGCTTATCCCTCTCGGAAACCAGATGTTCCAAAGGATCGGAAGTGCTTCCGAATATCCGGTCCTGGATGTCTCTGCGAACAAGGGAATTGGCTCGTTCCTCAAGCAAGCTGAATCCGCCCTCGCGAATCGCTTCACGCCCAAGATAATGTATCTCTACAAAGGGGACGGGTTCCCACAAGCTACAAAAAGCCTCCAAGAGCTCGGGATCATCAATAAATATGACGATCGGGCTTCCCTAATGAAATGGCTTGAGGTTACCCTGAAAGTTTTCGCCTGCAAATTGGAGTATGACGAAAAAATGGAATTGATACGACACTTATTTGACCTGTCAAGAGATTGCAGTACCTCTGAGCGATTATGCATGAAACAAACGGTCCCGAAATTGCCCATATTTCAGGAAGCAAACGAGTCGAGCTCGAACGAACGGTTAGTTTCTCTCCTTATTAGTTTCGATAGTTGAGCTAATAGAGCCACGAAGTCCCTGGATATCGATAGCCAACGATGACCCTAACCCTCCCGTAACATATGTTGGAGTGGAAAGCCTTCCAATCACACTAGACACGCCTCAGCACATTTTCATCGACACAAGATATCACGAGCTCAAAGGACTAGTATCCCACCTAAAATTATTCGAGTGCCCCTCTCTTCCTGAGATACTAAGAGAACATGTCGTTCCCAGGATCTCGGAAACTGGGATGCCCAACGATAAAAGAAGAGGGGAATTTATTGAATTTGTGTTGGGCCATTTCAAGTCTTTATCAGATGAGGCTCGTTCCGCCCTCTCTACGAAGGAGATCGTTCCTGTCAGCGCTGAGAAGCTTAGACGCCCCAGGGATACAGTCACGGGAAAATCCGTGGCTGCACTATATTTTGAAGAAGAAGAACGCTGTGCAATCAGGATCCCTGATGAAGCCTACCATACTGAGCTTGTCCATTTAGGGATGTCAGAAGATATAACTGACGAGGTTATATTGGAGAGAATTCGTTCCTATAGCAGCTCAGGACGTTCCCATAGTGAGATTAATGACAAAGTATCCACCTTGTTCTCACGAGGCAAACCTCCATCTCAGCCGCTCAGTAAGGAGGATATGGAGTTGTGTTGGATCCCTGGAATAACCCCGGAAGGGAAACCTGCGCTATTCAGCGCTCTCCAATGCCGATCCACGAATTTTCGATACTGGTGCAATTATTCCATGCCAATTGCGAAACCACACATCCCTCAGAGATGGGAGAAATGGCTAGGATGGGATGCCAATTTTACAGTTCAGCAGATGAGCAAACAATTGCAAGAGACAAATAAGAGAGATGATCGTCTTTCATTAGCACGCCTGGTCGATTATTGGCATAAGATTTACTTGTCCGGGAAGACCAGCCCGACTGTAGACGCCGAACTCAAGCTGGAGAGTCAGAAGTGGATCCCTGGTTCCTCGGGAGGATTCTTTCCTCCGACTGAGATCTTTTTCACTGGAGCCACCTGCCTACCTCCTTACTACGATAACGTTTGCGAAAGGTTCCTAGGAGCGGAGCGAAACGTTAAACCATTTCTTACCCACATCGGAGTTCAGCAAGCGCCGACGTTTGATCAGGTAATTCACATTCTCCTCTTTGCTTGGTTCGCGGTGCACGACTCTTCTCTGACTCAAAATCTCCAGTTGAAAGACTTGCAAGATAGAATTGCGACCCAGGAACCCCTTTCAACACAGGATCTAGAGGTAGCACTTGATATCATGGAACAAATCGCAATACTACATAGCAGGGAAAAGGACCAAAATCTAATTTCAGATTTCAAGGCTCCGGATCAAGATGGGATTATGCGCACATTCTCAGAGCTCACCACGGGCGGTACTGACGCACCTATTTCCCTCATAAATAGGCCAACATTGCACCCAAGAATCTCAGAATCAACTATCGAGAAACTTGGGTTACCTACGGTGAAAGATAGGATTCTCGCATCCCTCAATGACCCGTGCTTTGAGCAAGACTTCTCTCAAACTCAAAGCCCCAAGGCGGTGATCAAGGACACTTTACAACGGTACAGTGTGGAAAGCACCTTTAGTGAGTACTTGGCCAACGCGGAGGATTGCAAGGATAAAGAGGACAAAACAGCAACCCGGATCGACTGGATGATTGACCACTCCACTGATTACCCAATGGAGAAATTGATAACCCCAAAGCTCCAGGCCGTACAAGGGAAAGCCCTATTTTGCCACAATGACGGCGGTGAGTTCCAAATAGCGCCGCGATGTTTGTGCAGATGTTAAAACACAATGCTAATAGCTACCTAGTATTTACCGACGAGGACTTCAAGTCCATCATTGATGTTGGAATTGGGTCGAAGGGCCAGGACTTGACGAAGATTGGCAAATTCGGAAAGGGAGCTCTAACGATGTAAGATTGTAGCGCAGCTATAGAAAAACACCCACTCTTACAATACTAATTGGCCTCTAGGTATCATTGGACATCCGCACCTAGCTTTATTTCCGGGGATTCCTATGTGATATTCGAGTAGGTAACCAAATTCACTAGCTCACTCACGCACACTGACATTTAAAGCCCCGAGAATTTGTTCCTAGGACTGCGCCCCCTAACAGGCAAGCCGCGCGGTGGATTAAAGTTTAGAATCCGAGATGTTCAAGCCCATTGTAAGTCCCCCGGTCTAAACACACCCAAAAAGCCCCTTGTGACAGCAATACTAACATCAATGAGATCCGGATCAATTGAAACCCTTTGAAGGAGCATTCGGCTTTTCAGCAGGTTCCTCGAAATTCGAAGGAACAATCTTCAGATTCCCATTTCGCGGACTCACAGATAGATCCGTGCTATGCCCAAAAAACATCACCTCAATGGACGCATGCAAATACCTCGAAGATTACAAAGAGAAGGCGAGAATATCACTGATATTTCTCAAGCATATCTCGTCTATATCCTATTGGCAAAAAGGACTGCGTGATCCTATCTGGAGAGTCTCGGCGTCGTCGAAGCCGTTGAAAGTAATTAGATCAACAAAGATAAATGAGGTCGAAATCGCTGTAACAGGCTTTGGACGGATACAGATTCCCAGATTCTCGGGTCCCCCACAAAATGACAGATGGTGGACAATCGAAGGTTGCACCGAAGAACAACACATCCCAGCGGAGCTAGTTGGGGTGGCGGAGTGCAACAGTCTCGAAGCCACATACGGACTTGCCGTCCCAGAGCGCCCTCAACCCACTTTTTGTTTCATGGGGCTTCCCCTACAAACGAAATATCACCTATCGCTCCCAGTTAGCATCAATGCTGTAAGTCAAGGAGCTCTTATATTTCCAAGGCAAGAAGACCAATCGCTAATCCCCATTGAAATGCATTCTAGAATATGGCATTGCAAAGTGACAGGCAAACACCCATATCCGAAGAGAAAAATGGACCCATTGAGGGCTTAAAATGGAACAATTGGATCTTCAAAGAAGGGATCGCATGCCTTTACCTCCTGTTCCTACGACACTTTATGAAGCTTCACGGAACAAGGGGCTACCGTTTTTGGCCGACACCGCCCTCTGAGCTCACAAATCCTGACCATGTATCCTTGACGATCTCCACCGAATTTTGGAAAAAGACAAGTGAAAGCTCTTTTGATCTATACCCTCAAACAACTCCTCTCCTTTCTACACCGCGGAGAAACCAATTGCAGGCCAGCGAAAATCTCAGTATCATGAAAACTATTTTCGACCCTCTAAGCAAGGAACAGAGCAAATTCATAGTCCCACTCCTCATGCACCTTGGTATTACGAATATAGCAACACCTCCCCCTACCATCATGAAGGGATTAATAGAAACTGCCATAGGCGAAGCACCGCTATTACTAGTAACTCCGGCGTACGTTCGGGATATACTCCGCAATCCAACGCGATGCAAATTGCTCCAAGACCACTGGAAGAAAGACCCAGAGAGCCTGATGAGCAACATCAACAAGTTACTATCCTTCCTGTTACAAGATACATCGGAAGACTGCTTGGTTGGATGTTCCCTTTTACCGCTCGACGGTGGGTCTTGGGCAACCTTCTCGCGAAAGTCAACTCCCCAGACCCAGTACTTCACCTCTAGTACTCCTTTAGAGAGTAAAATCCTGGAGGTCGCGGCTGGGAGACTAGTTCCCGAAGGTCTTGAGGGGACTGTGATCAATGGGCTATTAAAGAAAGGAATGAATATTTCTCAACTAACCTTCCCCGATATAGCTTCATTATATCAGCTGGTGGAGTCTAAAAATCCGGAATACCGAAAAGCCTGGCTCATCAACGTATGGGAATATTTTAGGCTATGTGTCACCAAAGACCCCGGCAACAAGAATAAGTATCTCACATTCATCGAATCATTGCCGGTATATTGCGGGTCGGTTGTGGGTGAACGAGATAGCCTGCACTTTCTCAGTCCTTCGAGCTTTGCTTCTGGAAGCCTTCCAGCAATCGTCGACCCTAATACTCCCTTCCTAGAAAGAGGCAAAGCAACACTTTTCCAAGGCCTAAATGGGTTGATATTAATAAACAAATCCACATTTCCTACAACGGAGCCGTTCGCCGAGTCAGTGGAGGTGTCATCGGGTGCCCGCCGCCTTGTCAAGGCTATCGGCGCCTTGCCTTCTACTGTGCCCACAACCCATTCATTGGGTGAGGTTTTCTCAGGCATGCCCACCGAAGGCATCGAGGTAGTTATTTTTAAGATTCATCACCCAACCCCAATTATCACTAACATGTATTAGGCCCTAAGCAACCTTGTCCTCCCTCACATATCACACCTCTTGGATGAGGGCGGGGACCACTCGATAGTGAACACACTGAAGCAGCTCCCAATATGGCCTGTTCTCTCTTCATCATCTTTCCGGTCCGCACCGAAGCTAAAGCTAGCACCCCATAAAAACCTAACCCAAACAAAAATGATAGATCAAACCACCTTCCTGGAGCCAGATCTGGTATCCAAACATAGAGAGGAACTAAGAAAATTGGGTGTTCCACAACTCTCCTACTCGGATTTCCTAAACAATGAGGTTGGCCTGGCTCACAAATACCTACCCGCCGAGAACATTCGGGAGTACAAGAAGTTTATCGAGATAGTTTATAAGGAGAACCCAAACATATTCTATTCTTACAACCTAGCTGTAGACGGAGATTTTTGTTTCCGTTTACCCAGTACCCTGTATGACTCTTCGGTACCTTTATTCCAAGCAGCGTTCCGAGACCAAAAGAGATCAAAATTCCTGCACCCAGAGTTAGCCATGTTGTATGTTTGGAGAGATTTCCTGATTGAGAGTGTTTCGGGACCAACATATCTCGAGTGTGCTCGATCAATCGAGCACCGAAATAGCCAGACAACTCTGGATGATCAAATCGGATCCGACTCGTATACTGTATTCGATCATCTATGCCGGGACTGCCCAGAGATGCACTCTTGGTCTATATGGGAGTCTCTCCTTAAAGTACGCTTTGCGCCAATTCAAGAGACTACTACCGCATCTTCGCGCCAGTCACGATTGATGAGTAAGCAGAGAGAGCAATTCCAGCAACAGAACAAGCTTGTAGCAATTTCTGAAGCCGTGGACCCAAAATTTGAGGCGGTCTCATGGACAGTAAAGCCTGTTCTTCGCGGGAGGATGAGCTCGCTGGCTCTCGAGAACATAACGTCAAAGGTGCCAATGATTACGCCAACGATAGTAATAAGGCATCTCGAATTCCTTGCATCACACCGTGAGGAAATAACAGAAAATGAGCTTCCAACACGTATCTCCGAAATCAAGGAGGCTTACGAATACCTCGAGGAAAAGATACCCTCCTACGTGATTCCAGAAAGTGCGTTAATCTGGTTCAATATCGAAAACGAAGACATAAAGATGACACCAGAAATCTTCCGAAAGTCCTGGTCGTGCACTAGGAACCTAAATAGTGACTATGACACTGGGGAAATCAAGCATATCCATTCCTTCCTAGGCCACTTCCACCCGCTCCTGCTCCATGCCAACGTTTTCGTGGCAATACCCCCCAAGACGCCAACCCCCGAACCCCTCAGACCGCAGTCCCCAATCCTCGAAAGCCTCCTCTGGCTCCGTGAACCTGTGCTACGATAACTGCCCACAAACCCGCCGATCCTCTCCAGACTCTCAGAGCACACAAAAATTTCTCTAGCTTTCGTATTCGACTATTGGAAAGTCAGGTTCACATCGGGATTTCATAGAATCATCCGCCCCCGAAACCAGGTTCCAGGATGACCCGAGCACCATCAAGGTCCCACTCGATCGCATTTACACGAACATGCTCACCAATCCCCTGTATGTGGGCGATGTCGCAAAGCAGCCTGAAAACCTGTTCGACCAGCTAGAGAAGTCGGGAAAGTGGTTCCTGCCAGAATTCACGCAATCCATGGAGAATTACTTGTCGGACGAACACTGGATTCGTCCCGAGATGGCTAAGTTCATTTTAAGTGGTTCTAGGACGCATAATGCACGCCAGCTAGCTCGTGTTCGCGAGCAGCGCATTATGGAAAGTAGGGAGATTGTCGAGAAGGAGATGCCCAAAAAAGAATAAGAGTCGCAGGGCTAGAGATATCGTATTTCTTTATTGTATTTTCTTTTCTTCCTTTTCTCCTTAGGATTCTCATTATTTTTTCCTTTTTTTTGATTTTATACTCCTAGTCAAATGAATCAGCACGGGGCGGTGTGATTATTTCTTCATTTGAGTGTTATGCGAAAAACGTATTATAGTCTTTGTTTTTTCTTTGTGAAGGGATTGTGGTGGTAGTGGCTGGACTCAACCACTGTACTATATACCTGAGCTATTTCTTTCTTATTATTCAATTGATGAGTGTTGCAGCAATAAGATATCGAGTACTTTCTATTATCACTTCGTCCGACTTCCGATCGTATATTGTAACACCAGCCACTCAAGAATTTCGAGTGATGTTTTGTGTTTCCGGTGGCTGGGGGCTGGAAAAATAGCGGGAAAGAATGGGGCCGGCAGACTAACCGGTGAGGGGGATCTACAAGGACCTGTAGAATGCATACGTTATACGGCGTAGATGGCTGCTTTACCCGTGCACTCTCGTATCAGAACGCCCCTCGAACAAGCAGTGTACACTATCCGTGCCGATGTGAGAATCTCCCGTAATGTAGAAGTGTTCACAGGCACAAGAGACAAATACATCGCCATCCTTCCCCCAAAGCCCCAAACCTGCGCTCCCAATTTTTGCGCGCCCAGCAGGAACCGAGAAATCTCTAGGGAGAAGAAGAATATTCCTGGGATATAACCTACGGCACGTCTCCCGCTTCCTTACCAGAGCGCCACAATCCCGAACTCTCCCCCACAAAAGCTATATTTCTGCCATGACAAAAACTATCGCGCTAGCTGTCGACCATAGTCGACCATCACAAAGATTCCCCCCGCCAGATGTTCCCTCTGCGACGGGCTGTGACCTCCTAGTAGACGCAGCCACCACTCGCCACGATCAAATAGAAAACGACACAGCAGGGGCAGATAACTTCCGTACCCACGTTGCGATACCTACAAGAACCCAAGCTAACATTCCACTATCATTTGGAAATGAATGTTGGAAATTGTGGTCATGGCTCGTGCTCTAATATTCACTATTTCTGTGATCACGAGTGACACCTCGTGACCGCTTGCGTCAGCCCCCCCTGTCTCCACTCCCACTTCTACACCCTCTTCTTTCTTCCTTTTCTTTTCTTTCTTTCCTGCTCATCCCTCAACATCCTCCTGATTGTTCTTTAAGCAATATACAAGCTTCTCTCTTGCTTTGTGGCCGCCCCCCTCTTAGTTCCTCGTGATACCACCCAATTCCACTCATTCGCTCGCGATACCGCTCAATAGGAAAAATACCTGAGCCAGCGCCATGAATAGTTTCCCTGGTATATGTAACTCTTTTCGAAATGTGGCTGGCGGGTGATTACACATGAGTATCCAACCCGTGTTCTCCATCTCGGACTCCCTCCTCCGCAGACTCTAGCGTTATTTGCCGGGGCAGTTCAGAATGGAGGCATCAGGACGCCCAGGATCCTCACCCCTTTGGATTAAGAAGAGAAAGCATATGAGGAAAAATTGGTTTTCAGCCCTCATTTAGGAGACAAATAAAAGACAGATACAACAAGTTTTACCAGGAGAGGAAACTACAGCGCCCTAGAGAGGTTATCCAACTATTCCTGTTTTTATGGTAGAGCACGGCACGGCAGGGCTTGCTCGCGGGAAATGAGATGGGGCGGTGATTTCTAGAACCGTCTGTGGAAAAAAGGGGGATCTGGATATCCCGCTGCTGGCCTGTTGGTAAGTCAATCGTGAGTGAGCTTTAGTTCGAAATAGTCGATCATACTCGTTATAGTCAAAAAGGAGATACTCTGCTTGACTTTGCTTGGCCAGATCACCTGTTATTGCGGCCTAAACTTTGATAAAACTCTGCTTATTGCTGGGTCTGAACTGTGTATCTAACCCTCCGACGATCCCGCCCAAACAACACGCCCTCCGGCGATCTCAATACCGGCAATTGTAGCACCGTACAAGGATATTATATGGCCGGATCAAACAACCGTAACGGAAGCGCGACCGCACACAAACCCACCCTCGATCCCAATTTTATTTAATTAGCCGGAAGGGGAAGAAACCGTTACCCCCCGAACCCCCCCCATAGCAGGCCCACAAAAGAAAAAGTCAAAAAGAAACCAGAACTTCAATGGAAGAGTTATAAAAAAAGACGAAAGAAAAAAAAGGGAAGGAACCCCTTAAAACAAGGGGGGCAAAATAGATATGCTACAAGACTTCAAATTCAAGTATCAACTGCGTACCTCCCCAAGAACTTGAAAGTCTTCAAGCCACCTTCGAAAGTATCAGGCAACCCACTGAGACCACTGTTGTCGACACAGTACACACCATCCTGAGAGCAAGCAATGCTCGACACGTCGAAAGCGGCCTTTCCAGTCCCGACGGCAGCGATAGGTTTTCCGTAGAGGTAGGCGTCTCGGACGATACTTGCTGGTCGCTGGGGAGGATACATTGACGATGCGCTGGCCATGGAGAACAGCGAGGATGTGCCGTCCACGACAATCACTCCGTCAAAGACGACCGCATCAGTAGCCGAGTATGTCATATCTACGCCGGAGGTGATATACTCCGCGACGACCTTCGGCACAGCGCCTTTACTCTTAAAAGCCGATACAAGGGTAGCAGCCTGATCAAGCGCTGCAGGTGAAGTCGTCGTAGTCAAGATTCCGATATTCAAAGTCTTGATTGAGGGGAGCGGCTTGCCAAAAGTCGACACTCCAGAAGTCTTCTCGTTGTGATAGTAACCGGGATCCGGCGCCGGCGCGGGCATTCCCAAGGCCATGGCGATGCGCTTGGCGAAGTCGTTGGAGATCCTGTTGAACTGTGCGATCGCGGCCTTCCGCACGGCTTCTGAGGAGACCTTCGATAACTCGAAGCGCGCTGCGTTGACCACCATCTGTTGCTCTGCCGGGACCAGGGAATTAAAGAAGAGCCGGGGTTGAGACCAGTAGTCGAGGAAGGTGGGCGAGATGTTGCGCACGTAGTTTGCGTCGACGATCTTTCGTGCCGGAGCGGTGAAGTGGCCGCGCCCGACGTTCTGGGTCGCAGGCTTGGGGAAGCCTCCGTTTAGAGTATTGGGTGTGTAGGGCGCAGTGTTGAGGTGGATCATGTTTTGGCCGGCGCCATCACGGTTGTTGTTGTGCACCTCGTTATGGGGTTGGTTCTGATATCTCGAGGTTAGCTATTCCATTGGGGAGCATGTGAAAGGTTGATGGGGCTATTGATTATGTTGATACTTACAATTGGGAGTTGCTCAAAGTTTGGCCCACCATGACGGTTGAGTTGAGTGTCGACATAGGAGAAGAGACGTCCTTGCAGGAGAGGATCATCAGAAAAGTCAATGCCACGGACAACATGACCGGGATTAAACTATAATCTAGGGTTAGGGTTGTATCCGAGACAAACTGGTCCTTGCCAGTAATTAGATCATTTCATGTCATCACTCACCATAGCCTGCTCAGTCTCGGCAAAGAAATTCTTCGGGTTCTTATTCAAGACTAGTTTTCCGATAGGCGTAATAGGCACCAGCTCGACGGGAACAATCTTCGTCGGGTCGATGAGGTCAAAGCCAAATTTGAGGGCATCGGACTCGTCCATGATTTGCACACCGATCTCCCATTCCGGGTAATTCTTTGACTCGATAGCGTCGAAAAGATCCTGGCGGTGGAAGTCGGGGTTCTGACCATTGAGAACCAAGGCCTCGGACCAAACAAGTGACGCAAGACCTTGTTTCGTCTTGAAGTGATACTTGACCAACTTGGACTTGCCATCATCGTTGACGAAGCGGAAGGTATGCACTCCGAACCCATCCATATGACGGAAAGAACGAGGGATACCGTGACCAGAGAGAGCCCAAAGAAGGGTATGCATAGTCGATGGGTTCTGACCGAAAAAATCCCATGCGCTATCGTGGGCAGTGGCAGCTTGGGGAATTTCGTTATCGGGGCGGGGCTGCGGTAATGTCAACACTAATCATCATAAAAGGCCAATCACGCCCGCCCAATCATACCTTAACCGAGTGGATGAGATCAGGGAATTGAATGGCATCCTGAATGAAAAAAACTGGAATGTTGTTTCCAACGATATCGTAGTTTCCCTCATCGGTGTAAAACCTCAGCGCGAACCCGTGAACATCTCGGACAGTATCCGCACTACCTCTCGATCCCGCAACAGTCGAGAATCGAACGAACGTTGGAGTTTTCTTTCCGCGCTTCTTGAGGAATGAGGCGCCGGTAATGTTTGAGTAGTCACCGTAACTCTCGAAGTATCCATGGGCAGCGGCACCACGGGCATGGACTACCAAGACACGTTAGCAAACAAAGGTATTAAAACAAAAGATGTAAACTCACCTGCACGCTCCGGAACCCTCTCATGATCAAATCTAGTAATCTTAGTCCTGAAAACAAAGTCTTCCAAGAGCGTTGGGCCCCTCTCCCCAGCTTTCAGAGAATGTGTATCGTCCACCCGGGTACCAAAATCCGTGGTAGTGAATGAATCCTTCCCATCATCAACATAGAATTTTTCGAAGAAACCGTCATCACCGGGCAGCCCAGAAGAACCACCACTCTCGCCACCACGTTTACGCAAACTGGCTCCTCCGTCCATATAAGGACACGCGGCATTGGCCACTGCATTGAGTAGCAGGAGGCCAGTCGAAATAGCGGTTTTCATGGCCGGAAGTCGAATCTGAATGAAATGAAGGGACAGACAGAGGTAAGTTGTACGACTGGTGGTGGGGAGGGAGGAGGGGGGGGGGAGGGAGGGGGTTGACCAAGAGTATTTATTCAGTCCGAGATCGCCGCCCTAAGTCACAAACTATTCTGTCAATGCCATATCACAGGTTTCGGTTGGAATCCGCATGGCCACAGTACCCGGACCCAGACATATTTTTTTCTTTTTCCTCTTCCGGTAGCACTTTTTATGGGACGCCTACGCCGGCCATGACCTCTTGGGGCGCCTTGGCCCCCCTACCAGTAATAAAGGCCCTATTAAATCAACCAGATGGCGATTGGCCAATCAAGTTTAGGGTTAACCACTGCCTCCAGAACTCGTACAGTACCGTACTAGGTTTTACTCGTAGAACCTGGAAGACCTTGTTCAGATGGTCGGGGACCCGCCGGCAATACCGGTAGCCTCTCTAGTTCACTGGCACCAGCACATAGTGGCACCATCCCTTGCTTTGATTTCCAATCACTCTTCCCCATCATGATAGCAATCATATCACAGCGGCACGTCTTAAGGTAGCCTTGAGAGTGTCCAGAACCAGTGGGTAGCCTCTGGAGTACATACCGGTATGGCTACTATACCGGTATTCGAAAACTAGAGCAAGAGCTTTTACCAGCTCAACATCCCCGAGGAGCTTGTTGCCAATTGTCCTGCCCTATGATGTTGGGGGTGCCTCTCCCAGCACTTGTGAGGTTAGCTGTATTTTCTTTTTATTTGTCTCAGCGGAGGGCTGAGAGCCATGTTTTTCTTACTTGTTTTCTTCTCGCCTCGATCCAAAGGGAGAATTCTGGATGCCCTTGTGCGAGTTCCAATTATTCTTGTTTTTACGGTAGGCTGGCTTTCACACCCAGCGACCAATAATACTAAACTACCCAAACAGACATAACATGCAGACAACAATATTACACAGACCGGGAGCCAACCGGAAAACAGGGGGTTTTTTTAAGCCACGAATGATACCCGCCTTTTGCTACTACCACTTACGGTTCCGGTCTCGATAAGCCTGCGCATGCTGTGATCGTTCTGCTTTAATTGTCAAACAAAATCTTGACATTTGCTTCTTTTTTTTCTTCTTCCAATTTTTCCGGGTATTGTAATTCTAGACTCCCCATGTATCCCCATTCCCCAGAAAAACTCATCTTTAATGACAAAGGCCCACACACCACGCCAAAAAAAAAAGACATGTGCAATTTGGCCAAACTAGGACTAGTACGACGCATCATCTCCGAAATGTGTATCTTGGCCTACTTCTGCTGCTAGCCATTGCTTCAGTGAGGCATCCACCCATAATGTCCCAACTTCAAACCCAAAAATCATGCATGGCCTCCAGTTGGTATCTCCGGAAATTAAAAATTGTAGATCGACGCGGCAGGCCTCTTGTTGCATTTCCCTGGTGGTGCTCGAGTAAAAAAAATCGAGAAAACCTCTCTTCTCGGTAGTGATCACTCAACTCGAAACCCGACGATCATCTTTCCACGCTATGAGCAGGTTTACGGCCGCCGGAACCATGCTCGAGCATGCCCGGCGATTCATGAAGTATTCCGATGAATCAGCGTCAATATTCGAGTGTTTAGGTGTATTCTGGGACATCCTGGCGCCAATTCACCCGAATACTTTATGAATCGCCAAGTACCAACCCCGAACCCCCTTTCGCAGTCTAGATATAAAGTTTCTGGTTATTCCACCCTTCGAGCAGTTTTCCTGAAAGCTTTATGATTTGCCTAATAGGCGGCCAGCATTTGCCCCAAAGAACATCCCCCGATTCATGTTACCGGCATGTGTATCCAATTTCCAATTACTTCCCGAATCGTACAAGTCCGCGTCCGCTATAAATCACATCAACCTCAAAGACAACTACAATCGCCGAGAAAACACTCAAACATACAAGGGTGGGAACCATTAACCGGGACGGCAAGGGTATATTTGGCTGGTCAACCTCAAGCGACAGTTACATATCTTGCCGGATCTTGTACCATTACACCCAAATACAGAGTCCCCAATCATTTGCCTGGAGGATAGGATTACTGAAATCCGACCAACCAGTAGCCGCCTATGTATTTGGAAGGGGTGCCAAGTTATATTCGGGGCCCCCGCGATTGTATCTGCAATGGTGCGCCCTTAGTTTATGAATTTGGTTTGTATAGGATCATTTCTTGGACCGTAAAGCATTGAAAGCTTCGCGCCACCCGCGTCTACCGGTTTTTAAGACAGCCGCTCGTAAGCAGCATTTTACTGAGAACAAAAATTTCGCAGACGTATACATTCCAGACCAGAATATTAGGGAGTGTTTGACACGCCGTGGTTTGAGCTCTTCGCCATTTCAAATCATGATAGGCCCAAATCATTTGAAATATTTATAATGTTTGGCTAAGCAGCATTGTCAAATCATGATTTAGGAAGCTTTCATAGTGTGTGTGTGTGTGTCAATATTTGGGGCTATGAAATTTTTGTTTTGTACCCTTAAGTATTTCATTAATAAACGCTAGCAAGCCCTAGGATCTTCTCATTGAGATAGCCTCAAATCGTGATCTTGAAAATCGACAACTGCAGCCATGATTAGTGGAGGGCTGCTTGCGAATTATGATTTGGAATTATAGTTTGGAAATCACGATTTCTGATCGCAGCTATCTCCAATCACAAAGTGCTAAACTCCCTCTTAGGCACACTAATATCCCTAAAGGATACTACCATAAGGTTGTGGTTTAAAAGCCCCCTTAGTCATCTATGTCTCAAGTATCTGCAGGGGCGCCACTAAACTTTCAATGTCCTGCAGGTCGAGGGGATGCGTTTTTTTTAGAGCCCATCGAGAAAGCTGTTTGTGGATTACCGGTACTCGTAACGCCCTGACGTCTGCGAACACAACTGCCATTGCATACAGGCAAAATGCCAACTGGAGCCTCAGGATTTTGCTAGTATCATATCATATTCAATAGCAGTTGAGCTCACGAACATCAGGACCCTACGTAGCGCGGCTATATTATTGGTTAGGTTCCATTACAAGGTTTTACGCGATTTGGGACTCGGTAAGCAGACAACCCCCATCCGCCATCAGTCAAGCGAGAAGGGGGCTACCGATCTTACTGTATGGATATTCGGGGGGCGGGAGATTACAAGTTCAACCCCCGTGTCTTCAGCCCGTCGATCTAACCCTTCCCTAGTAAAAACAACAATAACACAACAACAAAAGAAAAAAAGATAACCATGAGACCAGAATCCGTCGTACCAATTGCTAACACCTCGAAACCTTTCCGGCCAACAAAATAGGACCAGCAAGTAGCCATCCCTCACTCAGTCACGGTCCCCGAGAGATCGGCGGAACAAAAAGTCAGTTCGAAACTCCAGTAATTTATTGCCAATCAGGGGTTAAGGAAGGAAGGAAGGATATTCTCCAAACCTCGTTGTCCCTGTGAACAAGGCCTTTTGGGCGTAGGAAACGACCGACTACCGGCAAAAGGATAGCTTGCGCGTAATGCCGCCCCTTTCCGGCTTAGAGCCTGATGAAGTCCCGTGAAGGAGGGCGAGTACCCGCAAAAACCAAAAAGTATTTGGAAGCTCTTGGTGCAGTTCAGGCCGAAAAAACGCCATTACTTTTGGTTTTAGAAAGTAGGACGCCGGTACCCGGAGGATTACAGGGCAGTCGATTCGAGTATCCCCCAAAGAATGTGAAAACCCTGTCACAGCGCTGGAGGAACCCTTTCATAAACAAACTCTAATTGAGGCATTGTACGGATAGGGCGTTTGTTTGTGCGATAGAGGTTGGCGCCTGTGTTCGAGCAGTGCTTGGTATTCATGTGCTTGTGGCGATGGGTGCCCCACATGGATATCACTCGAAATCACTCGTCCAAGTCTCCTATAGTTTTTGTGCTTGTAAAGCGTTTGGCAGGGAGTATCATCCTATACCGGTAGTCCGTTTGGCCTCTCAAGAAATCGGGAGAATATAAGGCAATTTATTTCTGGCTATGAAAGGGTACTTTCTGGATCTCCTTATTTTTCCTAACTAGATCTCCCGAGCGCAAGAAACACGACGGACTAAGGGACGAATCAGGCTCACAACTCCGGTATACCGGTATCCGTATTTGTTTTGAAAATATTTGGCCTTGACGTACCCTTCTACGTGGGCCCGGTATGATGTACGGCACCCGGACATTGGAGTCCAATTTGGTATGAGCTCCCAAGGTAAATTGCGATACAAGTTATTGATCTCTATGTTTGGCTGCTTAATGCCTACTCCCTATAACATAAGTACAGGCACTCGGGTTCTCGTGATAGCACAATGGCTATTCTAGCCTACCGGCACCCCGTACCCCAAAGACCCGAAGACCCCGCCAGCCGCCCAAGTTTTTCTGTCCAATTCGGGGTACTTGGCTGGTCCCAAAAAATAATAATACTTTGACCCGATGGTCACACCTGTGATCTGACAATACAAGTATTAGCGAGACAAATGCCTTGCGACGGCAAGAGCCTCCAGGATCTCCCGTCTCTCGCAAGCCGGTGCCGCGCCCTTGCCGGCGCCTTTCCCAATCGTTATCTTGGCAGCGATACTGGAACTCGTACTTGAACCTCTGTGATGCGAACGCTACACGGAGGAGGGAACGAAAAAAAAGAGAATTTCGGAGATCCTCTACTCATGATAATCCAGATGGTTCGCCGAGCGTCCCCCCTGATCCGATCACGAGAACAACCCCAGAAGAGATAAGGGGGGGGGGAGAGACAATCGGGACGCAGCGCTTGCCTTCTGCATTCCGGGGGAAGGGAATAGGGGGTACGGAGGCTCCAGCGTGCTCATTCAGGGGTGCTAAATAAACGCAAGCACCCGGCGTCGCAACTAGGTATCGTATGGAACCTAAGCTCGGGGTCTATTATACATGTAAAAGTATTTCCCTATGATCACAACACATCCAAAATCGAAAGTAAGCCAAGATGCAACTATTAGGGGTCACTAGATTCAGACAATTTTCACAATCCGGCGAGGAGCATGCCTGGGAAGATGAAGGCTCTCATTACAGCGGGATGGTAGAGCATACGGGACCTCAACCCGAATTTATTTTTGTTTCTATTGTCGAGGCCGCCGGAATTACCATTATAAAGTTTCCTTTGGGTATAGTACATTAGTTGCATGGTAGGATGTTTCCGTTTATTTGTCAACCTCTCGGTACTTGTATATCTGCCGGTACCGGTATTTCGTCTCTTAAATTAGCGCTTGGGGAGACACTGGACCCGAGAATCCAGAGCGCTCCAGGTTAGCCAGTGAACACCTTCGTCCGCGTGTATTCATCAAGACACCGTAGATACCCCTTCTCGCAAAGTATTCACTGGATTTCTTCTTTATCACGACTCTGCCCCACTTTTGTTCAACCAATCAGCTATTATAGTTCCCGTCACGACAGCTTTTTCATTTGGGGCAATTTGTTTAATCATCGCTTAGCGGTTCATTTTTTGGTTACCTTCCCTTGCATTTGTCACTTTACGGGTTGAGGCATGAAGGCGGAGCCTGGTAATACCAGTTATACAGTCGCACCCCGTTGTCCCGGATGGTCAAAATCAGGAGTTGACCATCCGGGACAGTGAAACATCCGGGAGAGTGAAATAGTTGATAAAAATGGTGTTTAAAAAAACTGAAAAGCGAGTGATAATTGTGTAGGTATAGCTTCCCACTATTCCACACAAGGTTCAGATGGGGGTAGAGTAGAAAACAAAAGGCTAGGGAGATCAGTGAATGGAGAGAATTTAAGAAACCCCAATACCAAACTTGGATAGAAGTATTTTATCTCAAATGTCAAATTATCGACTCAGAACCCGCCCGATGCCACCAGCAAGAGTTGCATACAGAAGCAAAAAGCAAAAAGCACCACAGAACCTTGGCCTAACCGCTGCAGATACATGAGCCCCACCGCCCACTTCAGGCAGTTGTGATGTGATATTTCAGGATAGGATTGAGAGAAAATCCGGGACACTGAATATATTTTCTATATGAACAGGGTTAGAGATATCTAAATTATCATCCGGTCCGGAATCCCCCAAAATCCGGGACAGTGAGGTGTATTTCTATGTAGCTCGCACAAATCTTGAAAAATTGTCCGGGACAACGAAGAATCCGGGAGAGTGAGGTCCGGGACAACGGGGTGCGACTGTAGTCTTTCACTAGGTCTTGACGAATATCAGCGGGTGACGAACAGGGATTAGCAGGCATCTCCCGCTACCCTACTCGATTTTTTACTGGCCGAATACCCCTGTTCGTCATCCCCCGATATTCGTCAAGGCCTGGTGAAAAACTGTAGCCGATTTGGCGGCGGATTTGGCCGGTTCTGAGACTTAAATGGCTAGTTGGACTCCGGGACGGAGGGATGTAGAGGGGTTGGGGGTAGGACTCCCGGTAGAGGTTTGAAGGAGGGAATTCGCTCCACTACACTTGTATGGGGCAGCCATGAATGGCTGACCGGTACTCGAGCAGACCCGGTGAGGAGAGGCAGCCCCAAGGTTATGCCTCTGAACCGGCTTCGGCTGCTCATTGGCTTTGTATAATGTTGGATGTTGGCTGAGCGCTGCATTGATAAAGACAACTCTGCAGGGATTTTGTATGGTTCGTGCCGTCCAAAACCCACGCAAGGAATCCAGCCACTTTCAAATAATTATACACTGCCACTGAGTTGACAAATTGATTCAACCCCTCCCCCTCCCTGATATTGTTGACAATGATAAGAATAAGCAATTGAAGGTCTTAATAGACTGATACGATGGACTGAAATGATATATTTTTGATGGAAGATGGGGAAATGTGTTACACACAACTTTTGCGCCCTGTGGTTGCTAGGTTGCTTTATATATATGAATTAGTGATCAGGTTTCATGCTAGCACATTGCTCTTTTGTTAACTAATTCCTATTACTCATATCATACCTCCACAATCTATCGAATATTCCTCCTTTTTTAACTATCATACCGTAAAGCCCAAATTGTAGAGTTTAGTCGACGACAAGTAATTACGACCAGGACACCTGTGTTCCGTATCCGATCTCTGGTTAATCTAATTCTCTTGAAAACTCTTACTTATATAACAAAACCCTCTTACCTCACTTTATTACGGCCAATATGTAGTCTTGGGACACAAATCTGTCAATCATGCAGCTCTTTTATTTTAGCCTTGTGCAGGAACTAGATGGCGAGAGCCATAATGCCGTTTTAAAAACGACTGCTATTGCATCTACTAAATTTAAACCTTCTAGACGGTATGCAATAGTGGTTCATTTTAAAAACGCTTCCACATTACGGGCACTTGTGAGCAGCAGTGCTTGCGCTCCTAAGCGAGCAGGCCATGATCCAGTAAAAACTCTGAAGACAAATGCCCCTGTGGTTGCGTGTGGTGGTACCAGAACTGTCATCGAGGGGTCGTTTGATCGCCAAACTTTGTCTTATCTTTGAGTGTGGTTCGTATAATATCGAAATGCCCTTGGAAAGCCTGTGTCACAATGGCGCACACAAGCTTTCGCTTGCTATTGGACCCCGCGGAGCGGGGGAAGCTTTCGACAGGGGATGTGTTTGAGCACTCGCGAGCCACTCGCACACTCCGCCGTGACTTCGGTTACTCGAGTACATGTATAAAATTTATGTTCGTGCTGATTCAGTAGCCATAAAGATTAGTGGAAGCCAGGCTGGTACCGCTACTCGAGTAGTATGAATTGTGAGATTGGGTGCGAATAAATTCTAGCTGGCAATTGAGTATTGGAATGCTTTCGCCATAAGTTGTGTGTGGGCTGTAAAAGGTGTGCCTCTAAAGAAGTAAGCATTATTCTTTCCTTTGCCTATTTGGATAGAAGGCACCACTAGTTGGAATTCACTGAACCTCCTCGTACCGGTAGACGGGCAGCCCGTTTTTAGCCATCGAATCGCGGCCCGTGGCGTTGTGGGCGAATTGCACTTCTTTGATCTATATCAGGCTGAAGATTTCTACCGGGCTTGTAAATGAGCGAGTTATGACAGCGGGCACCGTACTCGTAATTTTCTGACGTTTGTAAACACGACTGCTATTGCATATGGGCAAAAACCTGCGGCTCCGGCTGATTTTTTGCCCATATGCAATAGCAGTCGTGTTTACAAACGTCAGAAAATTACGAGTATTGTAGAATACTGTGGGTGACTCAGGCTTCCACGTTTTTGCAGCTTTGGGCGTTTTTGAGCTGCACCGGTATGCGGAAAAGGCGATTTGCAGGTCTGGTATGATACCAGCGCGGGTATTGGGTCCGTCTTTGGGGCTTGTTTTGGTGCAACGCGCTAGTGCTCCGGCCGAGTATGATATTGGCTTCTATGCTACAGCAGCTGTTGAACTAAACTCTTGCGCACTGTAGCTGTGACTCTGGATCCTCAATTCCCCGCAGGTAGACTTGGACATAGGTCCCAGATATCAATGTGAGTGAGGCCCTGGCACCACTTTTGTTGGCCTTTTTGTCTTTGGATCTTGGGGTTTTGGTTTTCTGTAGACCTCTCTACGAGCTCCAAACCCCTGCCTAGCGGGGGTCTGACGAAGTGGTGATAGAAGCTCAACTCCTGTTCCGGGGCCCTCGCTCCAAGTTTACTCCCCGTTATGGTATGTCATGATATTTTGAACATATCATATCCCCTGTCTTTCATGGTACAATAAGCGGTCGCTCTGGAGTGTCTTTTTACACACTCCTAATCTACAAGTGTTTTAGTCTACCAATCAACTCACACACTACCCCCTCTTAGTTCCTACCGTGCATGCAAGCCGCATCGCAAAACCGGAGAACCCGAGCATAGAGTTCACGGCATCCCCGCTGCACTGCCAAGGGGATCTCAATCTTAGCTGTTCGAACCCACTAATTTAGTGTTGGGGAACCTATCGTCCCCTACCAGTGTTACCATTCCCCGGTATCACAATCCCAAAATGCTTTTGCGGCATGATCACTATGATACCGGTACCTCCTGCACAATGCTCGCACAACACTGCGCTAGCATACCGTTTTCCCTACCCAGAGGACAAAATCATTTCAACTCCGCTTTCAGCCATAGCCCGCCAGTTCTGATTTGCTCTCAATTGCAGTACTGCACGGTACAGTACAGGCACTCCGGGAGAGGTGTTGTTATTCAAGGCAGGGATCGTTAGCCGGCCAAGTAATCCCTGTCTTGTACTCTGCTTGAGCAGACTACTCGTAATTTTCTGACGTTTGCAAACACGACCGCTATTGCATACCGCAAAAATCTTGAGGCTCCGGGCAGCTTTTCGCCCATATGCAATAGCAGTTGTGTTTGCAAACGTCAGAAAATTACGAGTACATACAAGCACAGTCCTGCGCGAGAACGTCTCCCCTTGTACTGACCGGTATGCCTCCGTTTGGGGTCTTAACTGCTAAGCGAGCTACCGCGCGAGAAATTAAGCTTACCAACACTTGCCAATCAACGGCCTCCACCACTCTAACCCAATAGCTGAATTCACTCGCGCAGGGTAAGTGAGCGGTGTGTGGTGGTGGGGTAGAAATCCCCACATCGGGTCATCCCCTCTCGGGAATGCTGCAGTGAGTAAGCTCAGAGTGTGTGATAGGGAAACAAAGTTTACGTGGTACCGGTATTGGCCTTGTGAGCTTTTTTGTTTGCTTTTATTGTTGCTGAAAATACCGAAAAATGCACTCGCTCCTCTGATGAGTTTCTGGTGAAGGCGTACTCGGATTAGTCGCTATTGCGGCATGAGCCGAACACATTCAAGTCAATTATCTACTTCCACACTGTGCCGTATGTGAAGTACTGCTGGTTTCTCGCAAGATCAATAAGGGTTACTTTGGGACTTAATTTGTTCTGAGCGATTAGGAGTAGGTTTTACCTTTAGCTTTCCCGCATAAGATGACAATCGGGACGGGGGGGAAACGGAACAAAGGAAGAATAGGTAGTCTACCTGCCTCCATAAGTGGGTCCACGGGCCAATAGAGGAGGTCCTTAGGTGAGGGATGCGGTATTTCCCGGAGTAGATACTGTATGGTATAGTGCCTTCTAGTGTCCCCTAATGCCATAGCCGCATGCAAATGAATTGCAGGGGGGGGGGGGGGTGCCTCATATCGAAGTTTTTTTTGGTTTTCCACGACCTGTATTTATTTCACAGTCTCCAGGTGGTTTTGGGATGTAATTGAAAGGTATCGATAGCGGAGGGCATCAGAAGCGATGATTGATAGCACGTCATTTTCTTCCGAGAGCTAATTTCTAAGATATGCCCATGCCCCTGCTACCCTAGCAACCTAGGTCCCACTACTAGAAGCTAAGATGGGATAGACAACAACTGGACATTCGGAATTTCCATATTCCTCGTATATTTTGTCAGGCATTGCCCTCCCCTCCCCGTGCGGTGGAATGCGCTGCTGCTCGAGACTTAAGAAATTGGTAATGAGTGCCAACTTGCTGCCAAACTCTAGAACTCGTGCCCCAAACCGGGCATCGCGGGCACTGGCACCCGCTGGTTCCCGAGGTATTCCCCCGTGGGGCCTGCGCATCACAGTACTTTCTAGTGGCGCTCCTGCGGTTGGCATTTCATGAAGCTAATAGCATTTCCGGAACAAGGCTCGTGATGGAATTTTCAATAGCTCGACTTGTTATAAGCTTCTATCGGGGCGTGGCTGCAGACTGTTGTGGGTCTAGTTCGTTGGCCATGGCCCTCGAGTGACAAAGCGAGACGAAGTCGGCCTTTGTTGGGAAGCGCGGCAGGACAAGAGAGGAACTGGATCGGTGACGTCGTATGATACGGTACTCCACGGCTGTCTGCTTAGTAAATGGTGTTTGATTATGCCGTGCAAGGGTGGTTGCTGTAGTGACATGGGGAGAAGAAGAGAACCACGTGAGACGGCTACTTACCTACTGACAAATCCTGGCTTTGGTATTGGATAATTTGGATTATCTAGAATTGAGCTGTGGCGAGGGGCACTGCAGATGAAGTAGTTTTGGGAGGAATTTGCTCAACGTTAATCTCTAAAGGGCTTGGTCACTGCTTTGGTAAGAATCACGCCCCCATTAGATGACAGAGTTGGTGATTCTCTGCATGTCGATAGAAAGCAAACAGGGGTTTCCAAGTCTTGGCGGAGACATTGGAGTTCAAAGGCAGGTCATTTTTTGTAGACGGAGGGAATATCCGTGATATGTTGTTGACCCGAGTGCTGGTACTGTTACCTTCCTTGGCAAAGGTAGTTAATGAACACCTGCCGAGAATTGATCCGTTTTGAATCGACCCTTCGCAGGTGAACCATCCAATTGCTGGGCGGAAAGAACGCCCGCCCGCTCTGGCTACAGCGATTCTCACAGCAGTCTGAACATACATGGATTTCTACTGCCGATCGGAGTGTTCAAATTTAGAATGGTAATCCATGTTCCTGAACCTTATTCCAAATACTGTGGTGTAACAGTTGGGCCAGCTGCGGCCAAGGGGAGGTTGTTTTTCTTCTTTTTTTTCCCGCTTCTTCCTTGCATCTACCGTACTGTCATATCACTTCGCGCAGCTTTCCCGTTGGGCCTTTGCATCTTTTGTAACCTGAATCTTGGGTATCGGTCCATTGCCCAAACCCGAACAGTACTGTTTTCTAACACGTAGACTGACCGGAGCCCAACATCGCTCTAGCTTTTACTTAAATCGGCCTTAGGCTGCCACCTCAGGATACCATACTTCGGGGCGCACCCGCTGATTAGTGGAGTGAGTGATGGATTGTGATGATTTCAGCTTGCTCGGTCGGCAGCTAAACCAAGTATGGCCTTGGCAACAGAAGAAACCTGCCCCCTGGCTTTCCATAGAAAACCCCAATTTTCACCACCGTACCCACCGGTCCAGCAAGAGACGTTTGGTAATTTTTCTCTCGACAGGGGCCCAACTCGAAGGCTCACACAGCTAAACGCCAGGAATCGTTCCACAGGCCTGGAAGTCCAGTCCCCAATGGGGAGTTCACAATCCACGCGAAGATAGCCAATTCATAGGGGATGTTGAATAGCAACGAAGAGGGCTAGTTTCATGTCTCTGCCAGCAACTACCAGGAGTGTCAATAAAAATAGAAAAATCCATGATCCTAAAGCCCCTATGGATGTCCCTCATATCATCAGAGTTTGGATAGGATTTGTTGTGGTTGCTTCCAGTAGCTGGCTCAAAATCGGAGCTGTGTATGGAGAACTATGGGACACTTTTCTTTTGTTGCCGAGATCCTACGGTGCTTACCGGGGGGGCTGGTATCACGAGTAGGGCAATCAGGTAGATGAGTGATCGGGGATCGGGGGGAGTGTTGGATGAATTTGTAAAAAGCGTTATCCCGGGGGGCACGTCGCCTCAAAAGGGAATCGATTCTAGCTAATTGCTGATGCGTTATTCCGCCCCGTATTAAATATGTGCGTTGTGGATGGGTACCGGTGTATGATATGTCGGGGGGGGGGGGGGTGCTTTTGGTTGCACTTTTGTCGGTGATGCGTGGTTTTGTGGTGGCGGTGGGATCCATACATAGGGGTATTATAGTGACATTGTGAACTGCTTGCAGGATGTACCTGTACACTAGATTTTCTGTATAAATACTCACATCATAGGACCAGGATTGAGAAAGGTGTCTGTCTGTCTGTCTGTCTGTTTATCGTTATCATGCCATTCGACTATGAGTGCGCCGTATCATACAGCATTCGATATCTAATTAGATATAACTCGACTAAGTAATTGTAAGTAATTACGTAGGGTGCTCAGCAGAACTCCTGTTCCTATACTGGTATGGTAGTTTTTCAACAATTCCTCTAGCGCCATCGATTCCGTTATGAGGGAGGTTCTTTGTGCATTCATGGGTGACATCACTTTCCTATTCCAGTCAGTAATTCCACCACAACAGCACGGCCCCCGCTGGAAGGCGAGAGGTTTGCTGAGTTGTGGAAAATTAATACTTTTGAATATTAAATTGTGAGCCAAGGAGCCTATTGGTCGCGTGGCCCAATGGCAAGGCGCTTGACTACGAATCAAGAGATTGCAGGTTCGATCCCTGCCGCGATCATTTTGTTGGAAATTGAAAACCTGACTGACCACTTGCTCCTTGTACTGTGTACCGGTGGAGGAATAAGCAATTCTCTGGCCCGTTCCTCTCCTTTTTTCGCTTCCGTTAGCCCCTGCCCGAGTCTGTGCTTCTAAGATTTCTACCCGTGATTGGTAGAGCTGGATGGTGGGTTAGGGTTTCTAGTTTCTTTGGCATTTTGTTCCGTCGCTTTAGGGACAATTTGTATTGCATGGGCATGGGTTTGTGTGTTTGGGGACCAGGGAAGGGCTATGGATATCAGAGCAGCGTGCTGCAGAAAAAATGAATTCCCTCCACTGAGGCTTGTTCCTAAGCATGCAAGGGCGGCCAAAAGTAGCATACAGATTCTAGATACATGTCGAGACTACCCACCACAGGAAACACCGGTGTGGAAGAATAATGGTGTCAACTTCTCCAGTAAATATACCCTACTCAAGTGGGAAGCTCCCCTTTCCGTCAATGGCCAAGCTCTTGGAAATCCCACACCACTGAACTGGCAAAAGCAGGTCGGGAGCGATCACTCGCCTTACCGTCTGTTGGGCATGGGTCCCTTTGTTTTCCTTGCGATAAGAACTGAGGGGAGTGAGATCTGGTCTGGAGAGGAAGATCGGATGGGTACTAGGGGGTGGGGGGTGTACTGTAGTCAAATGGTAGATTTTGTTGACCTATGAAAGGAGGAAGTTGGCGTATGCATAGTTAATGGTCGACCGTAAAGGCGAGGTTTCTAGGCACGGTATTAGGCATGCGCAAAGCAATAGAGCTACTAGTATATAGTTTTAGGCCTAAGTATTCCTTAGCTTGGCCTGGGACTTGAGCCAGCTGGGCTCGGGGGGGGGGGCTACAAACTCAAGCACCCGGAGAGTAGCGGCGGGGCGCCATTATTAGCAGTTTTCTCATTACTTATTCTCTATTTCTCAGGTTAGCCCTTGAATGGAGGGGTTGAACGTAATAGATGTAAGATAAATCTAGTGAGCAAAGGCGCAGGTAGGCCAACGGTAGCCCGTCACAAGGAATCACTCGCACAACATGTTCTGTAAAACTTGAATAATTCAACCGTGTGTTAAGCTGCTGGACTTTCCTTTCCGAGTAAGGTCTAGAAGGTTCCTGTTGAAAATAGCTGCACTAGGTGCGGGATGTGCCCGCACTCTGAGGTCTTAGTGACATACGTAGGAACTGGTGAGGGGATTTGCAAGCCATGAAGAGTTTTCTTCGATGAACATGTTTTTCTTCCTTCCTGTCTTTCTTTCACCTCTTAACCTTTCCTTACAGCTTTCCTTTATTAATTCTCAACACGGCCAATGAACTTCGCCGCTTAATACAAGCTACATGTCTTCACTTGAGCCGTTCCGCTCCTCTGTGTAAAGGCCTCATGGCTGATCATTACTTCAGCATTCGTTATTTTCAACAATTTTGGTTTTTTCTGTCTCGGAAGGGGGAAGGGGGATACGTTTTTAGCGGTTTCTATAGCCCACTTCTCAGACTAGGGAATTTCTGACTATATAGCATGCGGTTCTATTATTCAGGTTTTTACGCTAGGCATACGGGGTTGCTCGGAGGAATTGTGAAAATTTCCTCCTCATGTTAGAGAGGTATAGCCACAGGGGGCGCTTTAGATACTATCGCTGGCATCAGTGGAAATTATGCGCTTTGGCTGCTAGCTAAACAACCTCTGCATAGAATGGGATGGGGACTACGAAGTTATGTGTATTTTGCTACGGGGATAATTGCACGTAATGGTCAAACGGTCGAACTAGACTGGGCCTCAACTAAAAGGGTATGCTAGGGAAAATCAGAAACTTCATTTGCTCATCGTCATCTCCACTAACTAACTAAACATAAGTCTATATAAGAATAGTAAAACTCTCTCAATCATTCTATCGTCCGCCACACCTATCGATATCTCCTTCATGCGTAATCCCATTTGCCTGCATACCTCCGTACTCTGAATAAAGGAAAGACATAACTAGAAACCCTTCCGTCTGTCCTTCCGTCTATCCTTCCGTCTAGAACAAATGAAACAACTAAAACTACTATCCCATCTTATCCCTCAGCTATCCACCTTCCTTCCCTCTGACAACTATCCGCTTCCATCAACTCTAACGTATTTCATGAGCACAAGAGTAAGGCCCTGTTTGGCACGCAAGAAAAATGACATTTTTCTCGCTTTTATGGCATTTTTCCTCCATAAATAAAATAAAATAAAATGGAGATGTGTTTGGCATGTATATTGAAATGGTATTTCTTTTAATTTTAGTCTTATTTTTTCCATGGCATTTTTTTGTGAGGTTACTAAACCATTTGTACACAGTGGGAAAACTATAAAGCAGTGACATTGATGAAAAAGTGTGCCAATATTTAGATTTACCTAATACAGACCTATGGTTTAGTGTTCTTTTTTGTGTATCGTACTTGTGTAAGCACTGAAGTAATGAGAAGGTATTGCCAAACATGATTATTTCTGAAAAATGACATTTTTTTAAAACAGCCTGAGCATAAAAAGCCATTTTGAAGAAAAATAGCCTTCTTTTATATGGTGGCATGCCAAACAGGGCCTAAGTCTCTCTATACTGATATCTGGCAGTCTTGGATCAATCAAAAATAGAATGGGATCATTGCCAGATATCATAGGAAAAAAACTCGAGGCCAGAATGTGAGGTTAGGTTTCCTGGAATTTCCTCTAATCTAGTGAAACGAAGTGAAGGATTTACAGTAGTCCCAAGGAAGAATGCTGGAGCAAATTTCTATCACTTGGGATCTTGCGCAAAAGCATGTAAATTATCTGATGGGACAAAGAGGTTTTATCCTCTTTAGATTATGATACTCCGTTTTTTTTATCGTTAAGGCTTTTTTAACTGTGCTACACTGTTGCCACTTTGGCATTAATTCCCAATGCCATACAGGGTGCTCCGCAACCTGGGAGGGTAGCAGTGTCTGTCTCATCATTGTGAGGTCCCAGCCAAAGAGCGAGATGTAGATATTTGTCTACTTGACATCATTACCCTGAGAGCGTTCAGGGTGTTAGAGTCAAAAAAAAATTCAATAACAGCTTAGTTTAGGGCTCATGCTATCTATTACTTTCTAGAAGCGGAGCATAACTGTTCAGCCATACCCCTCCTCCAAAATAGTGAAAAACAAGTTATGTGAAGTGCTTTTTTCCTGCAGGATTGACCCGGAGGAGTACAATAGTGTCAAGGTTTCCTGATAGTGTAATATACTGCTCGCATTTGTTTCTCATCAGAATAGCTTTGTTACCTCTATGCTCAACCCTGAAGTTCCTATAAAACAAGGAGCAACCGGGGAAGAGTTCTTCAGAGTTGTTTAAACTTGTCATCATATGAGTTGAAGTTCCCTCAGTTCCCACATATTCCTCCTCTTTGACCGTTCCTCCACTCCATCCATTATCCTATTCCATCTATTCCTCCACGTTCCCACACTCTAGCCATTCCTCCTCTTCACCCTCCTCCACGTTCTCCCACCATTCCTCCACTCCAGCCATCCCTCCTCTTTAACCATTCCTCCACGTTCTCCCTCTCCAAATCCTTCCCCACCAACCAGCGGTGTTGGATTTTTGCTGATTCGTACTTCGATTATTGCCCTTCCAGTCATGTGGTCCTATGGTCCTTGTCGTCCTTATGGCCCTCCAGATCGGTGGTTGTCGTTGTGTTGAGCGTTCTGTGTTGAGAGAAGGAGGGAAGAAGGAAAGGAGGAAAAAGGCGGATGGATGCCGCCTTTATATGGACATTTATGCCAGCCAACCCTACCTACAAAAACGAGGAAATAGGGCTCCTTGATACGCACCATGTTTTTCATTTTTTTCATCGGCCGAGCCTAGTCATTCCCCCTACCCTACCAACCCTCACTTTGTTAATCCTTCTTCCCACTTCAATTATGTTTTAAATATGATATCGATAAGACAATCCTTCCACCGTTGACAACAGATACCAACCGCTCGATTTGTTAGCCTCGTACCTTCTCTGTCGCACGGTATGTTCTTCTTTAAACCACCTTACAGGTCCTCTAAAAGCCTGTAGTTATACTCGTGTTAAAATTTAATGCAGTGTGTACTAGCACCGTGCCCGGTGAATATTGGGATGTTTAGATCAACGCGCCCGACTAAAATATATTGTGGTGCTTTGTTCCCTCAATCGTCTAGAACCCCTTTTGTTGGGTTCGGTGATATGTGGTCGGCTGGGATTGTGCTGGATGGCTATGGTGTCGAATCTTGTGAAGCAATGGTACCACAATTGGTGATAAGGCGAGTGATAGTCTATGTAGCTCTTAGATACAAGTTTCGAGTATGAGGGAAAGATGTGTGATGTCTCGGTGTGGAATGCACAGCTCGGATCATCATTGGTTATCAAGAGCATTCAAATCACAAACATTCAGAGAGAAACATGAAAGTGCGAGCTCACGAGAGATTCTGCTTCTTGGGAGTGGCGTACCACCTAATAGGTTCATTTAATTGGCTCCGATAAAACACTAGAGATATTATTGTTTCCTGTTAAGAACTTCTTCCTTGATAATGAAATGTTGGAAATTTTTGGTTGTGTTGCTTGCTCTTGAATACCTTATTTTCCAGATTGTTTTGTCCGAGCCAAATCTTAGTCCTAGCGTTTTCAAGCTGCTGACAGTTTCACCTGGGTCAATTCACCATTTCCCTATCACGGTGTTAGATATTTGTAGTAGCAACCTCTTATCTTGAAAGATCATTGAATCCCACACCCCTTCCCGGGGTTCACTATTCAAACAACACCGAGTGACACCCTATGGACCAACCTAGGTGTGGACAGCCAGGTTGAAAACCTCCTAGTAATCATGTATCCCATCTTCCACCCCGCCTCTTCAATACCCCCATGAAACACCCTCTCCTCCCATCAACCAAACGATCAGCCCCTCTACACAACATATTAACTCCTCTCCTCCCTGACTTAACACCACAATTCTCCCCAAAACGCCACCCACCCACCCTAATTCAGCAAAAATGTGCATCCTGGTAGCAATCCACAACAACTGCGGCCACACAACATATGTCACGCAGGAAACTTCGCGAATGTGCCATTTGGGACTACATATTCCACCCACCCGGATTAAGAGGATTTTGCTCTCCTACGAGGTTTGTGATGAGTGTCCGGTTTTGGTGCCTGAGAGTGGGCAGCTGGAGGAGGTAGGGGAAGGGGAGGCGGGGTTTAATTTTAATCGGAGAAAGATAGGGGAGATCGAGCGGTGGAGGGAAGGGGTTGAGGGAGAGGTGGAGGATGGGGGGAGAGGTGATTGCTAGTCAGGCTTACCAAAACGGTCCCCGAGCGCCCGGGTAAAGAGGACGTTATTTCTCTTCGGAGAGTCTTGGATGGTGAGGTTGGTGGGTTTCTGGAGTGGCAAATCGTTCCTTGGTGGTTATAGTTTAGGCAGGATGTATCCATTCTCCCGCGGGGCAGTATCCATGCGGGGGCTAGATCTTGTGCCAACTACGGCATCATAGAAGGGTATAGATAGGGGGGCTTCGACTACAATAAATTATATCATACCTCTGGCCTGTGACAGACTAAAAGCAATTAGCTCCTGACTCAAGGTTTTCCCAATTCAAAGAAGGTTACGGTGTTGTGGGGTGATGTTAGGTTTATAGAGTCTGGTACTAACACGCAAATTTGTGCATCATAAGTATTATATTTGCGGTTAGCATTAGATAGGGTTTGTGAGGTGGCTGTCGTGGGGAGTGTTCTTGGATGAAGAGCTTTCACTGGACCGTTTCTCCTTTAGCTGCCCCGTTAGTAAAGAAGAGCAGAGAGGAAGACACGGAGAAGAACATTATTCATTGATCAACGACGACAAAGGGGTCCTTCTGGACGAGGAAGGACGAACGCGAACACCACGAGAATCGGTTGTATTACATTAATTCATTGTTCGCTCAATTTTCTTGTACAACTCTTTATGAACTTCTACGAAACCTGCTATCCTATGTCGAACATTTCTCCTCCTTCAACGTCCTCACGTGGTGTTCAACCATCCGAGCCCTTACGGTTTTAGTGATGGAGTTGCCTTTGCTGGTAGGGACTAGCTCTTTTCTCTTTCTCTTGGTCTTAGGCTCGGATTGAGGGGTCGGTTTCGCTCTGCGCTCGCTCCTCTATAAAAGTGGGGGAATTTCGGAAGTCATTGTGCTAGGGTCAATTATTAGAGCCCATACAGTATTTTAACCTGATCTTCACTCGTTCTTTTGCCGTCTCATAGCCTTTGAGACAAAGGGAGAAGAGCCCATGGCCTTTGAACCCCCTCAAAGGTCTGGTTCGCTTGTGTTGGTGACAAGTATTCTGTGAACCAAGGTACGGAGAAGCAGCCAAACGTCCTTTCAGTTCATAGGTTCGCGTGAGAATCTATGTCTGCCAAGCCATGAATCTGCAAGCAAAGCTTGGAGAACTAGAGCCTCACAAAGAGCCTCACAAAGAGCCGCACCTCCTTAGCCTGGTCCAACCCAACCCCCCACCAAACCGCTTCCGCCACAGAAAAATTCTGGCACTGATGTCACATTGACCTCTTCGTCCATCTTCGGCAAGCGCAAACTACAGTAGGGTGCAATCAATTTGTTAGTCTACTCGAGTCGTACGTCTGCTCGAGCAGACTACGAGTACTAAATCCACGATGAATCCACTCCTTTGGCCAGCAAGCTTCTCGCCTCGGATAACAAACACTCCAGGATGCACTTCACTTATAAGAGCATTCTCGTGATCGGCGCAACCAGCGGAATCGGGTACGGCCTTAGCGAAAAGTTCCTTACCGAGGGGCGGAAAGTGGTTCTTGTCGGTCGGAGGAAGGACCTCTTGGAAGAGTTTGTCAGGAAGTATGAGGGAAGATACAGGAAGGAGATGATGCGGTATTATGTTTTTGACGTGGCAAGGTTGGACGAGATAAGCTCTTGGGTGGAGAAGTATACCCCCTCCCTTTTCCTAAAATACCCTTGGGAGATGCCTTGTCTTGCTGACCTTTCTTTTGGTATTTAGAGTCACGAAAGAGCATCCCGACCTGGACTGTGTGTTTCTGAATACTGGCATCCAGCGGGGGTTCGATTTTTCGAAGCCGTCTACTGTTTCGATGCCACTGCTGCAGAGTGAGCTTGCAACAAATTACACTCTACATATATATCTCACGCACGCGTTCTTACCGTTCCTACTGAGGAAGCAGCTCTCCTCTCTCGTGTATACTACCTCTGGCCTAGCCCTGGTCCCACTACCCCGGTGTCCGAATTACTGTGCTTCAAAAGCTGCTCTGCACCAGTTTATTATTAGTCTACGCTTGCATTTAAAGGGTACCGGAGTGCATGTACTGGAGATCATTCCGCCGGCAGCGCAGACGGAGTTGCACGATGAGGAGGCTCAACCCGGTTTGCTATCTACCCCTCCCCTGTTTACCTTTAGTTTGGGTTCGCCCTTGGGTTTGGTATGGAGAGCTGACTGAAGAACAGACAGTAGAGACGGGGGGCAGCTCGGCATGCCGATTGATGATTTTATCGAAGAGACGTGGGCTATGCTTATGGAAGGCAATCCATATGAAGAGTTCCCGGTTGGTCCGGCAAAAGAGTGGTATGCTGCGGTGGAGCCTGGAAGGAAGTATATTCTTTCAAAAATGCCACAGGCTCCCGCAGGGCATCAGCTCTAGTGCAGGGGGCAAGTAGGAGGCTTTCAGTGCTGGATTTTCTCTGCGCGCGTCGGGTACAGTGGAGTCGGGGATTCTTGAAATAGCCGGTCGTGGTTAGAAATTGTGATGCCGGTTGATGAGAGACGTGTTACTATGAGTTTTTTCCTCCTGGTCCTATGGTATTCTTGCCCTGGCGAGCACTAGTAGCATGGAGCTGGTCCTATGAGGTGCATGAGGTGCTATGCCATGATCGTGAGACACTTTGAATATTGTGATCGCGGATACTTACTTAGTACTGTTTTTGTAGTATCCGTGAGGGACAGGGTGCATAACATGAGGACCCATGGGAATGCGAACGTGTGTTTATTCCTCTTTACATTTATTGCTATTTTTTCTTTCTTCCCATTAAATTTACCGAAGCCAATTGCGCCTAGTATAAGAAAATGCTACCCCTCCAAAAAAAAGAAGGAAAACCCTTTCTAATCATACATATTTTACATTGAAATTGATGCAGCTCTAGCCATTACTTTTTACCTTTTTAATAACTTGATCTTCTCATTCACCCATTCAGAGGTCCCATCCGCGAATGAGGACCAGCGTCCGCCCGGGCGGACATCTTTTGGCGCCTTAAACTTTGGCTTCTTGGGACGGCCACCGCAATAGCTGAAGACGATGGTGAATACTACAAGCCCTTGTGCAGCGGCGACAACGCAGGCGGCGATCCATGTGAAATTCTGTGGAGAATGGTCAGAAGGTTGAATCTAGCGAAATTGGGTGTGGGGATGTACCAGTTCACTGCAATGAAGAGCAAAGTCCATGGGGGAACCCTCTGAGTCGTCAGTTGAGTGAGGAGCGCTCTTCACGGAACAAACCCAGAGCCTGTGGAGGAATTGTTAGTTGGGGTCGATTGCTGGCTTAGGAGGTTGAGAACTCACAGGGTTGGGCTGTCTCGTTGTTGGTGGGAAAATAAGATTGAGAGAATCCAACCGATACAGCTGGTCAACGAATTTAGGGCAATTATGGTAGCGGCGATTTTGTTTTTCAAATACCGAAACTATTGCCCGTCAGTTCGCATACGGGTGGAGGACCTTGAATTGATTGGAGGGAGAGAGAGAGCCTACGTTTTTCCAGGCACTCCCGATGAGGAAGCCCAAGTCGGTCAGGAATGTGTAAAGTGCTATAGCCAACATGAGAACTGTTGGCATGATGGTGAGGTTTTCTGGCCAGACTGGTTTTCCCTTGTGTAATTCGCCTTTTGTGTCGATATAATGCCAGAGCATGTGAGCAACAGTTCCCGCTACCGTTCCGGAGGCGATTAATGAAAGGGCACGGAGGGCTACCCGGGCTCGGGAGAGCGGCTTCTCGGGGTTTTGCTTGAAATCCCTCATGATGATCCGAATCTTGCTTTCGGGTTGCGCTTGACTTCCTATCGGCATAGGATTGACTTTGGTTGATACTGATCTGTCGTAGATTGCGGAGGAATTTCTCGCATGCCCCGTCCTTCGACTCTTCTTCCTCTGTACACCATCCTCGTCAGACGACGTGTAATCTCCTTCTGCGGTTGAGTGTTAGCTTCGGGACTCTTGAGGCTTCATCGAGTTGACATACCCTCTAACAGGGCTGCATCAGAGCGAGCTACGAAATCGACATCCGTCATGTCTTCCTCATGCTCGCTAAAGGCAGAACTCAGTGGTCTTCTAGGTCCATCGGCCAGGGAGTTGATATCCCTCAAACCGCCCATGGGATCCATCTTGGCCGGTTATTGGGAATTTCGTTTCGATGTTGAGTGCTTGTCCTTTGGATGATTGACGGCCCAGGGGTTTCACAGTGGTGGTGTCTTCAGGGCAGGTTAGTGGAGGTCCTAAGGCTTCACTAAAGGATGAACTCCGGAAACTTTGTTGCTTATATTCTTCCAAGCTGAATCCTAAGTCATTCACTATTTATTTCTTAGTGAGGTAATTTGTGGCGGGGTTACCAGCATGCTGACTTGTTCTGAGCGCAACAGTTCGCTGATCTACCGTATCGCTTCGTTCCGCCAATTGGCTACTTTTTCCACACAGCCAATCACTAAGCTCAGGGAAGCCGGCAGAGGATTTTTGAGCTTCAGCTTGATCTGAGGCTTAGTGGGGTAATATGCGCTCTTGCTGGGCTCCCATAGCCTCAAGTAAGCATGGCTGATAGAGGAAGCACGCCCCGCAGCGGCTTACATACCGTATTGGTGAGAAAAGCTCTGTGTGACCAGCTAAAACGCTTATTTCTCGATCAGGGCCTAGCCCTTTATAGTAACGACCGGTACTCGAGTGCCAATGAAACTTACTGTGGTGCGGAAGGAATTGGCAAAGTATAAATAGCCACTGTCCGGGGGTATCGCTCCGATAGACTACGGTAGTGGAAGGATAGTGCTCGGGCACCGGTACGGTACCGGTAATAGAAACCGCGAAATACCAGGATCCTACTAGAGGATGAATGCCGGGTAGTGTCGGGATGAAAAATCCGCTGTAATGCAATTAATTGATTGCGTTAAGATTTAGGCGAGTCATCGCGTGTCTCGCCCGTAGGGCTGGAGAGAGAGCCGGCGTGTTGGTGTTTGCTGGGCTGACATGCAGGCGGGCATTGCGCGACTCAAGCTCAGTGCGGTAGTACCGGTATTACTTAACCTCAGTACCGCTCGCAGAATACTAACATACGGTAAGTTAGACTGCCCTACGGAGTGTTTTTGGGCCGGCGGAGCTTTCTGCTACTGGTACATTAGCCTCTGCTGGTACTATATATGAGGGCGGGAGAGTAGAATAGAACTGGCCGGCAGGTAGGGCCTTCAGAAAACGCCCCCAGGCCGGTCCAGAGGAGGTGGGAGTTCTTTCTATCTTACAATGATTCACGACGTGGAGAAACGCCGCTATTTATCCGGCGGTGGCTGGGGTCTGCAGGGGGTCTCGAAGGGAATACGCTTGCTGTCGGAGAGTTTTTTATCGGATGTTATTGTCAAATTCACGACGTGGCAGGATTGGGGGGCTAATGGTGGATCTGTGAGATTCTGGATTGGAGCTTGAGGTGCTGGAATCCGGGGCATCGCAATACTCGAGTACAGTACCGTATTTTTGCGAAAATCTTAACCGAGGTGGAACTCGTCTTGGGGGACGACTAAAACCTTGACTTGGATGGAGCGCAATACCGGCTGGATTCTCTGGCTGGATTTTTACGGTTTTGCGAAGATTGGTGGTCACGTGTGATGGCGGATAATGCTGGGAAAGTTCCGGGATCAGGAACGGTTCAACTGTGGTTCCCATATGATACAGTAAAGTTAGGTGTTTTCTGCTGGTTAGTCTACCGTACGTCATAGCGAGAGCTCCGCGGCCATATAGTGCTGATACTGTGCAGTAGTAAGCAAGATTGTAGGAGGAGCAAGCAGGCAATCAATATGAAGGGAATATAACGAGCTCTAGTGCCGGGTCCGGCAAGAAGTTATGGAACAGGTATTCCAAGTTGACCAGGCAAATATATCCCTGTCTGTTGCGGTCAATAGGCTCCCGCTCTTGTAGGTAGACTACATAACTTAACCTGAGTGGATACCGAGCATATCATCTCACCAACGGTGATATTCTAAGCTAGTAGTCTAATTAAAAACCAGGCACTGCACAAATTGGCCTTATAGAGATTACCGTAGTTGACACTCCCAGGAGTTCTTCAGAATCTCCAAAATTCATGCCTTAAGGGACATGAACAGACAAACAGGACTTGCTTCGCGGTTGCAACCAGATTCGCCACGCGCGACATTGTCCTGTCGGCGACATTATCTAGTGGTGATGATTTTCTTAGAGATGGGACATTTTCCTGTCGGCGACATTGTCTGTTCATTCTCCTAACCGCAGAGAATGGTATACGCGGGTGCAAGCGGTCTGGGTTTCAATCATATCCCCAACAGGCTTGTGTTTCCTTCACAGGGTTTATCTTATTGATCAACGTACCGTACCGTAGTCTAAGTCCCTGCTTTGCCACCGTGGGGGCTTTCCGGTTTTTGCATCCATGCATCCGGACCACTGCGCTAGTGCTAAGAGGATCTTACCTGGGTTGACCTTAGGCCGTTACCCGCCCTGGAAAGCTGCAGAATTTGCAGACAGAAAAGTCCAAGGGGAAAATAGACTATCGATGTTTACCCCTATGGTTCAGATTATCTGACGGTTAAAAAGTGGTCTGTATGAGGAAGGGAAATGTTAGGGGGCGAGAAAAAAAAGTGCGGTGGAGATGTGTGATCCGGTATCCGGATTTATTTGTCGAGCCCTTGGTGCTAAGGCGAACCTGGAAATCTCGGGGTAAGTGATATCATACCAGAATCCCGGGTGAAGAAACCTGTTTTTGTGCGATCCGGCCGGGGCAATGTGAGTGCTTGTTCTAGCACGGGCCGTGAGCGGGAATGATCGGGGGGGGGGGGGGGGGGGTTAAGAAGGGAGGTAATGGAGGTTCTTGGCAGATCCTTGCTTTTCGATTGGAATTCGAGTTCGAAAAATGATAGACACGCCTAGCGATGTTTCCAAGGTTGCCAAGTACTGCTATTCCATAAATAAATTACCGTAGTCCAATACCAATATGGATGTGATTATCAAGAAATAATAGCCTAGCATACCCGATCAAGTATTCTACTTCAAGGCTACCGGTAACTCGATTTACGGGCCACTTGGGCGCTTGCCTACTAGAGTGGGTATCGTCAAAGTTGTGCCTATCATTTTTCGGACTCGAATTCGAACTCAAAACAGGGATCGGCTGAAGGTCTTTGATAGGGAGGAAGTCATACTCGAGTGCTCCAGTACTCGTACTCGTACAGTGTACTGACTATCTTCTCACTCCCCTCTATGATCTTCCCATCTCTTTTTTCAATTAAATGGAAAATAATAAGAACCAGCATACACAAAAGACTTGGAGCGGATACTAACTACGCTAACTTTATCTTGCGGATGACAAGATGTCCTGTCCAAGAATTAAAAATCCATCACAGTACAAGTACCAATTGGGTTGATAGATACTGGTTAAAACTCCTAGCAGCTTTTTGGAATCTTTAAAATTCATGTGCTAGAGAAAGATAGGCACCAATGCAGCAGGTCTGGGTTCCCAACTTCACCAATCCTGTGTTTCTTTTCCACACAAAGTTTATCTCATGATCAGCACAAACACCTGTTTTGGCACAGCGAGTTTCCCATTATTATTTTTACTAGCATTCCCGGGTAGCATTATCTAGTAGTGTGCGGACTGTATGCCCCTTTTTTGCTTTGGTGGTGACGCTATGAATTGAAAATCTATCCAAATGTGCTCGGGTATGGTCATAAAGGTCGGAAAGCTTTCGGTGGCGAAAACAAGAATAGAGGCGCTAATCGATCAGGGCGAAGTGGAAAAAAAGGGGGCGTTATAGGGATGCCATTCACCTAGAGCGATTGCATTAGGGGTCCTCAAGGTAGGATCACCACGGTGGTCTTTCAATTTGGGCTGGGAGACGATTGGCTAGAAGGTGCCAAGATTGTAAGGGAACTTGAGGGGACAATTTCCACCCAAGTCGGCTCCCTGGAACTAAAGAAGCTTAAAGAGTTAGTCGATGTTGTGAATCATGTGAAATAAATGCTGGGCATAGTTGAGCGGTGATGAAAGTGGGGATCGTATCATAGCTGAAATTTTCCAAATGGATTACGATTGAAATCCTCTTCATCAACCTCTCGCCTGAGTTCGCTTTACTCAACCTATGCCTTTCCTGAAAGGTGATGCGAAGGCTGGAGGATACGGCCTGAACACCACTTTTATTTTTCTGGCTTGGCCCAGACCATTGCTTGATGACGGTTGAAGGGGTACTCAAAGTTCCACCACTGATTTTAGACATAATTGGCCAGAATTAACCCCCGCTAAGTTGTGGAACAACCGTGGCGATTCTACCTTGAGGACCCCTATTGTAGTTAAATTTACTGTTGGATTTTATCTACGGGTTTCATTAAAAATCTGATGGTACAAGGCCAAATTGAGACTGAAGGAGAAGGAATCAGGGGCTTTTGGGATAGTTCTTTTAAGAGACTCACATAAATGCACAGGTCCAACTGCATACTGGCAATTTCGTAATCATCTAATTAAATGTCATATTCCTTCAGCCTGGACTTCTGGTGTGTCCTCCAAGGCAAGGGTTTTTTTCCCCGCCCTTTTTGGCTATGTTCGAGTAAAACAGCCTTTGAACAGGTGCGCAGCATATAGGAGGGTCTTTATATCCAATTGCCCCTGTTCCGGGAACGCTGCGTCGCGAGATACATTGTCTCAGGCCTTTCCTGGCAAGTAAAGCTATTGATAGCGCTAGCGAGGATACGTATAATAAATTTAATGTAAGATTAAAATCGTCCACAAAGCCTGAAAACAAAAAGCTAGTCTAATACCAAGCATTACCGGAGATGACAGTTGACGCTGTAGCTAGTGGCTCATGCTGCTACAATATTCTAGAATAGAATTTGGCTGACTACTCTACTTAGGCGCTCACTGTCAATGGTTCGTGCCTCAGGATAACGTGGCGGACTGTCCCGGTGAGGTGTTGAGCGGGTCAATAGATGCACGACCGGGGCCTAACTGGCCGTCTCACGAAGGTTGTCAAATGAAGTTGGTAGTTATGTATGATGCCAGTAGGCTATCTGCCCGCCCCGCAATACGTTACCGTATCTGGGGTTTATAAATTATACCATGGTGGTGAGGGGGGTCATAGTATCTCACTCGACAAAGTTAAGTTGGGGCAGCAGGTAGAAAGTTTGATAGTTCATGCTAGAATTGTCTTATGCGGAGTGAGCGAGACCAGCGGAGTTTCAGAGGATGACCCTCATAGATTCCCAAGTGGAAGAGGAAGTTTATGGAGTACGAGGAGAAGAAGAGAAAGAAAGGGAAGCGAGTCACTATCTAGGGAAGTAAACATAAGGAAATCATTGGGGTGCAGGAGTGCGTAAGCGGCATGCACGTAGACATTCCTACACTAAAAGCAGTATACTGTAACAACAAGAGAGTACTGTACAAGGGTCAACGGAATGATCAATAAGATCAGCTCTCGGTCTGTATGATAGCAGTTTCAGTAATAATGGAAAAATGCAACTCAAATTAATGCCGCTGCCAGTGGCCCGCTCAATGGATTTTTGGCGCATAGTATTTAGCATATAGGTGGACAAAATAGGATAGATTAGGATTTAAAGGGGAAGTAGGAAGGAGGTGGTTATAAAATTTGTCCCCTTACCTGATACTGTTATATCGGACCTAAAACGGGGAAAAAAGAAAAAAGAAAAAAAAACTAGGAGGATAATATGCGGAAAGTGATGGAGGCATCTCGATCCTTCCACAGATTACCACACTTATATCTGCTCTCCGTGCGTGTATTCATTCCCTGCTTGCTTGCTTGACCAGCTTCAAAGTGGGTCACTGGGAGAGACGTGTCAAGGAGGCCTTCTCCATAAGTCGATGCGAGGAGCTATAGAATAAAAGGAATTATATCCTTGTTCCTAAAGATGAGAGGACTTACAAAATCAACGTCAGCCAGTGGGGTGCCTCTAGCAAATCTGGCAGGTCCGGTTCAGATTAGCTGGAGGGAGGAGGAGTCACGGCGGGACGTTGAACGGGGACTATTTGAGGTAAATGGAAAAAGGATGAGAAAAAGGATGATAACAAGGAATACCATATATCTTAGGTTTTAGCAGTAGGTGCAGCCCTGGTCTCCTGATAAGGGGGAGAGAGAGGCTTGAATATTGCGACTTCTACTGTATGGTGTGATGGGAGGTGACTCCTTTTATCGAGTCGCAGCTTCTGGATTATCTATTCAGCTACTCCCCCATAAGTATTACTAGTAGTCTCATAGAGGGAGGGGATGAGAGTAATTCATCATCACCCCAGGACATCTGCTGGAGCGATAAAATCTACTAGTTCTCTATTATTCTTCCTGTGCTTATCATACCTCCTTTCTCGCGAGAGTCTAAGCTCTGGGTTATCGATTTCCCTGCCACTTCCCAACTGCGTATGAAGTGGGATTGCAGATTGTTTGACTGTCCAGAAAATTTCGGTGTGGCCGCTCGAACTTGTAGCAATACTATCGCATTATGATGCATTATTAGACATACCGGTATGCCGTGAGGGTAGGAGTAGCATTTGCTGGCAGCTTTGTCCTAGAGCGAGAAGATACTAGATAACGAGAAACTTGAAGTAAACAGAGTTGGGTCAGGCACGAACACGAAGCCAAGAGCGATAGAAAAGGGGAGAATGTCAGGAAATATGAGCAAAACTAGTGAGAGGTTAAATAGAAAATGTAGTTCCAGAGAAGTACGGACAAATGGGGAGGTGCTGATTCGAGAGTTTCTTTACGCTGCCGAATCTCCTATCTTTCCTTTGTTTGTTTCTTCTTGGAGTCTAAATTTGTGCTTGCGGTGGTTCTTATCTCACTCCCTCTCTTGACTATTGACGTTGCTCTTCCCACTTCTCCGGCTTGTTTATCGTGGACCCCTCCCCAGTGTTTCGTTGAGAATTGCGTAGGGGAATAGCGAATAGGAGTTTGCTCTCTAAAATGTTTAGGCGTGACCAATCTCTTTCCTTACTGTCAGTCCCTGCCTCTTATTTTCGAACAGAGTTTTCCCTGGCAGGCGCTACCCATCTCTGCTGCGACTTTTCTGAAGGCGGTTACAGCATATTGCTGTATAAAATTTTATCTAGGAGCAGTTTCACTCAAGCAAATGACACTTGAAAAGTTGGGTCGGGTGAAGCACCTCTCGCAGCCTTGAGAGCTATGGGCTATCGGTGCTCATCAATCATACAAGCAGAACGGCCTCGAGCCTGAGGCCTAGCTTTTCGACCGGCGAACCTCCTTAACTCCCAAGATAAATGGCGCTGCAAGGTAATTACCTCGGGATCATAGCTCTCAGCATACCCCCAGAGAGAGAGGCTCCTGGTCCAAACGATCTCGCAGGCCTCAAGAGGAGATACCAACCTTCATTTTTTTTGAAATAATATCGAGTCTCCAAAAACTCTCCCTTGTTGCGTTCCCGAAGATGATTGAGCTTAGGGATTTATTGGTTTTGTCCAAGCTCACACCAATGCCCAAGGTCCAAAAGGCGTCTCATGCCGCTAAACATACTTACGGCCGACAACCAAACGCTGATAGATTTCTCCATTCCGGATGTTCAAAAGAATAAAACAGCAGGAATAATCCCTGCCCCTCATCGGAAGAGACTCCTAACTAGAGTCCAGACCTTGGATTCTCGACAAACAAAAACTCTCTAAGTCGCCCATACTCGCTAAAACGCTGAACGCTAGGAGGTGGGGCTTCAACTGTCCTGATGATTGCCGATAACCTTGTTTGCACCCTGGCGGAAACTTCAAACTCTCCGAAGGCAGCGCTACCCACAGATTTTTAAGATACGTCGCTTAGTGTCGCTCTCGGGATAATGCTCCCAGAACATTGGGGATTGCATGCTGCCGGAGAACGCACGTTCCAAAGAGCTGCGCGGGAGACTCAAGTGGTATGCAGGTAGGCTAGAAGGCTTAGAGGACCACACTTCGTCCCCCCGACCGCCAATCAAGAATTCTCATTCGTGCTCGGTCTTGTCTGCCTCTCTTCGTTTCCGGGCTTCCCATTCCACCTTTTCATTGACCTTCCTTCCCATTATGACACCCACCTCCGATACATCATCTCCGAATGCCTGCCTTCCTAACGCCCATACCTACTAATGCTGTTGCTTATAAATAAACTTGATTAAAGTTACCTATATAATGACCTGGGACCGAGTTATCGCTGCCTACTTCCCACATTATCAAGTTGTCTTATTGGTGGCAGTATCCTACCAATTTCTATGTCTTAGCGGGTTACACTGCGTGCAACCACCCCGTCTCGTACCCGTCTCGTATAGTTATGATGTCCCATCTCTTGGCTACCGGCATTCCCCCCTTTCCTCCTTTCCGGCAGCACAAGAAATCACCGGCTGTGGCATCAACACGATTCGGCTCCATAGTATCGGAGATCGCGCCACACCTCTCCGCCGGCGACCCGCGCAGTAACGTTTTCCGAAAAAGGAAAGGAAAGAGTAAGGAGAAAAGGTGGGGATTGGATAGCGGGGCACCTTTAGATATGAATGCATTGTGGTAATCTCGTCATGCGGGGCTGGGAGAGGATATGAAGGCATAGGAGATCTGTTGTGTAGAGTGGTTTATACGTCAAGACTAGCTAATGTACCTATCAATGAATCGCTATTTACTTTCGCATTGTGATGGAGAAATCGGTTCAAAAGAAGTAAGAGACCACCAAAATCAGGAACCCGAACCGCCCAAACAAAGGAAATGGAACTCCGGCCATGCTAAAGATCAGAGAAAAGCAATAATAGTAGGCGCAGAAGAAAACAAACCAAAAGAGTGAGGGCAGAAACAAAGGACACCCCAAGCACGAACACTCTCAAACAGAGAAGGCAGAAAGAACTTCAGACAGCCATCCACCTCCGACTCCCCACTGACCCCGAACTCCCACTCGCCATAGTCACCGCAGTGCTTCTCTTAGACCATTGCCCATCACTCCCAGCACTGCTCCTCGAAGTCTGCGTTTTGAGCACCAAACTCTCAATCCCCCATCCGCCAAACACCTCCCCTTCAGCACTAGCCCTGATAATATTATGCACTCCACAACACGGCATTTCAACGCCTTCGCATACACCTCCGACAACAGTGTAGCACTCGTCCGCAACCCTTCGCGCTCCCGGACGGGCTGCTGGATCTCGCGATAGCATCCTTCGGGTAATGCTCAGCGCTTCGACAAGTGCTTCGTCAGGCTTCTTCTTCGTCTCTTTGAGAAGCCCGCCAATCCAGCTATTCACCTGTCCAAGGTTAGCATGAAACGAAGCGTCCGGCGGACCAGACTCTCGAGGTCGTCGATTCTTGACAGACCGGTGGGAGATGAAAGCCGTCGTTTTGCGTTTTTGTTTGAATGACAAGATATCTAGATATATGCACCCCAAAGAGAACATATCAGATGTGGTAGGGTGGGCAGGGGTGGCTGATGACCAGTGACCGACAGAGATGTTTGTTGACGATGGAGAGGGTGTCTCTTCAGAAGAGTTAGAATTGGTGCTCTGTGTTGATGCTTTTCTATAAGATCGGCCGGAAAACACGGTGTTTGTTGAGGGAGATGAGGACCCATGGACTGTTAACACCCGCTGCCAATGTTCTGGTGCGCCATATTCATAACCTTCTACGTCTGCTGATGCGTTGAATTGTCGAGATGTAAAGGGTGACAGACTTGTGGTGTTTGCAGATGGGGAGTCAAGGCGTTTCGAATCTCCGGTGTCCGCGAAGAAGATTTTGTAGGTGGTTGCATCGATTATGAGCGACGAAGGCTTGATGCCGCCATGGTAAATGCCTTTCTCATGCAAGTAGGCGAGCGCGTCCGCCAGGCAGTGTAGCCAATTGAAGATTATCCGCCGGCGCTTGTCTTTTGGTTGAGATTTCCAAGCCGGAGGCGCGGAATGCAGGAATGACTTCAATGTTAAGTCGATGCATGGTGAAAGGATCAAATAGCCGTAGCCATCGTGCATGTAAGAAGCGTATATAGAAACTATGTGAGCATGATCGATTAATCCGAGGCGGGAGATTTCCGCCAGGAATGTAGCTGGCGACACTGTATTCCCTCCTACGCCGCTGTCCTCATCCCCCTCCGGGCTTAGAAGCACCCGCCGCCGGGAGTAGCACACCTCTCTCTGCCTCGGAAAGTAGACCTTCTCAACTAGCCCGCTCTTTGTAGTCCCACCAGCTGTGGTGGGTATTTTCCGGGAAATAACCTCCACAGGAACCACCTCCTCCTCCGAATACTCCATCGTTTCACCGGGCACCAACTCCCTAACCAAATACGCATATTGTTTCTTAGCAAACTTCTTTTCCACTCCTGCGCTGCCTAGCCCCAACCTCTCCACCGTTTGTAAGCTAAGTGGCAAGTCCTCATCATCCCAAGACCCATCTATGATCTCGAAAATCATCTCGGCACAGTTCAGCTCCGCCAAAATCAAGAAGAATTTTCTCGTATGCTCAAGGATCCAATCTAGGTACGTACTCTCTGTCAATCCCTCGCCGAATTGTAATTGCTCGTCCAGGCGCTTTTTCGAAGAGCGGGAGTGTAGTGCTTGGCGGATGAACCGTGGGGTTGCGATTTCTTGGATTTTTTGCTCATCCCACCAAGTACTCGTCAGCAGCACGGGTGGTGGAAGTGTACCGCTAGGGCTACTATAACCGTACATGCTGTGGAAAATGTCGGCGCGATGAGGGTCGGCCATTGCCAGTGCCGCCATGGCGAGTTCGTGTGTATGGTGATATTGGAATTTCTGTATAATGGTGCTGACGATTGAGGAATCTAAGTCGTTGTGGGGAAGAGACAGTCGAACTAATGACTTAACCAGAAACCCCCGAATAAAGCTGTCGCATCGTACACTGCTCCCAGGCCAAGTATTATTTTTTTCACCCAAAAAGAGGGAAACAGGGAGTACGGGTTCGTTATGTATGATACGGTAGAGAGCCCAGCAAGCGTAATAGAAAAAGGAATGATGGATGCGTAGCACGACGAGGCGGCGGGATCCGGGGATAACTTTGTCTTGTGTGGCGACATAGAAGAGCCCATAAGTACTGTCAGCAAATCAATAGTAACCGAGACACTTTTGACTTATAAGTTAGTCTTGTGTTTGGAAGATAATATGATATAGCAGCATATGATAGCTCTTGCTGCGGTAAACTCCCGGCTCTACTCGAGCACTGCTGAAGCGATATGCCACGCGAGCGAGTAAAAATTAAGCAATCTGCAGTGCAGGCCAGTTCAACCAGGGAGGGCGTTTCCCTTCGCCCTCTACCGTTTTGAAAATGGTGGCAGATGAGGGAGATGGCGAACTTGCTCGCTCTCGGAAAAAGAACGATAAGCCATGCACGGTGTCTTGCTAATCCAAGTAGGGCACAACTGTAGCTTTTACCAATGGATTAGCTACTGGAGCTAGGCATGTTTGAAGAGGATTTGATTTGATATGCGGTGTTCTCATTGGACATTCTGGAGAGGGAGGGATGGCGGGTCGGGCGGGGGGCAGAACGATGCCCCCCACAATGGGATAAGGATGAAAAAGGGTTGGTTCTGCTTCCCCTTCGATAGGTAACAGATAATACCGGGTATCAAGAGGGGGGGGTTTTACGGCGCTCATGAAGCAGACAGTGCCATCTCCTCGCTGCTGTGGTTGTTGTCACTGTCGTTGTCGTTGTCATTGTCATTGTCCTCCCCGCTGTGGTTGTTGTCGCCGCGCGACAGTCGCGGTCTGGGGGCATAGTGGAGCATCACGGTTTTTTTGTCACGCCTGATCACCCTCTCCGGTACAGTTACTCCTATGATACATTATCATATCCGCTGGGAAACGCTACAGTCGTGGGAACGAAACTACCCTGGACTTTCTAGTGATAGCGACTGAGTTATTCTTTAGATCAGTTTTACCGGAGGCTGGCCTTCTCTGCATGTCAAGAATGCTAGCTCAATATCAGCCTTCTGAGGCGGGGCCATTTCGTTTAATCAGACCACCGCACTAGTAAACATCCCTATCTCTGCTCCCGTTATTCTTACTGGACAATTCACAGAACAGCTGCTCAAGTGCTGCGTCCTTCGGGCATCGGCGATGTTACAGGAAACTAACCAGTATCTAGTACCGTACCAAACTCCCTTCCATTGTGCTAACAGACTTTATAAGAAAAGTTGAGCAGTAGATTTGTTCTTCTCTACCATACTCGAGAATATTTTTCTCCTTTAGGGAATGGTTGAACAAATGCACCCCCCACCCCCTTTCCAAACCCCATAACCTACCCAGTGCATTCCGCAGTGGTACGGTAGTTAAGTGCGCCATTCGCTGAACCTACTGGAACATTGGTGCCATAACTTACATCTACACAATCAACCAAAATCGATCAATCAATGACACCAAAACCTGACATCATGAAACCCAATCTCGCCAACCTCCACACGTCTTCTCTTTTCTAAAGAGAAGACGGGCAAAAAAACAACCGTGCATTGTCCCGGCATGCACCAGTACATTACAGTATGATGCATAGAAACCCCAGAGTTGAAAAACATGGCAGCTGTTTAAAAGCCTGAGTCCCTAGCAAGGCACGAGACATTGTTATAGACCATAACAGTTCACCATCCCCCCGATAACTGCGCCGGTCCCGGATCTAGCTAGGGCTTAGCGTCCTTTCTGGAAGGGGGGTGTTCGGGGGTCTGGGATCAATCTGAAGCTAGCGGGTCCGGCCACCCACCGTGGAGGGATTTTGGAAGAAGTTGTACTGTAAAAGGAACTCCCTCTTTAATAGCGAGTTGAAATTACGGTAGTTTGGAACACTTGGGGAGAGATGTTGTAAGGTTGCATGCGATGAGATTGGAATTCGGCACGAGAACAACCATATTTCGCATCCTCTTTAACATAACGAGAGTTGAAAACACTTTTATGGGGCAGCAGTATCATACCCGCAGATGATATCTATAGTGCACCGCACCGTAGAATGGCCCAGTTGAGTTGATTTGGACAGTGCGGAGAAGCAATCAAAAGTCCACGATCCGGTAAAAATTCTCAGGGTCGGGCCTTCCCGAAATTTCAGACCCTCGTATGATACTCAACACTATCCCCGACCTGCTATAATAAAATATGTTCGATTCAAGCACCGAATCCACCCGGTCATTATCCTTATCCTCTCATCTTCAAAAAAAAAACCACCCCACACAAGCCCAGCAACCAGGTTCACCCACCACTTTCTCGTCGCCCGAATCACATGTTACATACCCTTAGCACTTCTCCGACCCGACAGCCACAAACAGCCACATCCACGGGAAATACAGGAAAACGGAGGGAAAAAGAAAATATCGTGGACAAGGTGCAAAATCGCGCAATGCGAAATTTTATACTAGATGGGCTAAGCTTCACTGGGGCGGATTAGAAGAAAGTAATTGTGGATCCTCATATCATACCGATGCTTACCTCACCGGATACCGACAACCGGTAGAATAGTCTACCGGTGGAGGAGAATTGTCGGTATGATATGGAAGGAGAGGAAGAGGGAATTGAGCTTTGCTCGCAAATAGGTTTTCCTCTCCTTCGCACGAACGGGGCCGTCAAGCTGAGATTGAGTTCGTGACGGTATAATTCCGGTACCGTAGTCTTGTATCACAATACAGCGATACTGTAGGTGTACGAGTACGAGTACAATTCCTCGCTGTTGACTTCTTCGGAGTTTATTGTGGAGCCTTCAGGGAATACCATAGACTAAGCCTCATCCAGTCTCTCGCCCTACAACCACAAAACTACCGCAGAGGACGGGGTAGGAAGGAAGGAAGGAAAGAAGGGGAGAAGCGGAAAGGAACTCGCCACCCAACGATTCTCTGCTAAAGAACGAAGTCCATATCCTTACCAGCCCCGCCACAAGACGATCCAAATCACGCCAGGAACCTGAGCACCGTATGACACGCCCCCACGAGCAGGAATAGACCTACCCGGAATGAGTGGCTTTTATGTACACGTACACAGCTACTACTGTATTGTATAGACTCCTTATCCTAGGTAAGTAATATCCGAGAATGGGTATTCACGAGTGCAGTATGTTGCAAAAGATCAGTAAGAGCGGATACGAGTCCTCCCCCTTTTTCGGATGCCCCCTGCCTGGAACAGATACACTTGTAATACCGGTATTCCTTGGATTTAAAAACAAAGACACTAATTAGACATATTTGCAGCTAGTTGGAAGAAGCTATCCATCTAACCCGGGGCCTGAAATTTGGCGGTGCGCCAGCTGTGTTCACTATTGTCAACCCACCACTTGGCCATTTAAAAAGTCTCTGGACGATTTGCGTTCATTAGCACCTATACTGGCACAAAACGTCCGGAGACTTTATAAACGGCCAAGTACAAGCACCAGTCATAAGTCAGTAGCTTCTCGCGCGTGGGATGGGATTCGGATACGTTCTAGAACATATTTATTTACGGCACCGTGTTTGCAGAGTATTTGGATAATGACTGACTGGCTGGCGGCCCACTGCCCGCCACGGGTTGGCAGAAGGAGAGGCGGTTCAGCGCGATGTGTGGGTTACATAATTTATGGGGGTAACCGTACTCGGGCGCAAATTAAAGATCCGGAAAAAGTGACTTGAAATATCTGTGTTGCAACCATACATTTTGTTTGTCACTTTTTCCGGATCTTTAATTTGCGCCCAAGTATGGGTAAGTGTACTCGTCGTGTCGTGACGTTTGTGAAAAAGACCGGGCTTGCATAGTGGCGGAAGAGGGTGCATGAGAATGCAGGGAAGTACCTAGAGAGAGAGCAATGACCAATTAGAATAGGCCAAATAGTTAGATTTGATATGATTAATATAGGAAGCTCACCATCGTGTAAAGTATTGAATGAATTTTTGATCTTTACCTGCAAACAACGAGAAATCTA